>Ga0210377_10003608_pt1 | contig 13274 bp, 12 predicted proteins | sample PLM4_65_b1redo_FD_155480 | JGI IMG/M metagenome (GOLD analysis project Ga0210377, IMG submission 155480) | Groundwater sediment microbial communities from an aquifer in East River, Colorado, USA - PLM4_65_b1 redo | ecosystem: Environmental > Terrestrial > Soil > Riparian zone | place: USA: East... | reverse complement strand
CCATGCCGTCTTGCGCTGAAGAGAGGGGCGCGAGGCTCTCCGGATCAACGATCTCGAGGTATTCGATCTCCACTCCCTTTTCCTCCCGCAAGACAGCTTGAATTCTGTTCTTCAGCATCTCAGGCGTATTGGTACCGGTTCGGGCCAGCTGCTCCGCCGCGGACAGGGTGCGATAGATCGCCGCGGCCGTGCGCCGATCATCATTGCTCAGATAGCTGTTTCGCGAGCTCATGGCGAGGCCGTCCCGCTCGCGCACCGTGGGGAGCACTACGATGTCCACGTCCATGTCCAGGCCTTTTACCATCCGCTTGATGACCGCGCACTGCTGATAATCCTTCTGGCCGAAAAAGGCCTTGTGCGGCTTCACCAGGTGAAAGAGCTTGGACACCACCGTGGCAACGCCGCGGTAGTGTCCGGGCCGGACCGCGCCGTCCAGAATATCAGAGATCCCCTCCACAATGACGAAGACGGACGGCGAATCGGGATACATCGCGGAGGCCGTGGGAATGAACAGGACATCGACGCCCGCGGCTTCGCACGTTGCGCGGTCCCCTGCCTCGTCGCGCGGATAGCGGTCGAAGTCCTCGTTCGGGCCGAACTGGGTCGGGTTCACAAAGATGCTCGCGACCACGACGTCGCACTCCTGCCGCGCGCGTTGCATAAGCGACACATGGCCTGCGTGCAGGAAACCCATGGTCGGCACGAAGCCGATGGTCCTGCCCTCTCTCCGGAGGGAGTCGGCAAGAGACTGCATTTCGGATATGGAGGTAATGATCTGCATAGACCCTGTATTATATGCTCTCAAGTTAAGGGCAATCCATCATGGATAATTAAAGTCAGTCCCTTTGACACTGATCTACACTGATTAGATTATGAAGTATCATGATTTTTCATAGGGGCCATCCGCCGTTTTTATCCGTGTCAAAGACCTTGTCTTCATTTATCTTAGTTACGGCTCGGCCGGATGAATGTTTCATGACAGATCCCTCCCCCGTGACGGGGGAGGGTGAAGGGTGAAAAGAGGCAGGCTACTTCCCGAGAAGGGTCGTGAACGTATCGTGGTGGCCTTCCTCATCCGCGAGGATCTGCTCGAAGAGCAGGCGGGTCGTGGTATCACCCTCTGATGCGGCCTGTTTGATGATCTTCTTATAGAGGTCGATGGCCTCTTCCTCGGCCTTCGCGTCATGCTCGAGCATCTCCTTGAGCGTGCCGCCCACCTTGATGGGGTCCGGCTTGGTCGTGGGGGTGATATCGAAATAGAAGATCCTTTCCGCGATCTTCTCGGCGTGCTTCATCTCCGCGATCGCGACCTCCTCGAACACATCAGCGATCTCCGCCGACTCCAGTCCTTTTGCCATTATATGCTGCCACATGTATTGCACGCTCACCTGGATCTCGCGAGCGACCGCCTGCTGCATCATATCGGTCAACGTGCTGCTTGCCTTCTGTACCATAGTCTATTCTCCTTTTGTGATGTGGACCAGCAGAGTTTTGCGCACCATAATGAAAATACTACCAGAAAAATCCGGAAAAGGAAAGGGCAGAACAACAAAAAGAATATGTTAAGGACTGATCTCGTGTCGCTCCGGCATCCAGCCCGCAAACCTCTCGTTTTATTTGACATCCCCCCGGCTTTCTGGTAAAAGAATATAGCTTGGAAGTTCCTTTGTCAACACTACGCATTATCTTATATTAGGGGGAAAGTAGACAATGAAGAGGGCCAGGATTTTTTTTATCGCGATATTCGCTGTTTTCATGAGTTTCACTGCTACCGCGCAGTCCACAATGCCTGCGCCAAAAACCATCACAACCGCGAAAGAGGAGGTTAAAAATATGTCAGGCACAAAGGCTATCATTGAGACCAAGTTCGGAAATATCACCCTGAAATTCTTCCCCGACGTCGCCCCCGGCCACGTGAAAAATTTCATCGATCTGGCAAAGAAAGGCTTCTATGACGGGACCACCTTCCACCGCGTCATCCCCGGCTTCATGATCCAGGGCGGTGACCCGAACTCAAAGGATGCGAGCAAGAGCAAGCACGGCCAGGGCGGGCCCGGCTACACCATCAAGGCCGAGTTCAACGACAAGCCCCACAAGCGCGGCACCGTCTCCATGGCAAGGGCAGGCCATCCCGACAGCGCGGGTTCGCAGTTCTTCCTGTGCGTAAAGGACTCCTCCTTCCTCGACAAGCAGTACACCGTGTTCGGCGAGGTTGAGAGCGGCATCGAGGTGGTGGACAAGATCGTGTCCCAGCCACGGGATCCGAACGACAATCCGGACGTCCGGATCGAGATGAAGGTGAAGATCGTAGAAGGGAAATAGCAGGGTGCAGGGCTCAGGGTATAGGGTACAGGGTCTTGGTTTTACTGTCCCCTGCCCCCTGAACCCCGACCCCTTCTTTGGGGTGAAATTTTGTCTCAAAAAATAAACAAGATCGTCGTTGCCTATTCCGGCGGGCTCGACACGTCGGTCATCATCACCTGGCTCAGGGAGACCTATGGCTGCGAGGTGATCGCATTTACCGCCGACATTGGCCAGGGCGAGGAGCTCGAACCGCTTCGCGAGAAGGCGCTCAAGACCGGTGCGAGCAAGATCTACATCGACGACCTGCGCGAGGAGTTCGTCAGGGATTTCGTGTTCCCCATGCTGCGCGCAAATGCGGTGTACGAAGGACGCTATCTCCTCGGCACGTCCATTGCGCGGCCGCTCATTGCCAAGCGCCAGATCGAGATCGCCGGGAAGGAAGGGGCGGACGCTGTCTGCCACGGGGCGACCGGCAAGGGCAATGACCAGGTCAGGTTCGAGCTCACCTATTTCGCGCTCAAACCTGAGGTGAAGATCGTCGCTCCCTGGCGCGAGTGGACCATGAAGGGCCGCGAGGAGCTGATCGCCTATGCGGAAAAGCACAAGATCCCGGTGACGGCGACCAAGTCCAAGCCCTATTCCACGGACCGGAACCTGCTGCATATCAGCTATGAGGGCGGCATCCTCGAGGACCCCTGGAAAGAATCGACCGGCGACATGTACACCATGGCCGTGCCGGTGGAAAAAGCGCCGGACAAGCCCGAGTATGTCGAGGTGGCGTATGAGGCGGGGAACCCGGTGTCCATCAACGGCAGGAAGCTGTCGCCTGCCGCGCTCCTTGCCGAGGCGAACCGGATCGCGGGCAGCCACGGCATCGGCAGGATCGATCTCGTCGAGAACCGCTACGTGGGCATGAAGTCCCGGGGCGTGTACGAGACCCCGGGCGGCACGCTGCTGCATGCCGCGCACCGGGCCGTGGAGTCCATCACCATGGACCGAGAGGTCATGCATCTGCGGGACAGCCTGGTCCCCCGGTACGCGGAGCTGGTATACTATGGATACTGGTTCGCGCCCGAACGCTCCATGCTCCAGGCCGCGATCGACGAATCGCAAAAGAACGTGACCGGCACTGCGCGGATCAAGCTCTACAAAGGGAACTGCGATACCGTGGGCAGGAAGTCCCCGGTATCGCTCTACAACCCCGAGCTCGCGACCTTCGAGGCGGACCGGATCTATAACCAGAAGGACGCCGAAGGCTTCATCCGGTTGAACGCGTTGAGGCTCAGGGTGGAGAAGAACGCAAGCTCCAAATAATAAGTCCCGATATCATCCGAGAATCAAAATGCAAATTTTGGACATTGAGTATTTGGTTTAAGAAAACCAGTTTTGAGGATTTCCTTTGCGTCCTTTGCCTGTGCCCGCGCCTTGGCAACAGCAGGGTACGGCTTTGCGAGAGAGGCTTTTTGGTTCCGGCTTGTCCGGGTAAGGAATTGCGGTAAACAGACATGGCAATGAAAACGAAGAAGATTAAAAAAGTAAAATCGAAGACGTCTGCGAAGAAGACAAAGCCCTGGGGCGGCCGGTTCACCGAGGCCACGAACGAGCTCGTGGAGGAGTTCACGGCCTCGGTGCCCTACGACTGGCGCCTCTATCCCTACGACATCGCCGGCAGCATCGCCCATGCGACCATGCTCGCCAGGACCGGCATCATCACGAAGAATGATTCGCGCAGGATCATCAAGGGACTCCAGGAGATCATGAGGGAGATCGCCTCGGGCGCCTTCGAGTTCAGCATTGAGCTCGAAGACATCCACATGAACATCGAGGACCGGCTGATCCGGAAAATCGGCCCGGTGGGCGGCAAGCTCCACACGGCGCGGAGCAGGAACGATCAGGTGGCGCTCGACATCCGCATGTATCTGCGCGACGAGATCACCGGGATCCATGAGCTCCTTGGCTCGCTGCAGAAGGTCATCGTGCAGCTCGCGGAGCAGCACAGCGACGCGGTCATGCCGGGCTATACGCATCTCCAGCGGGCCCAGCCCGTGCTCTTCGGACACCACCTGCTGGCGTACTACGAGATGTTCGACCGCGACCGCGGCCGGCTCGAGGACTGTTTCCGGCGCGTGAACGTCATGCCCCTCGGCGCGGGGGCGCTGGCGGGGACCGTGCTGCCCATCGATAGAACATTCATCGCAAGACTGCTGGCCTTCGAAACGGTGTGCGAGAACAGCATCGACGCGGTCTCGGACCGGGACTTCTCCATCGAGTTCACGGCGGCCTGCGCCCAGATCATGATGCACCTCTCACGCTTCGCCGAGGAGATCGTCATCTGGTCGTCGTCGGAGTTCGGCTTCATCACGGTCGGCGATGCGTTCACAACCGGCTCGTCGATCATGCCGCAGAAGAAGAACCCCGACGTGGCCGAACTCACGCGCGGCAAGACCGGCAGGGTCTACGGAGACCTGACCGCTCTCCTTACGATCATGAAAGGCCTGCCGCTCGCCTATAACCGCGATATGCAGGAGGACAAGGAGCCGGTCTTCGACGCCTCGGACACGGTCATGCTCACCCTGTCGGTGTTTGTCGAGATGCTCAAAAGCCTCACGGTGCATAAGGATGCCATGCGCAGGGCGGCCGAGGACGGGTTCATCACGGCCACCGACCTGGCGGATTACCTGGTCCGGAAGGGCATGCCATTCCGCCGGGCGCACGAGATTGTCGGCAGGGCGGTGCTGCTCGCCACCAAGCAAGGTTGCGGTCTCGGGACCTTGCCGCTCGGCGAGTACCGGAAGCTTTCGCCGCTGATCCGCAAGGACGTGTACGACGCGCTCTCCCTTGAAGCGTCGGTCAACAGGCGCACCTCGTATGGAGGAACGGCACCGTCGAACCTGAAAAGGCGTCTCCAGGCGCTCAAGAAAAAGATGCAATGAATAATCGTGTACCATGGTTCCTTGCGGCCTGTCTTATCCTGGTTCTGACGACCGCTGTTGCCTGCGGCAGAAAAACGCCGCCCCTGGTCCCCGACAGTCCGAGGCCTGAGGTGATACAAGGCATCAAGGTCATGACCCGGGACACCGACGCGTTCCTTTCCTGGCCGATACCGGCCAGGAACGTTGAAGGCAGGGACATCCCCTCCACTGATATCCAGCAATTCCGCATCTACCGCGCTGAAATCAGACGGGACAGAAAAAAAGGCCGGTACAAGCTTTACGCCGAGATCAACATGGCGGACCCGTCGCCCGCGGAGATCCGGAACAACCGGATCTTCTGGAGCGACCGGAATTTGAAATACGGGCAGGTGTACGGCTACCAGATCCGGGCAGTGAGCGTCCGGGGAGGAGTAAGCGCGGTGTCTGACGACGTGCGGGCCGCGCCGCTGTTGTCGCTTGCGGTTCCCCAGGGACTCGCGGCACAGGCCAACGACAGCTCCATCCAGCTTTCCTGGGCTCCCGTGACAACCCGCATGGACGGCAGCAATTACGAAGGTTTTGTCGGATATAATCTGTACCGCGGAACTGAGAAAAGCCGCTCTGACGAACTGCCGCTGAACAAAGAGCCGCTCAGGACGAATTCGTTCAAAGACATCACGGTGTCGAACGATGCGACGTATTACTATATGATCCGTTCCGTGGACAGCCCGGCGCTGCCCTGGAGGGAAAGCCCCGATTCAGAAGAGGTGTCGGCCACGCCCCGGGACAGGACGCCGCCGGCCAGGCCCAAGGGGCTCAAGGTCGTGCCGGGCGTTGGCAGGGCATTCCTCACCTGGAACGAGAATAAGGAGCGGGACCTTGCCGGATACAACGTGTACCGCTCGACCAGACACGGCAGGAACTATCAGAAGCTAACGAACAAGGCCATCACCCTTACCACGTTCTCGGACGAAACGGCGAAGCAGGGCGCCGTCTATTATTATATTATCACCGCCGTTGACAAGGCCGGAAATGAAAGCGCCGGATCGGTGGAAAAGCAAACCTTGATCGAGAAGCTGAGGCAGTAGGTCGCAGGCCGACTGGTCCGGCGTCTTAAAGAACAGAATAGAGAACGGCAATACGGTTGCCCAGGTCCAATAATCCATGCATGATTTTCACTACAAGAACGGCGAGCTGTACTGTGAAGGGGTCCCGGTAAGGACCGTGGCCCAGCGGGTCGGCACGCCCTTCTACCTGTACAGCAGCAACACGCTTGCGAACCATTTCCGGGCTTTCGACATCGCCTTTGCCGGCGTGCCGCACCTTATCTGCTTCGCGCTCAAGTCCAATTCGAACAGCGCCGTGCTGCGACTGCTCGGCCGGGAAGGCGCCGGGGCGGACATCGTCTCCGGCGGCGAGCTGTTCCGCGCGCTCCGCGCAGGCATCGACCCGAATAAGATCGTCTATGCCGGGGTCGGCAAGCGCAGGGACGAGATCGAATACGCATTGAAGATCGGCGTCCTCATGTTCAACGTCGAGTCCGGGGAGGAGCTGCTCGCCCTTGACCAGGCCGCGAAGGATATGCACACGGTCGCCAGGATCGCCCTCCGGGTGAACCCGAATATCGACCCCAGGACCCACGCATATATCTCCACCGGGCTCAAGGAGAACAAGTTCGGCATACCCATCGAGCGGGCACTCGAGTTTTACCAGATCGCGAAGGGCCTGAAAAACGTGGACGTGGTCGGCGTGCACCAGCACATCGGTTCGCAGATCACCGAGGTGCAGCCCTTTGTGGACGCCCTTGAGAAGCTCGTCGGATTCGTTCATGAGCTTAAGTCCGCCGGCATCGACATTCAATACGTCAATATCGGAGGCGGTCTGGGCATTACCTACAAGGATGAAACGCCTCCTTTGCCGAAGGACGTGGCGCAGGCTGTCCGGCCCCTGCTCGAGAACAGCGGGTGCACCATCGTGATGGAGCCTGGACGGGCGATCGTCGGTAATGCGGGCATCCTCGTAACGAGCGCGCTCTATCACAAGAAGAGCGGCGAAAAACGCTTCCTTATCGTGGACGCGGGCATGAACGACCTGATCCGGCCGAGCCTCTACGAGGCCTATCACGATATCCGTCCGGTGGTCGAGTCCGATGCGGCGGAGGCGGTGTTCGATGTGGTCGGACCGATCTGCGAATCCGGTGATTTCCTTGCCAAGGACCGGAAGATGCCGGAGTTAAAACAGGGCGCTCTCCTCGCGGTCATGAGCGCGGGGGCCTACGGATTCTCCATGTCCTCGAACTACAACTCCCGGCCCCGCGCGGCCGAAGTGATCGTCAAGGGCAATGAATATTACATCGTGCGGGAACGCGAGACCTACGAAGACCTTGTCAGGGGCGAGAAGGTGCCGCGCCAGCTGGAGGGATAACGGCAGAGCGCAAAGCGCAGAGGGCATAGCGAAAACGCTTTGCGCCATGCACTCTGCTCTCTGCGGTGTTTATTATGAAAAAAATACCTTTTTATAAGTTACAGGGAACGGGGAACGATTTCATCCTGATCGACAACCGGAGGGACCTCCTGAAGGGGATGAACCTGAAGGGTCTTGCGGTGCGCGCCTGTGACCGGCACTACTCCATCGGCGCCGACGGCCTGATCGTGATCGTGCCATCGAAGAAGGCGGACTTTAAATGGCGGTTCTTCAACGCCGACGGGAGCGAAGCAGAGATGTGCGGGAACGGCTCGCGGTGCGCGGCGCGGTTTGCGCACCTGAAAAAGATCGCGAAGAAGGACATGGCCTTCGAGACGCTCGCCGGAACCATCCATGCGCAGGTGAAGAAGGACACCGTCAAGGTACAGCTCGCCGGTGCCGCCGGCCTTCGCATGAATATCGCCGTCCCGCTCGAAAGCGGACTGCGTATGGGCCACTTCATCAACACCGGCGTGCCGCACCTCATCTACCTCTCCAAGGACCTGGACAACGAAGACGTTGACCGGATCGGGAGGACCACGCGGTATCACGAGCTTTTCAAGCCCGTCGGCACAAACGTGAATTTCATCGAGATCCAGGGCAGGCACAAGCTCAGGATCAGGACCTACGAACGCGGCGTGGAAGGCGAGACCCTGGCCTGCGGCACCGGATCGGTCGCGGCGGCGCTCATCGCCGGTTCTCTCGGCGCGGCCTCATCGCCGGTCGAGGTCTTGACCAGGGGCGGGGAAAAACTGATCATCTCGTTCGAGCGCTCAGGGGATGAATTCAACACCATCCACCTCGAGGGCAACGCAGAGGTGATCTGCGATGGAAATCTGTTTTTGTCATAAAAAAACCAAACTCATATAAAAATGAGAAGAAACATTTGCCACAGAGCACACAGAGGGCGCAGAGAAAAGCTTGACGTAGTTAATTAATTCTATTCTCGTTTTTGTTTCACTCTGTGCTCTCTGTGACCTCTGTGGCTAAAAAGCTTTTCCGGTTTGTCCGGGTTAGGATTTTTTATTCGGTTCTCGCAGGTGTTGCGGAAGAAGGAGGCTGTCATGTTTAAAGGCTCTATGGTTGCGATTGTAACGCCGTTCAGGAACGGGAAGGTGGACGAGAAGGCGCTTGGCGATCTGATCGAGTTCCATATCAAAAGCGGCACGGACGTGATCGTCCCCTGCGGCACCACGGGTGAGTCCGCCACCCTCTCCCATGAAGAGCACCACCGCGTGGTCGAGTTCACTGTGCAGACGGTGAACAAGCGCGTGCCGGTGGTCGCGGGCGCGGGATCGAACTCGACCTCCGAAACGCTGGAGCTCACGAAGTACGCGCAGAAAGCGGGCGCAAACGGCGTGCTGCTCATCACGCCCTATTACAACAAGCCGACGCAGGAAGGGCTGTACCAGCATTTCAAGAAGGTGGCCGACACGGTGGACATCCCCGTTATCCTGTACAACGTACCGGGCAGGACCAGCGTGAACATGCTGCCGTCCACCGTGGCGCGCCTCAGGGAGATCAGGAACATCGTCGGCATCAAGGAAGCGACCGGCGACCTGAAGCAGATCAGCGAGCTCATCCGTCTCTGCGGCAGGGACTTTGACATCATTTCGGGCGACGACTTCACCACGCTCCCGCTCCTCGCAATCGGCGGAGTGGGCGCCATCTCGGTGACCGCAAACATCATCCCGGCCGATGCCGCGGGAATGTTCGACGCCTTCTTCGCAGGAAAGATGGATGAGGCGCTCAAGCTCCACTACAAGATGGAACCGCTCCACAGCTTCATGTTCATTGAGACGAACCCGATCCCGGTGAAGACCGCGCTCGCGCTCATGGGCAGGATCAACGAGGAGTTCCGGCTCCCGCTCTGCGCAATGAGCGACGCGAACAAGGACAAGCTCAAAAAAGCGCTGAAGGACTACGGATTGATATAGACCAAACCTTTCACCGCAGAGAACGCAGAGCGCGCAGAGAAAAAAGGATTCCTCTTTTCGTTTTTCTCGGTGTCTCCGCGCCTCCGCGGTAAATTTCAAGAGGTGAAAACATGATAAAAGCAGTCGTCACCGGCGCAGCCGGCAGAATGGGCTCGCGGATCATCAATGTGCTTTCAACTTCCGAAGGCATCCGTCTTTCCGGGGCTGTCGAGCGAAAGGGCCATCCGCTCGTGGGCCAGGATTCATACGGCCCGGCCGGGCTTCCCGCAGGCGGGGTCCTGACCGTGATCACCGACGATATTGCAGCGGCGCTCAAGGCCGGCGATGCGCTCATCGACTTCACCTTTCCGGAGGCAAGTCTCGGGCATATCAAGGCTTGTGCGGAATTGGGCAAACCCGCCGTCATAGGTTCCACCGGGTTTTCAAAAGAGCAGCTCGGGGAGATCAGCAAATACGTTCAGAAAATCCCCTGCGTTCTTTCGCCAAATATGAGCGTCGGCGTGAATGTCTGTTTCAAGGCCCTTGCCGACCTCGCGAAAACGCTGGGGAGCGATTTCGACGTTGAGATCGTCGAAGCGCACCACCGGTTAAAGAAGGACGCTCCCTCCGGCACCGCCGTTCGAATGGGAGAAGTGGTGGCCGCCGCCCTCGGCCGCGACTATCGCCAGGTGGCCAGGTGCCACCGTGAGGGGATCACGGGAGAACGTACAAAAGAGGAGATCGGCATGCAGACCATACGCGGCGGCGATATCGTTGGAGAGCATACGGTCTACTTCATCGGCATGGGAGAGCGGATCGAACTCACCCATCGCGCGCACACGCGCGATATGTTCGCGCGCGGGGCCGTGCGCGCGGCGAAATGGGTCGTCGGCAAAAAACCGGGACTCTACGACATGCAGGATGTGCTGGGACTGAAGTAACAAGGAAACCACAGAGCGCACTGAGAAAATGGACGTAATATCTCGGTGTTCTCAGGCAGTTTTGGAAAAAGCTTACGATAAAGAACTGAGGAACCTGAAGAGAACACAGAGAGCAAGTAAAAAAATACACTCGAACATACTAAGATCAAATACTTTTCTCTGAGTTCTCTGTGGTAGATTTTGACAAAACGATTCAAAAGCAAAGGAGCCAACGAATGAAAAGCTATAAACGTATCGTGATCATGGCAATACTGATTCTGCTTCCGGTTTCGTCGTTCGCATTCCCGGTCAAAAAAGGCGATAAAGCCTGTACGGAGTGCCACAAGCTGGAGAAGAAGGACGCTGAAGCGATCGTCAAGAAGGTTGCGCCCACCGGCACGATCACGGAAATAAAAATGTCGCCAATCAAGGGTGTGTGGCAGGTTGATGTCGATGCGGGAGAGGGGAAAAAGGGCTCGCTGTACCTCGATTTTTCGAAGAAATATCTGATAGCCCAGATCATCCCGGTTGAAACCATCGGCAAGCAGCCGCCGGCGCGCAAAGTCGATGTATCCAAGATCCCGCTTGATGACGCGATCGTTCTGGGCTCGGCAACGGCCACGAAGAAGGTCATCGTGTTCACCGACCCGGATTGCCCCTATTGCCGTAAGCTCCATGAGATCATGAAGCAGGTGGTGACAAAGCACACCGATGTTTCCTTTGCCCTGATCATGAACCCGCTGCCCATGCATAAGGATTCTCCGAAAAAGGTGCAGACGATCCTCTGCACCAAGTCCGTCTCCATACTCGATGACGCCTTCAGCGGCAAAGCAGTGCCTGAACCGGCGGCAACCTGCACCACCGCCGCGGTGGAGAGAAGCACGGCCCTTGCCCGATCGCTCGAATTCAACGGCACCCCGACCCTTGTCCGCGATGACGGCGTTGTGCTTTCCGGTTTTCTCCCGGAAGAACAGCTTCTGAAGTGGATCGATAAAAAACAGTAAGCCCCGTTGGAGAACTTTGTTCTCTTACTCTGACAGCTTGCGGCTTTGCATCACAATCTGTAACTATGTATTATCAACCACGCCATAAACATGGCGGCTTTCTCTAACGGGGTAAGTGCGGGGCGCTTGATGAAGCTCGTGCGATTTCAGGTCCAGGGACGGACGGCGTGCGGCATCCTGCATGGCGACGATGTAATGGAACTGGAGGGTGACTTCTTCGGCCCCCTGAGAACGCTTGCGACAGGCCAGACACTCGCCGGTGTGAAGCTCCTGGCGCCGTGCAGTCCTACCAAGATCATCGCCGTGGGACTGAACTACCGGGACCACGCACAAGAGCTGGGGATGCCGGTCCCCGACACGCCGGTCATCTTTCTCAAGCCGCCTACGACCGTCATCGGTCCCGAAGACGCCATCCTGTATCCCGGAGCGAGCTCCCAGGTGGACTACGAGGCTGAACTCGGGATCGTCATAAAGGAACGGGCAAAGAATATCCGGCCGGAAGAGGCAAGCAGGCATATCCTGGGCTACACCTGCGCGAATGACGTAACAGCGAGGGACCTTCAAAAAAAGGACGGCCAATGGACGCGTGCCAAATCGTTCGACACGTTCTGTCCCGTCGGTCCCTGGATCGTGACCGGGCTCGATCCCGATGATCTTCTTGTCGAGTCCTATCTCAATGGAAAGCGGCGGCAATCTTCGCGGACCTCGCAGTTTATTTTCAAGACAGATTTTCTCGTCAGCTTCATTTCTCAGGTCATGACGCTGTATCCAGGCGACCTTATCATCACCGGCACACCGGCCGGCATCGGACCGATGACGCCGGGTGACGAGATCGAGGTGAGGATCGAAGGGATCGGGAGTTTGAAGAACACCGTTATTGGAAATTGAAGACTGGAAATTTAAAAGTGCTGATTTCAATCTTAAATCATTCATTTTCCAATCTCAAATTTCCAATTTTCAATTTCCAATAATTTTTTCCAAGTTGGAGGACAATACTTGTCGCAAACGAATGATCCTTTTATACAATCCCTGTTTGCTGAGCGTATCGGCGGCGCAATGTTCGGCAAGGAACAGAAGATCTACAAGTTCGAGAAGATCAAGCGCGCCAAGCGCGCCGCGCTCGCGGCCCATCCCGGCGCCGAGCTTATCGATTTCGGTGTAGGGGAGCCTGACGAGATGGCCTTTCCCGGCGTGGTCCGGACGCTCCAGCAGGAAACGGAAAAGCCCGAGAACCGCGGCTACGCCGACAACGGTATTCAGGAGTTCAAGGACGCTGCTGCCCGTTACCTTCGGAAGATCTACGGGGTGGATAATATCAACCCCGAGACCGAGGTGCTGCACGGCATCGGGAGCAAGCCCGTGCTCGCCATGTTCCCGGCGATCTTCATCAACCCCGGCGACGTGACGCTCATGACAGTTCCCGGCTATCCCATCATGGGCACGCACACCCGCTGGTACGGCGGCGAGGTCGTGAATCTGCCGCTCCGCGAGGAGAACGGTTTTTTGCCGGACCTCGACTCCCTGCCGGCGGACGTGAGGAAACGCGCCAAGCTCCTGTATCTTAATTATCCGAACAACCCGACGGGTGCAGGCGCAACCCAAGCGTTCTTCGAAAAGGTCGTGAAGTTCGCGAGGGAGAATAATATCATTGTAGTCCAGGACGCGGCGTATGCAGCGCTCATGTACGGCTCCCGGCCGCTCTCCTTCCTGTCGGTGCCGGGGGCAAAGGACGTCGGCGTTGAGATCCACTCGCTC
>Ga0210377_10003607_pt1 | contig 13275 bp, 14 predicted proteins | sample PLM4_65_b1redo_FD_155480 | JGI IMG/M metagenome (GOLD analysis project Ga0210377, IMG submission 155480) | Groundwater sediment microbial communities from an aquifer in East River, Colorado, USA - PLM4_65_b1 redo | ecosystem: Environmental > Terrestrial > Soil > Riparian zone | place: USA: East... | reverse complement strand
TATTGGGGGCGCTGACGGCGCCTTCCTCACCGAAGCCATCAGCAAGGCCAAGGCGGCAGGCGCCCCGGACTTGAAAATGCGCCTGACGCTCGACGCCGAAATGAAGACCGGGCTTACCGCCAGCAATGTTATCGGCATCATTCCCGGAGCGAGCGATGAGATCATCGTCGTCAACGCTCATCTCGACTCCTGGTTCGACGGTGCAGGCGACAACGCCGACGGCGTCGGCGTCCTCGTAGCGCTCGCACGCTATTTCAATGCGCCCGACCACAAGCCGGCGCGCACGCTGCTGTTCGTCGGCTCGGGCGGTCACCACAGTCCGGGCCTCAACGGTCCCGGCAATCTGGTCACGAAGAACGCGGACCTGCTGAAGAAGGCGGTGCTGGTAATCAACCTCGAGCATCTCGCACAATTCAAGATCGACGCTGTGCCGGTCTGGAAGGTGAACGCCGGCGAAGAGCCGAAGAATTTCGGCGTCTCGAACTCCTCGCCCTTCCTTGTTTCAGCGGTGAAGGCAGCGGCCCAGCGCTATGGCTTCGTGATCCAACCGGAGATCACCAATTCCGTGCCCGGCGATCTCGGCGGTTACGCGCCGCTCAACGTCGCGCGCATCCAGGGCATCCATTCGGGGCCGCTCTATCACACCAGCGGCGACACGCTGGACTCGATCTCCGAGCCGGGACTCGAAAAGGCGGCGCGGTTCTATGGGTACCTGATCGAGCAGGCCGCCAAGGCGCCGAAGAGCGATATCAACCCTTAGTCCGCCCCGTAGCTGTCGCGCGTCAGCACGACTTTCCCCGACTCGATATCGGCGACGCTGATGACGGGATAGCCCACCGTCATCGTCGCGCTGGCCTTCCACGCATCCTCGACGAGATCGCGCACCTCGCTGGCGCCGGCGGCCAGCCGCTGCGTCGTGAACGCCCTCATCTCCGGTGTCCCGTCGCGCAGCGCGCCTGTCGTCACCAGCTGATAGAATGTCCGCACCAAGCCTAGCGTCGTCTTCAGGTATTCCGGCACGCGCTTGTCGATCGGACACGCGCAGTCGCGATAGGGCGCCATCGCCGCCTTCACCTGCGCCGCCGTGATGTTCGCCTTGACGAACGGACCTTCGAAGTATGTGTGCAGCCCGCGCACCTCCGGCGGCTGGCCGGGTGGCGGATAGGTCATCGGATCGGGATACCGTTCGGGCCAGCCATTGTAGTGGTCGCTAAGGTGCAGGGGCTGCGAGCCGTCGCCGACATAGTGGCTCCATACACCGATGTCACGGATCAGGAGCATCTCCCGCATTTTCATCTCGGCGGCAAAGAAGTCGCGGTCCGCGCGCGTCTTGCCTTTCTTCGCGCCGACGTTGCTCGCTCTCCAATAAGCGAAGTCCTTCGCGACCTGCTGGTAGCCGTCGATGATCGCGTAGGGCAGGTAGCCCTGGTCGTTCGGCTCGACGCCTTCGAGCCTCAGCCCCTTCTCGAAATCGCCGCGCGTCGCGGGCAGCAGGTCGAGCGTGTAGAGTCCGTTGATCTTGTCGTCGTCGCCCACGTCGAGATAGTGCGCCTGATCACGCTCGCGGTCATGGACAAGGCCGGCGCCGCGCCAGCGGTCGGGCTCGCGGCCAAGCAGGGCGATTTGCCATCGCGCCGTTGTGGTTTTCAGGAAAGCCGGAACGTCCTTCGACAGCTTGTCGATCGCGGCGCCGGTAACCAACTCGTGGCCAGTAGCGCCCCAGGCGAAGGCAGGCGCTGGCGAGAGCGCCATGGCGATCGCAAGGGCTGCTGCGGATACAGATTTCATGGCGGGCAATCCCTGACCTGCGTCAGGCATCGCGCAAAGCCGGCTCACGCGCAATGCGCAAGGCTGTCACGTGTATCGTTTGGCGGTCTTCTGATTGTAGGCCGAGGCTTCGCTCTTCTGCGCCCCGCCATAGCCGGTGATTGCGTCCGCTACGAAGGGGTTGGTCTGGCGTTCGCGCCCGAAGGTCGATGTCGGCCCGTGGCCGGGCACGAACGTCATGTCATCGCCCAGTGGCCACAACTTGCCGGTGATCGAGTCGATCAGCTGTTGGTGATTACCTCTCGGGAAATCGGTCCGCCCGATCGATCCCGCGAACAGGACATCGCCCACGAACGCGATCTTCGCGTCCCTGTTGTGGATCACCACATGGCCCGGCGTATGACCGGGGCAGTGCGAGACGTCGAACTTGACGCCCTCCAGCTCTAGCGTGTCGCCATCTTCGAGATAGCGGTCGGGCGTGACATTGCGCCCACCCTCTATGCCGTAGCGAAGCCCAGCCGCTTCAATCTGGTCGAGCCAGAACTGGTCGTCCTTGTGGGGTCCCTCGATCGGGATGCCGGTGCGCTCGCGCAGCTCGGCAGCAGCGCCGGCATGATCGAGATGGCCATGGGTCAGCCAAATCTTCTTGAGCGTCAGTCCGAAATGGTCGAGCGCGCCCTGGAGCGCGTCGATGTCGCCGCCCGGATCGACGAAAGCTGCGTGCTTCGTCGCCGTGTCCCAGATCAGCGAGCAGTTCTGCTGCAGCGGGGTCACCGGCACGATGCGAATCTGCAGCTTGGGTTCTGTGCGCGCTTCGGTCATGGCCCTAGATGGCCGGGCAGGCCGCGCCATGCAAGCCGGTTTCGCGGCGATCTGGCGCGCGGGCCCGTCCTGTGGTCAGCTTGCCGGGAACCAGCGGGGACGGCAGATGAAGAAGATTCTCCATATACTCGCGGCGCTCTGCCTTTGCCTGTTAGGCATGCAGGCCGCCTATGCGGGTGACGTACGGTTTCCGAAAACCGGTAACCCCGCCCTGAGTTTCCACATGCCGGACGCCTGGACGTCCGAGGTCGATTCCAGCGGCAACCTGATCCTGACCAGCGACAGCCGCACGGCGGCGTTCTCGCTGACCGTGCTGGAGGGAAACGAAAACATCGACACTCTGGCCGCGGAAGCCGCGAAGTTTGCCAGCGCCACGCCGCCGCAACGCAATGGCTATGCCGAAATCTCCGCTTTCCCGGGCGCGGTCTATTTTTCGACGATGAAGAACGATCGCGGTGTGTCCCTGAACCTCAAGATGGTCATAGTGAAAATCGGGACCAGTCACGTGGTCACCGTCACGCGGATAACCGTCGGCGACATCACGCCGGCGGACCTTGAGGCCGCCGAAGCCGTGTTGAAGAGCATGAAGCTCAGCCCGCCCTGACGCGCCTAGTGCGCGCGGCGGCGCTTGGCAGCACCGTAGACCGGGGCGGGATTCTCGGCCAGCGCCTGGGCGCGCAGCGAGGTCAGCGTCAGGCGCGTCTCCTCGAAGCGCTCCAGCCGGGCGGCGAGGCTCTCGACCTGGTTGTAGGCAAGGCGTTTCATCTCGCGGCGGCCAAGGGCGACCGTCTCGAGGATGAGGCCCGACACCAGGCTGATCGCCGACAGCACGGCAAGCGTGCCGACCAGGAAGGCGGTCGGGAAGCGCGGCACCAGGCCGGTCTGCAGGTACTCAGAGAAGACCGGCATGCCCAGCACCGCGGCGGCCAGCAGGATCGCCGCGGAAATCGCGCCGAAGAACATCAACGGGCGCTCGTCCCGCATCAGGCGGCCAATCGTCGTCAGGATTCGGAAGCCGTCGCGGACGGTCGACAGCTTCGACACCGACCCGACGCGGCGCGCGCCATAGGCCGTCTGCACTTCGGCTGTGATCATGTCGAGTTCGAGGGCGTGGACGGTTAGTTCGGTTTCCGTCTCGAAGCCCGAGGCGAGCGCGGGATAGGATTTGGCAAAGCGCCGCGAAAACGCGCGATAGCCCGACAGCATGTCGGTGAAGCGGTCGCCAAAGATCCACGAGACAAGCCCGGTCAGCATCTGGTTGCCGAAGCGGTGCCCGGCCCGATAGGCCTCTTTTTCCTGCGTGATGCGCGCGCCGACCACCATGTCGGCCTGAGTCTCGATAAGGCGCGAGACAAGGCGCGGGGCGGCGGCGGCGTCATAGGTCGCATCGCCATCGACCATCACATAGACGTCGGCCTCGATATCCGAGAACATCCGGCGCACGACATGTCCCTTGCCCTGCAGCGGCTCGCGGCGGACGATCGCGCCGGCTTCGCGGGCGACGCCTGCCGTATTGTCGTGGCTGTTGTTGTCATAGACGTAGATGCGCGCATTCGGCAGCGCGACCCGGAACGATTTCACCACTTCGCCAATCGTGCTCGCCTCGTTGAAGCACGGGATCAGCACCGCGATGTCGATATGGCGCAGGGCAGGCGAATGCTGCTGTCCGACGGCGCGAAGAGCTGCGTCGGCGGCAGCGATGCGCGCGTGGATGTCGGCGGTGTGATCGATCGACATGCGGGGTCCCGGCTGGGCTGCTTTGTTCCAGTCCGGCACACGCTGCCATCAGGGAGTAAAAAATTCGGGTGCACTGCCGATGAAAAGACGCCAGCGCAGCGGAAAGATTCCGGTGAGAGGTGTGAATCTCGCGGAAAGGTTTGCGCGCTGGAACGCCTACGCCGCCTTGTGCTCGCTCATCATTTTCGCGAAGCGCTCGAACAGGTAGAATGAATCCTGCGGTCCCGGGCTCGCCTCGGGGTGGTGCTGGACCGAAATGATCGGCTTGCCCGCCACCGACAGCCCGCAATTGGTCCCATCAAAGAGCGATTTGTGGCTCTCTTCCACGCCTTTCGGCAGCGTCGTGGTGTCCACCGTGAAGCCGTGGTTCATCGATACAATCTCGACCTTGCCGGTGGTGAAGTCCTTCACCGGATGGTTCGCGCCATGGTGGCCCTGCGGCATCTTTTTGGTCTTGGCGCCCAGAGCCAGCGCCAGCATCTGGTGGCCGAGGCAGATCCCGAGGATCGGCGTGCCCGACGCGATCAGCTTGCGGATCTCCGGCCCGGCATACTCCGCCGTCGCCGCCGGATCGCCCGGGCCGTTCGACAGCACGACGCCGTCCGGCTTGAGAGAAAGAACTTCGTCGGCCCTGGTCTTTGCCGGAACGACGGTCACGCGCGCGCCCACGGCGGAAAGATTCCGCAGGATGTTCTTCTTCACCCCGAAATCCATCAGCACGACATGGAAGCGCTCCTTGCCGAGCTTGGCGAAGCCCGAGCCCAGCTTCCACAGCCCGTCCAAGGAATCGAACCGCTGGCCGCTCGTCACGTTGATGGCGAGGTCGGCGTTCTCCACGCCCTTCCAGCCCTTCGCCGCCCTGATCAGGCTAGCGCCATCGATCTTGCCCGCCGGATCATGGGAGATGGCCGATTTTGGCATCCCGAGTTCGCGGATGCGCCGCGTCAGCGCCCGCGTATCGATGCCCGACAGGCCGATGATGTTGCGCTTGGTCATCCAGGCGCCGAGCGTATCGACAGCGCGCCAGCTCGCAGGCGGCGTCGGTGGCGCGCGGAACACGGCCCCGCGCGCGGCCGCCTTGCCCTGGGCGGAGGACTCTTCCTGATCGTCCGGATTGGCGCCGACATTGCCGATGTGCGGGAAGGTGAAGAGCACGATCTGCTCGGCGTAGGAGGGATCAGTCAGGATCTCCTGGTAACCCGTCATCGCGGTGTTGAAGCAGAGTTCGCCCGCGGCCTGGCCAGTCGCGCCCCAGCCGTGGCCCCAGAAAATGGTTCCGTCCTCGAGGGCGATAGCGCCGGTAGGGATCTGGGGCATGGGAAACGCCTCCTCTTGTCCGTCCGACTCGGGGCGGGAAGCGAACAAACGGAGGCTAAGTAGGGTGGGGGGGCAGGGGCGTCAAGCAACTCTCCCCGGCGGCAATCCTGCTATCCCACTATGCGGCGAAATGGTCTTTTGACCACGATGTCGCTTGTTCTCACAGTGGTTTTGGGTGCGACGCCTTGTGCCTCGTTCCAAACGCATTGTGGTGTTAGGAATTGATTATCGAGGACCCCGCTAACGTCGTGTAGTACGGCGAATCGCGGCGGGGTGACCGCGCCGCCAATGTGCGTGGGTCGGGCAGATCGTCCCTCGTGTGATCATTCAGAACAAAGTTGAGCACCTTGACCGCTGACGCTTCCGCTGTGCCTGCCCTGCGCGAAATCCTGGCCGCCTACCAGCGCCCAAATCTCTGGCGTTCGCTCGCCGAGATTGCGCTCACCTCCGCCCCGCTGCTGGCCGTCTGGGCCGCAGCATGGCTCGCGGTCGACGCCGGTCTTTGGTGGCTCGGGCTGCTGCTCTCCATTCCAGCCGGCGGCTTCGTCGTGCGCCTGTTCATGATCCAGCATGATTGCGGCCACCGCGCCTTCTTCAAGACGCCATGGCTCAACGACTGGATCGGCCGCGTCATGGGCGTCTTCACTCTCACTCCCTACGATTGCTGGCGGCGCGAGCACGCCATCCACCACGCGACGTCCGGTGACCTCGACCGGCGCGGTATCGGCGCGATCGAGACGCTTACTGTGGAAGAATACCGCGGGCTCAGCCCTCTCAAGCGCTTCGGCTATCGCCTCTACCGCAGCCCGCTCGTCCTGTTCGTGGTCGGCCCGTTCTACGTCTTCTTCCTGCAGCAGCGCTTGCCGATCGGCCTGATGAAGGAAGGCTGGCGCCCGTGGCTCAGCGCGATGGGCACCAACCTCGCGATCGCCGCCGCCGTCTGTGCGATTCTCTGGCTCGGCGGCTGGCAGACGGTCGTGTTCGTCTACGTGCCAAGCCTGCTGGTTGCAGCTTCGACCGGCGTCTGGCTGTTCTACGTCCAGCACCAGTTCGAGAACACCTACTGGGCCCGCCGTCCGGAATGGGACGCGACCGAATCCGCTCTGCATGGCTCATCGCATTACGACCTGCCGGCGGTGCTCCGCTGGATGACCGGCAATATCGGCGTCCACCACGTCCACCACGTCAGCAGCCGAATCCCATTCTACCGCCTGCAGACCGTGCTCAAGCATCATCCGAAGCTCAAGGATGTCGGCCGCATCCGCCTTCTCGAAAGCATCCGCTGCGCCGGGCTGGCGCTATGGGACGAGGCCGGCCAGCAGCTTATCTCCTTCGGTCAGTTCAAGCGGGCGCACGCCCTAGCCTGAATTGGGACCTGACGGCGAGTTGATCGCCGCCACTTGGTCCGCGCCCGGTTCCCGTGTCAATTTGGGGCCGGGATGATGGATAGCTTCTTCGCCTGGATCGAGCAGACGCCTCTCAGCATCTATGTGCGCGAGGACCTCTACGCGTTCTTCGTCATCCTGATCTTCCACTCGCTCGGCATGGCATTCCTGGTCGGCGGCGGGGCTGCTATCTGCCTGCGGGTCGTCGGGCTCGCCAGCGGCGCACCGCTCCAGAAATTTCGCGGCTTCTTTCCGGTGATGTGGGTGGGTCTCACGCTGGCCGTGATCTCCGGAGTGCTGCTTCTGATCGGCTACCCAGCCAAGGCGCTCACCAATCCTGTGTTTGCGCTGAAGTTCGCTTGCCTCATCAGCGCCGGCCTGCTCGTTCGCGAAATCGCTCGGCGGCTCTTCCCGCTGGCGGAACGCGGCGAAGAACTCCCCTCATGGAGCCGCTGGCTAGGCCTCGCTGCGCTGCTGCTGTGGGCGGGCGGTGTCACCGCAGGAAAATTCCTGCCCTACACCCATCACATCCTGATGGTGTCCTGATGCGGCCCGATCCCATCTTTGATGTCGCGGCGCTCGAACGGTTCGGCATCGACACCGGGATCTTCGCCGTCATGAACTCGAAGTGGGGCTGGCCCATTTGCGAGTCGATCCACTTTCTCGGCCTCTGCCTGCTGATGGCTTCGGTCGGCATGTTCGACCTGCGCATGATGGGCGTGGCGCGCGGCCTTCCCATGTCGGCGCTGCATCGCCTCGTCCCGTTCGGCGTCGCCGGCTGGCTGATGTGCGTCGCCACCGGTTTCCTGTTCTTCATGACGGCGCCCGGGCAATACCTCTACAACCCTGCCTTCCAGACCAAGATGACGTTCATGGGCCTCGCAGGCGTCAACATGGCGCTGTTCTACGCCAGCGCCGCCAGCGCCGTGCATGCCGCCGGTCCGGAGGATCTGCCCCCGCTTCGCGCCCGGCTTATCGCCTTGGTGTCGCTGGGCTGCTGGGTCGGCGTCATCACCTGCGGACGCCTGATCACTTTCTTCCGACCGCCCTATCACTGGTGCATCTGGTGCTGACGTCGGAAGTGGCAGCAGCCTTGTCTGCCACTCTTGCGAGTCATCGGATGGAATGACAGCTAAGAGGCATGGCGAAGACGATCACCATGACCACCCTCGACGTCACCGACCCGAAGCAGCTCGCCAAGGCCGTGAAGCATCTCGCGAAGCAGTGCGAGATCATGGAGGCTGCGCACGCCTATGTCGGCGTGCCGGAATGGCGGGTGCGCCCGGGCGGCTATGCCGGCCTTGCCCGGATCATCGCTTACCAGCAACTGTCCACAAAAGCCGCCGGTACGATCTGGGGCAGGGTTGAGGCGCTGGTCGGCAAGGTGACGCCCGCCACGGTTCTCGCCGCTGACATCGACGCACTTCGGGCCTGCGGCATGTCGCGCCCGAAGATTTCGCACATCCGTTCGATCGCCACGGCCATTGAGGACGGCAGCCTCAACCTCAAGCGCATCGCGAAGGCGTCGGACACCGACGCCCAGGCCGAGCTCATCGCTGTAAAGGGCATCGGACCGTGGACGGCGGACATCTATCTGATGTCCGCTCTTGGCCGCTGGGATGTGTTTCCGCATGCCGACATCGGCCTTTCCGAGGCCTACCGATTGATTTCCGGCGAGCGGAAACGCCATCCGCCGAAAAGATTTCTCAGGACTGGCGAGCGGTGGAGACCATACCGGGGGGTGGCGGCGCACATGCTGTGGGCCTACATTAACGCTGCTCGCGACGCCCAGCGTGGCGGGACGTGACATTCCAGCCTCAGATTAATCCCGTGCAATGGGGTTAATGCAGAGTGGCTAGACATGACGCGGTCCTGTCATGATGCTGTGTCAGAGATTCGATTGACCCCGGTTGCTGGAGCCACGTGGCGCAGCTGGGGAACCGGCCGATACCCGTTTGGCACTCGGGGCGCGGCCAAATTGGACGAACGGACGTCGCATGGCGGAAGTGATTTCGCAGGCGCCCCATGGTTGCCCCGCTCTCGTACTCAACGCCGATTTCCGGCCCTTGTCATATTATCCGCTGTCGCTGTGGCCGTGGCAGGAGGTGGTGAAAGCCGTCTTCCTCGAGCGCGTCGATGTGGTGGCTGAATACGACACCTATGTGCACTCGCCCTCGCTGACGATGCGGCTGCCGTCGGTCATCGCGCTGCGCGAGTTCGTGCGGCAGGATCGTCCGCCGGCATTCACGCGGTTCAACGTGTTCCTGCGCGACGGGTTCAAGTGCGCCTATTGCGGCTCGCATGAGGACCTGACGTTCGACCACGTGGTGCCGCGCTCGAAAGGCGGACGCACAAGCTGGGAGAACATCGTTGCCGCCTGCAGCCCGTGCAACCTGCGCAAGGGCGGGCGGATGTCGCACGACATCGGCATGAGGCCGCATATGCGTCCGCACCGGCCGACCACCTTCCAGCTGCAGGAGATGGGCCGGAAATTCCCGCCCCACCACCTGCACGACACCTGGCTCGACTATCTCTACTGGGATGTCGAACTGGAGAGCTGATCGGCTCGGAGTTCGCTACCTACTGGTTCGGCGTTTCCTTCCACCCGTCTCTTGGGCGCATCGCTGAAACCGACGGCGGCCGCAGTTCGTCGCACGCATCCGGCTCCATCGTGAACGACGCGTTGCCGACGCGCCACCTGCCGTCGAGCTTCACCATGTCGAACGCGTCGATCCCGCAATGCACGACCTGGCCATTGTCGCGCAGCTCGTACGGCGTCCACACCATCGCGATGTCGCCGCGCACCTGCACGGTGGGATTCCAGTAGCGCTCGATGAAAGGGTCGGCGTTCGCGTCCGGCTTCAGGAATTCGGCGTTGGGCCGTCGCGCAACCGGCCGCGTCTCGGCCTTGGTGCGGCGCTGCAGGAAGGTCGTGCCTTCGGCGACCATGACCTGCTTCAGCGCCTCGGTGTCGTGATTGCCGACCGCAAGCAGGAATTGGTCGACCGCCTTCAGGATCGCCTCTTCCTCCGGCGCGCCGAATGTCGGCGCCGGGGCAGTTGTCTTCACCAGCTTGGCTGACGATGAAGACGTCACCGGCGGTCCGCTTGCACAGGCGGCGAGCGCGAGAATTGAAGCGGCGAGGAAAAATCTCATGATCCTTATCCTGCTCGTGTGGCCCCGCGCTGACGCTATGCGGGCGCCCTCCGCCTGTCCACGATGCCTGTCCGCTGGGATTGCCCTCGACGATTTTACTGGCCTTCCGTCGCGCTCTGTCTAGCTTGCCGCCCAAGGGAATCGGACCCGTGCAATCGGGCCGGTAAGGACGGGCAGGGAGGACGGCTTGCCGCAACAATTGATGACCATGATGGCGCCAGTTCTGGCGCTGATCGTGTGGACCTTCGTGATGTGGTTCTGGATGTACGGCACGCGCATCCCGGCGATGCGCCAGGCCGGCATCGACCCGGCGAAGATCAAGGGCAAGGAGTCGCTCAGTCTTCTTCCCGCTCAGGTCAACTGGGTCGCCGACAACTACAACCACCTGCACGAGCAGCCGACCGTGTTCTACGCGCTCGCCACTTATTCGCACCTCGTCGGCGTTACCGACGACCTGAACGTGTGGCTGGCCTGGGTCTATGTCGCCCTCCGGATCGTGCACAGCCTGGTTCAGGCGATCAGCAATTTCGTGCCGGTGCGGTTCTACATCTTCGCGGCCAGCTCGCTGGTGCTGATGTGGATCGCGGTGCGAGATGTGCTGGCGTTGTTCGGGGTCTGATCCAGCCTCTGGACCTCCCGCCGCCATTGCAGCATACGTCGCCCTCGATTCCCGAGGGTTAGATGGCCACGCTTGCCGAGAGCCGGCTCAGACAGTTGATCGACCGCTTCGAGCAGCTCGAGGCGCGCATGGGTGTGGCCACCGATGCGAAGGAGATAGTGCAGCTTTCCCGCGACCATGCCGAGCTGAAGCGCGTCGCCGAAAAGGCCCGCGAGGTGATGACCCTGCGCTCGCAGCTCGCCGAGGCCGAGGCGATGATCGCGGATCCCGACGCCGACCGCGAACTCGCCGCGATGGCCGCGGAGGAGCGCGGCGAGATCCGCGCGAAACTGCCTGCCCTCGAACGCGAACTGCAGCTGATGCTCCTGCCCAAGGACAGGGACGATGACGGCTCCGCCGTCATCGAGGTTCGCGCCGGCACGGGCGGCGACGAGGCCGCGCTGTTCGCGGGCGATCTCTGGCGCATGTACCAGCGCTACGCGTCGACCAGGGGCTGGCAGGTCGAGATCATTTCCGCCTCCGAAGGCGAGATGGGCGGCTACAAGGAGGTTGTCGCCGAACTGAAAGGCCGCGGCGTCTTCGGCCGCATGAAGTTCGAAAGCGGCGTTCACCGGGTGCAGCGCGTGCCCGCCACCGAGGGCTCGGGCCGTATCCACACATCCGCCGCCACCGTCGCCGTTCTTCCCGTGCCGGAGGAGGTGAACATCGAAGTGCGCGACCAGGACATCCGCATCGACACCTACCGCTCGCAGGGCGCCGGCGGCCAGCACGTCAACAAGACCGACTCGGCCGTGCGGATCACGCACCATCCCACCGGGATCGTGGTGACGTCCTCTGAAAAATCCCAACACTACAACCGCGCCCGAGCGATGGAAGTTCTTAAGATTCGACTCTACGAACGCGAGCGCGAGATGAAGGACGCCGCCCGTTCTGCAGCGCGCAAATCACAGGTCGGCTCCGGTGATCGCTCCGAGCGCATCCGCACCTACAATTTCCCTCAGGGCCGCATCACCGATCACCGCGTCGAAGGTCTTACGGTCTACAATCTCCCTGAAGTCCTCGAAGGGTCCGTCGACGAACTCCTCGACGGCCTCATCGCGGCGGATCAGGCGGAGCGCCTCGCGGAGCTGGGCGAGTGATGCCTGCCTCCATCGCCTCCATCTTCCGCCACCCCGTCAAAGGCCTCACGCCCGAGCCGCTGGATCAGGTCGAACTCAGGACAGGCGAGTATTTTCCACACGACCGGCAATACGCCGTCGAGGTCGGCCCGTCGGGCTTCGATCCCGAAAAGCCTGGTCACATTTCGAAGATGAAATTCACCGTACTCGCGCGCTTTCCCGAGTTGGCGCGCCTCAAGACGCGCCTCGCCGATGACGGCGTCACCTTCCACATTGGCGACGCTTCAGGCTTCGGTGTCGAGACGCGGCTGGACACTGAAGATGGCCGCGAGGCGCTGGCTCGCTTTCTCCAGACTTTCCTGGGTCCCGAGGCGCTGGACAAATGCCGCGTTTTGTCCGCGCCGGGTCATCGCTTCATGGATCATCCGCAGGGATTTGTGTCGGTGATCAACCTCGCGAGCATACGTACGCTCGGATGGGCGATCGGCGCCGACGTCGATCCTCTGCGCTTTCGCGCCAACATATATGTCGATGGATTGCCCGCATGGGCGGAAGACAATCTCCCTGTCGGCGCGGAAATCGGCCTAGGCGCCGCCCGACTGAAAATGTTCAAGCCGATCGTCCGCTGTGTCGCAGCCCACGCCAACCCCGACACTGGCGTCCGCGACCTCGAGACGCTCGACATGCTCCGCCAGCACTTCGGCCGCGACACAATGGGCAACTATTTCTCGATCGAGCGCGGCGCCCGCATCGCGCGCGGTGATGCGGCGGCTTTTCCGCTCTGAACCGTTCCCGCTTTGCTCAGCAGCCAGGCCTCGAAGCGCCTGATGTTGGCCCGGTTGACTGAGGTCTTTGGGTAGACGATCCAGTAGGCGAACTTCGCCGGCGTCTCATGAGACATCGGCCTCACCAGGCGGCCCTCGGCAAGATCGCGATCGGCCAGCGCGCTGCGCGCCAGCGCGATTCCCTGTCCTGCGATCGCGGCGTCGATCACAAGGCTCATCTCGTTCAGCACCGGCCCATGTGAGACGTCGACATCGGGCTCGGCGTCGAAGGCGCTCAGCCAGTCACGCCAGCTATCGTTGCTGCGATGATGGATCAGGACGTGCCGCGCAAGCTCGCCGGGGCCTCGCGGCAGCTTTTCCCTCAGCAACGGGCTGCACACCGGAAAGAGTGTCTCTTCGCACAAGCGCGTGCACTGCAGGTTTGGCCAATCGCCATCGCCATGCCGCACAGCCAAGTCGATCTCGCCGTCGGCAAAATCGATATGCACCGGACTGGCGCTGATCCGCAGGTCCAGCTCGGGATGCGCCGCCGTGAACTCGCCGAGCCTCGGCACCAGCCATTTGGCGGC
>Ga0210377_10003606_pt1 | contig 13275 bp, 16 predicted proteins | sample PLM4_65_b1redo_FD_155480 | JGI IMG/M metagenome (GOLD analysis project Ga0210377, IMG submission 155480) | Groundwater sediment microbial communities from an aquifer in East River, Colorado, USA - PLM4_65_b1 redo | ecosystem: Environmental > Terrestrial > Soil > Riparian zone | place: USA: East... | reverse complement strand
GATGATTACGATGACGACTAATAGAAACTCGATCATGGTGCACGTCCTGATTCAGCGCCCAGTGCAGCGCCGAGGCTTGCGCCAGTGCCGGTAGTAACCGGCCCTGCGCCTGAGTAGAGCATGCGCGCTACGATTGACTTAAACAGTTCGCTGCGCCCTGCGAAGAAAGCGGCTGCGGCTTTAGGATCGTTGGCGATCCACGCCAAACCGCCAATGTCCCTGTTGCCTGCGATACCAACTCTGCGCTCAGTCTGATCGAGCGCATTGATAAGCGCGGATTCCTTTGCGTTCAATTGCGCGACTTCTGGAATCTGCTTTTCAATCCCTTGCCGTAGACCGCGCGCAAGTGCTTTCTGAGCCTCTGTCGCCGCGCTTCCTACCTCACCGTACTTGCCTGCAAGCGCCTTATAGGTGCCTTGCTTCGCTGCCTGAGCTTTCTGAATAGACATCTCAGGTCCGAATCGCTGAGTAAATTCCTTCCAAGTATCAAGAATGGCCCGCTCATCCGCCGCAGGATTTACCTGCTGCTTAAATTTATTCAGCGTTTTCGCTATTTCTCCAGCAGGGCGTGCACGACTTACGGTTGCCGGAGAAGTAGCAATGCGTTGCGTTACATCTCTGTTTAGCGCATCAATGGAAGCCTGCAGCTTTGCCGCTCCTCCAGAGGAAACATTCACGCCTTCGTCCAGCAGTGTTTTCACGGCTTTTGCGGCATCGCCACTAGCCAAATCTTTGCCGGTAGGTTTCAGGGCGCTTTGCATTACACCCTTTCCGACAGACTGTATTGCTGGCTGCGCCCCCTTACCGATCAGTCCACCAAGCGCAACAGGGATTGCCTGCGTAGCCACATTAGCGGCATAGCCTGCACCACCGGCCACTTCAGGTGATACCTTGCCTGCTAGCAGATCAGTTACGCCGCCGCCAGCGTTGTATGCGGCCTTATCCATGCCTTGACCAAATTGCTTTAGTCCTTCGCCCATGCCAGCAGCACCAGCGCCGAGAGGACCTCCCATAATGAGGCCCTTGCCTACTGCGCCTCCCATGCTCTTGAGCCTGTCCATAGTAGACGGCAGCGGCTCACTTCCAGGCGCGGCTGCTTGTGAAGTAGGCGCGGCCTTGGCTTCCAACTCCGCCATGCGGCGCAACGCTTGCAGTTCGTCCCTATCGTCCAAAACGCTTCCTCAGCGCATCAAGTTCTTGCTGCTCCTGCGGCGTCAACTTGCTTGCTGGCTTGTCAGTAGAACGGCGCTGCGGCGTTTGTTCCTGCACGTCGCCATGCTTCATGTTGAACGCACCGCGCAGCCTGTCCTTGGCGGCGTCCGTATATGTGACGATGCGTTTAAGTGCTTCCTTGAATTCAGGTTCAGACTGCGCGCGATCAAGGGCGGCAAGGTTGTTTTGCAGCATCACGTTTTCACGGTCGGACACTTGGCCTAGCGCTCCGCCAGTCTTGGAGTTATTGCGCATTTCCTGCAGAACAGAGAAGCCGACCTGAGATTTCAGCGTATCAAGCCGCGCCTTGAAGTTGGCCGCATCAGTGCCAGGAATCGAAGCCAATCCACCAACGCCGGGGACTACCGACATTAGCCCGGTAGATTTGCTAAGACCTGGATGGTTAAGTAGCGCATTCGCTTCGGCCCCGAGCCTATCCAGACCTGAAGTGGACGCCTGAAGAATGCCGGTATCTTGGTTAAACTGCCCTTTCAGTTTCATGTCCGCAGGTCCACCGGGGATAGCTTCAAGATCGCCAGCGGCGGAAGGTCTATAACCGGGCGGTGGTTTAGTCGCCATTGGATCGGGCCGCAACGATGCCGTCAGACGCGCCATATCTCCCTGTTGTTGCCGTGCGGCCTGCTCACGCTGCAACCTGTCCGCCGATGCCATGCCAGCGGCTGATTCTGTAGCTTGGCGCTTTGCTTCGGCCTCTTGCTGCTGGAACGCCATCTGCTGCGGATTTGGCGGTCGCTGCGGCATCTGCGCTTCCATCTGCTTGCCGATCATTTGCAGTCCAGCCTGCTGCAGCGCAGGATCGTTCGCCCCGGCAAGCCCCTGAGCGGCCCCCATCGGATTCGGCGGCATCGCAGGCCCCCCGCCCTGTTCTGGCGCTGGCTGCGGAGAGCCTTGGCCCTGCATCATCGCCTGCGCTAGTGCCTGCTGGCGCTCCTGCTGCATGCGTTGAGCGAGTTCCGTTTGCTGCGTCTGCGCACCCTTTTCGCGCTGCTGTCCTACATAGCCTTGCATGATCTTCGCTAGTCCTTGCAGTGGACTAGTGCGCGGCGTAAAGCCCCCTGGCGGCGTAGCGCCTTGCTCTATGGGGGTCAATGCTTGTTGCTGGAGTAGCTGCGCAAGTTTTTGCTTGCGCTGAATGTCCATCTGTTCAGACGCATATGGACTCCCGAAGCCGACAGTAGAAATTTGGTTGGGCATCTAATGCCTCACGCAAGTAGCGCATACATCAGCGCCATAGTTGCAGCACTTTGCTGTTGGGAATTGGCCTGCGCAACATCTTGGTTATAGATGTTCCCAGCATACTGTCCTGCGGCCTTGGTTGCTCCAGAATAATCCGTAGCGGCCAATCCCTGACCGAATTGCGGATTCTGAATCTGCGCTCCAGTACGCAGTGCGTTCAGCGTATTCAACGGCTGGTTATAGGTGCTGGATGCAAGCTGATATGTCTGCGGCATCGTCGCAATCGAGGCGAGATTCGCCTGCTGGTAAGCATCGTTGCGCGCGGCGTTAAAGTCGCGCATCTCGTTGCCGTAGGCTTCTCCGCCCGACATCAAGCCTTGATTCGCCAAACGCGTGCGCGTCTGATCCTCGCGCTGGTTCCACTGAGGATCGAGCCGTGAGGTTTGCGCTTCATAAGACTTGTTCGCAATGTCCTGTACAGAGGACTGATCCATTGGCTGCGAATACTGCTCGCGCACGCCTGGAATCTGCTCTTGCGCTAGCGTTCCCATCTCTTTCGAGAGTCCCATCTGCGTGTCCAACGCGCCCTGCGCATCTGGAGATAGCGTGATGTCTGATCTATACCCTGATGGGCTAGTAGGATCAGCCGAATATACTTGCGAGCCGTAGGGCGTGTACTGGCTGACCTGTTGCGATCTGCCAGTAGCTTCAGCCGCACCCTTGTAATCAGGGGCAGGCGGTGGCGATCCAGCGCACATACAAACCTCCTAGAACGTCAAGGTCATGCAGTGCGCGGTGTGTTTATAGCCCTGACGTTCCAGCCACTTTGAAACTCGCAGATCAGTAGCGGTCGTCACATTGAGCCTTTTCACTCCGCGCGCTTTCAATTCAGCGTGCACGAAGCGGGCAAGTAATCGTCCGCTGCCATTTCGGTGCTGAGGCACCACGTATATTGTATCCTCTTGCGCGATCAAGTCGCCATTGTGCATGTCGTTCGTCACGTAGATATTCGAATACCCTACCGCCTTCCCGTCGCTACGCATGACGAAAGTCAGCAGCCAGCCCTCTTTGCTCGCCTTGTCGTACTGCTCGAAACGAGGATTGTAAGACGACATCTGCACGCCCTGCGCGGCCATCCGTTCCCACATAGCCGCGTAGTGCTGCCGGTATAAAGGCTCAAGCTCCGCATAGCTCTGCTCGATAGTTTCAAGGGAGACCGCGTAGGTCACACGATGGCCCCAGGCTCAAGCACAACGTCCGTGCTCAACCATTCCAGGGACGCCCCGTCTAGATTCGCTTGCAAGTGTGGAGCGCCGCAGTAGCCTACGCCAGTAGCGCCCTGCCACACCGCAGACACCGATAGCGTGCTTGACCATAGACCGCTATCCCATAGCGCGGTATCCCACAGCGCACCAGAGAACGACGCAGTACCGATTGAGGAAACCGGCGCTGATTGGTCAAAATCCACGTTCATTCCGGCGTTCACCGTCTGCGTAGAATTAATCCGCAGCATCGGGCGCATCATGGTGAAGCGCTTTAGCTGCCCGCGCGAGCCGAAATAGTTGAAGGCTTGCAGTCCATCAATGGCGATTGAGCCTCCATCGTCCTCTGCGGTATCCCACGCTTTAGCAACGTAAGTAGGGCCGCCGAAGTACAGTTCATCGTTGTACAGTTCAAAGCAGTTAGCATTCCAGCCGGTGAAATTGCACCACCCCCCGGTGATGGTGTTCATTACGAATTGCTGCTGCGAGTTCCCTGTGGTGACAGGTACATTGAGGATAAGCAAGTCCTGCTGCGGGAAGGGAATTACTTGCCAGCCGAAGTTGCTCCCATAACTCACAACGGCAGACCCCATTTCCGACTGTATCTTGTCAGTGAGCGCCACGCGTGGATTAACACGCGATGACTGAAGCGCCCCGGACATGGGCATCAACCCATCCTGGCAAATAATCAGGAGTTCGCCTTTCCATTTCACGAAGCAGCGCCGCCCAACTGGGGAGCCGACCCACCAGACACCGACAAGCGCCCACGTCGAGGCGCTAGATGGGTCTGTGCCTCGATAGACCAACACATCGCCGTTGTTGGTGACGAACACCGCTAGGTCATCAACGCCGTATCCTGCGTCAATCGTCCACGTACCCATCGCCATCAGGTATCCGCCGTGCGGGGCGAACGCGCTAAGGTCAAGGGCCGCAGCAGTGCCGGTGATTGATTGCGTAGGCAGATACCATGCCTTCAGCGTTCCGGCTTCGGTGAACCAGAGCCGGTTCTTGAAGCTATTGATGTTCGTGAGATTCGCTGCTGTGACCCCAGCAATGCTTGCGCTGCGGTCTACCCACGTAGTGCCATCATAGGTATAGACACCATCGGCTCCATTCACCATCTCGATAAAACTGCCGCCTGCGGTAGTCAGATTGACATACTGCCAGCGTGAATTCGTGAGGCCGGAGACTTCGGCAGCCCCGATAGCCCCGCCCGCCGTCGCATCGTAGATACCACCGCCAGCAATCGCCTTAAGTTTTGTGGTGGTAGAACCTGAATAGGCAATCACTGTTTCGACTTGCGCGCCATAGCCAGTAGAGTATTTCGAGAAGCCGGAGCGCAGCACAACTGACGTGGTAGCCGGAACAAGATTCGTCAGAATCACGGCATCGTCTGGAGCCATGTCCGCGATGGAGTCTCTCGCGTTCCAGCCGCCGACCGGGGCCGGGAGAGATACGGACGTAGCGCGGTTGCGCTGAAACGTGCGCTGCAGAGAGTGCATCGGCCCTTCGGCCTTTACCCGCTGCCGCTGTCCGTACCTAGAGGCCATAGCCGCTGTCGGGGATATTGCCCCAGCCCATCAGCACCTGGCCCTGTCTTGCGCCCATCGATAGGTCTTTAGACCCCGCATCATGTGCCTTGGCTAGATCAAGCTGCATCGCATAATCGCGCATTGGTGCAGTAGTGTCGAAACCCTTGGCCTCCCAATACTTGAGCTTGATAAGTGCTCGCATCAGCGGGTCTGGAAACATGCAGGTGTCCGTGTCCACCGTGAACAGTTCCTTGGTCGGCGCTGGCGTTGCTGGCGCAGTTGCCAGAATCCACCACTTGCTGACGTACTCATAGGACAGCACTTCATCCGTGCCGAGCGGAGGCCAGATTTGAAAGTAGCCGCCCATCTGCCAGAACCGAATACGGGGCGCGCTAGCAATGAAGCCGTTACGCAGGAATTCGCGTTCCTGCGCTGTCTTAGGCCCCATCATGCTCCAGCGCCTGGAGTCATCCCACTGCGTAGCGTCCACTATCCTGTCTAAGTCGCTAGGCAGCGCAAACAGGATTTTCGAGAACGTGAATGTAGAGGTCGTTCCGGCTACCGTTGCCTCTCTATTCAACACTACCGTTGATCCTGCTGGCGCAGCACTGATGCGAGCGTCTTGCGGAATTCCGGTTCCAGTGCAAGCAAACGTCACATCAAGGCTAGCGATGCTGGACATATTCGTAAGGCTTGCACTGCCTACCGTAGTATCCCCGGTATAGCTGAAAAAGGACGCCTCTAAGATGTATTGCTTCACCGCCTGTTGCCATTCGTGCTGCCGGTTTAATTCGCCGCCAGCGATGTTGACTAGCGCCAACGTCTGCACCACGTCCTGATTCGTGTTCCCAATGACCGTTGCAGGCGTCCCATAGGTTGCCACGCCCATTCCTTGCAGGGTCGTCTGGAATAGCGATAGGAGCGTGGAGTTAGCCATTTACTTCCCCTTTGGCAGCGTCAGCGTGTCCTGCTTTACAGGCGTAAGAGTAGCCTCCAGCTTCGCCAACCGAGCCTTCATGTCCAGAAGTTCCTTGTCCTTGGCCTCAAGTTCAGCCTTGTATTCTGCGCGGTTGCGTTCCTTCAGTGCAACTCGCGCTTGTTCACGCATCCCAATCCCTCCAATCCCAAGGCGTTGAACCTGAGCATCTGACGCACCAGCAATCTGCTCCACGGTGAAGAAACGCAGATACTTCAGTTCGTGCCGTTGCTCGTCATTGATGACCGGCCATTCCTCGATTTTCCAGCCAGGAATTTCAGCGCCACCCTCGATCAACCCTTCCTTCATCTGCCACGCCAGCCACTTCTGCGGCCAGCGGCGCTTGTGATCGTCGCGCACTGCTGTTTCGTGAATGCTGGTGTTATCCCCTGGACGCATGATCCGCACGAACGGAATACGCGCTCCGCGTACTTCCTTTCCAGATAATTCCGACTGCCACTTGCTGATCGGCGCATTCCAGTAAAACTCTACGTGCAGCATCGCCTCCGGGTCCATCGGATTGGCGAATTCAGCGTTGTTCAGGTCGCTTGCAAGCATGTATATGCTCCTATATGTGCTGCCACAGGATTGTGGCTTTGCGCTTCCAATCTCTCTTAAACTCGCGTAGCCATTGCTGCACCACGTTTTCGTAGTCCGTCCTGAAGCCTAGTTCTCTGGCGACGTGCTGAAGAAGGCCATCGCCGTGGGCGAATACTTTGATCTTTAGACGCTTGAGCAATGGCGTCAGTTGCTTCAAATCCTCTACCTGAACTGTCATCCATGGTGCTGTCTCGAATACGCGACCGTTGCACTTGACCGCCATGCGGCGCTCTACCGTGGTGCTCTGCCTGATATGCGTGTCGCCGGAAGCAAAAGAACTATCCGCACCGTACGTATGCACTTCCTTGTAGCCAATTGGGAGCGCAATTATCATCGCTCGCGTAACGGCTGCGCTGCCGCCGACTATCATGGGTTCCATGATTTTGCGCCGTTCGAGAATGGTTCGGATATTCTCATCTCCTGCGGCGTGCCACACGACGATGCGGCAATCTTTCAGTATCTCGAATGCCTTTGGCACGCAGCGCGAAGCGATCAGGTAGGTAATGTCCTGGTGCGGAGTGAAGAATTCCAGCACCAGCGGATCAGCGTCAAAGCACATCATGTACTTGGGGACTATGCCCTTATCTAAAAGGAATTGGCATGCAGCGTTGCAAGCGATGATGTCTCCATCAAAGTCTTTCAACTCCTGCCAATTCGTCTTTAGAGAAGGGCCGCTGCCAACGACGGCAACGGCCCCCGACTTCGTGCCGATTAACTCATTGAACGGGATGTAATCCAGTCCAAGGGCGTGCTCGATATTCCGTGAAATATCCTCTACGGAATTTGCGAGCATTCCCTTGACGATAAGCGGCATCCAGCCAATATCTGGATCATGCTGCCTATCAACATTGAGACATTCGGCGTTACGCATGTTATTGCGCGCCAATCACACGCGGCCACGTAATAGTGGCCAGTGTAACGACTTGCCCTGAAGGATCAGGGGCGGCACTGACGAGGTAAACACCCAACATGGTGTTACCGACAGCAGCACCAGCTTGACCAATGAGCCTGCCGCTATTGGCACCAAAGCCGATTAAGGCTCCAACCGCCAAAGTGCCGGTGCAAAGCACATACAGACCACGACCCTGCTTGGCTACCCAGCCGTGTTCTCCCTGGTTGATTAACCCTTGGCACACTGCCATATCAATCCCCTCGGGAGTTGAGAAGGTGAGCAGTGCTGTCAGCAGAGTCTTTGCCGTGCCAAACGAGTTAAGCAGGACAAACTCACCAGTAACGAACGTGGCGGTCGCCTGCACATATTCCCATCTTGTTCCGTTAGTACCTTCCGCGACACTTCCAAGGGCAAACAAGGCAGTGGCATTGCTGCTGCTGGCGTCGAGAGATGCACCGATGAGGCTTGAGGTTTGCGTTGCCATACATTTCTCCTTAGGCGATCAGAACGCCGGAAAACTGCGGACCAGAGCTAGTCATGTTGCCAGCCCAGCCAATCAGCTTCACGATAGCATCCTGGTTCACGGACTGGCGTTCTCCGCCAATCGGAACGAAGTTACGATCTTTGTGTGGACGGAAGAAAATGTAGTTGGTGTTAAGCGCCCACATGTGCGCGGAAGTCGCGCCGCCTGTAGTACCGGCGACGTTTACCGCACCATTGACGCCAGAACCCATTACCACATCTGAACCCATGCCAGCACCGTAGAATTTCAGCGATGGGAATCCCGCGCCCGCAGTACCGCTCCCCGTTTCCGAACTGATCCGCTGAATTGCTTGCAGCGAGTTCAGATAGAAGGCAAAGTACGTCGAGTCCGCGATCCACAGATCAGGCTTGTCCGCTCCGCGAACGAGCGACAGAGCAAGCGAAGTCATGTACGCTTGAATGTTCGCCGCGCTCACTGCAGCACCGCCGTCTGTTACACCGCTATAGCTCTGCGATTGCCAGAATGTCCACGTAGAGCGGGAAATGCCGCCATACGTGCCGCTGGTGGGCGTATCGGGGATGGCAAGAGCAAGGCCGACGATGTTTTTCCCGGCGTTTCCTGTTCCATCCTGATAACAATCGTAGTCGATACGGTTAGCCAGTTGCGCTTCCGCAACCTTCATCCTTCCGTCCAGCAGGTCGATGATCGCTTCTTTGCCGCTGTTTTGCAGCCCTTCAAGACCGCTCATCGTTACAGAACCCGCGTATTGCTTGATGTCGAACGAGGCAGCGCTAAGAGGGCTGTTTTGCCCGATGCCGATTGTCTCGTAACCGCTATAACTATTGGTCTGAATGCTTGCGGCTTCGGAATACATGATCTCTTCAAGAATATTCCGACCGCCGCCGAACGGACGCACATTGCCTTTAGCCTTCAACTTGCGAAGGAGGGCATTGTTGTTCGTTACGTTATCAGCCAAGTCACCGCTACGATTTTCAATCGTAGTAGCGATGATGTCGCTGATGTCTGCATTGGCGAATGCCATATATTTCTCCTGTTACAGTCCTAAACCCTGCCCCCACCGGCATGCTTTTCCCATGCGGATTCGATGGTGGAGCGCAGACCTGTGGCCTTTTCTTCGGAGCCTGGGCCGCTCGGTGTTGCCGAGGGGCTGCTTACCGCTTTGGCCTTCGCCTTCAAAACTCGCTGTGCTTCGGCTTGGCGACGTACTTCTTCCTGGGATACTCGTTCCTGTTCCTGGATAGAGTCCCACAACGCCTGGTGTCGCGGGTGCCGTAGTGCGGTCTGATAAGCGCTTTCGAGGTCGTCAGCAAGGTTTGACTGCAGGAGTGCAGCCATCGTAGCTCTTACCTCATCGTAGTGCGGGTGCTTCTCCACGTTGGCGGAGAATTGCTGCAATTCCTGTTCGCTATTGACTCGCAGGAATTGTTCCTGAAACAGCTTTTGCGCTTCGTCGCGCGTAAGCGGACGTTGCTGCGGAGGCTGATAAGGCTGTTGATTCTGTCCTTGGGCCAGATATTGCTGCTGCGCCTGCGGGTCCAGGAGCGCCTGTACCGGCACGCCATAGTCCTGCGAGAGCTTGGCGAACATCTGGAGTTTTTGCTGCGGTGAGCCTAGCGAGAGAATCCTGTGCGCTTGGCCGAGGCTAGAAATCCACTTCGTAGGCTCTATGCCGTGCTGCTGCAATTCAGGCAAGAACTGGCTGACCGCTTCCATGAGAGGCTTTGCGGCCTCAGCCTCGGCTTTGTAGGTGGATACACCGTTTGCATACTGGCTTTCTCTGGTATGCAGGTACTCGGCAAGCGAGGGGTCAAGTTTCTCCCATTGATCCCAGTATTCCTTTTTCCACGAAGATGGGCGCGGTGGGCGCAGCTTGGCTGGAACAACAGGAGCTACCGGGATCTCTGGCGCAACCACCTTGGCCGGATGTACTTTGGCTGCTGTTTGTACGGCGGGCGCAGCCTCTTTCTCGATGAATTTCCCGTCAGGCCCGCGAGCGCGTTCCTCGCCGGTCGGCGCTGCCTTTGGTGCTGCCTTAGGAGCCTCTGTGATGCGCGAGGATGGAGGCGATGTCGGCGTCTCTACCGGCGCTGGCGTTTCAACAGGCGCGTCTACTACGGGCGCGTCCGGCACAGTAACGATCTTGTCGTAACTTGCTTCTAGTTGATCCCGAAGTGATCCGGCCATGTGTGGCTCCTGGTTATTCCGTTACGCGCTCAGAAATCCAGCCCAGCGTGTGCTGGTGAATTTACGCAAGATAACTGCGGTATTCGTCGCCAGCAGAAAGCCAGAGGCGGCTGCCAAGGCGTTGATCCGAGAACTGCTGGTGTCCGGGTAGACCGTTACCGCATTCGCCCCGAGATTCAGAATTTCCACGGAATCTCCTACCTCGGTATTCGGCAACTGTACGCCGCTGGAGGCCGCCGCAGTCGTTACCACGCTGATGCTCGCCGTGATCAGTGTTGCAGTGCCAATAGCGGTGCCTGCCGCAGAAACAGCGCTGTGCACCTGTCCGCCGATGGCTTTGGCCGATCCTGCGGAAAATCCGCCTTTCATGATGTCCAATGCGAGTGCCATGATGTTCTCCTAGTCTTTTGCTCGCGGAAGTCCGCGTGAATTCCATTTGACGCGCTCTATGTCGCGCTGTAGAGCGCGCTTGAATTCCGCGTGGCTCATCGCGTCTATCTGAGCGCGGATCAATTCCTTGCGTTGCGGAGACTCGAAATCAGGTCGCCTAACTTGCAGATGATGCACCTGATCGCCGATTTCTACGCAGTCATGCTGCCGCAGATGCTCGCGGTGCTTGCTGCGCGAGGTAATCATTTCTCCGGTAGCTTGCGAGCGATAGGGGGAGATGTCGTCAATGACCATCGGGCCTTCGGAGACAGGCTCATGCCCGCGCTCGTAAAGCCGCCCGTTAATCTGGACGTAGGAGCGTTTCATCGGCTGAGTATCCCCGTCCATAGCGTTGTGGAAAGGCAGTGGAACTCGCAAGCCGTGTTCGTCGGCAGCAGCATGGCCGCATTCACCGCAAGCGCGTTGATCCTGGCGCTGCTCGGGGGATAAACGGACAAGGCATTCGAGCCGCCGTTATAGATCATCTGCGAATCCCCCGGAGCAGCGTCCGAATCCATAATCGCACCCGCGCCAGCAGCGACGGTCGTGAACGAATTTTTGGCAGAAGTACACTCATACGCATCTCCCTGTACTGTTCCGGTCGCCGTCAATCCTGTGGCAACGTCCGTCAGCGACGCTACGGTGAGCGTGTTCAGGCCGGAACCGAATAGTTTGTAGGCGAGCATTCACGTCTGCACCGCAGTTCGTGCGATCTCCTGCCACGTTGTTCCGTTGCCAAGGCATCGGAATGTGACCGCGAAGAAACGCGCAGAAGTCGTCCCGGTCGCAAGCGTTCCAACCTTACGAAAGTTCGTTCCCCATGTAAGCGTAAAACTCGTTGTGCCGCTCGTCGTAATGCTGAACGTGATGATGCGGCCAACCCTGCCACCGCTTGCGTTGAACGTGCAGGCCCCGGTCGGCGTGATCGTGATGATCTCGCTCGTCATACTGACCGTCATCGTGCCGGTTGTCGCAGAAGTGGCAGCAGAAGTCTCGACCTTCATGGCGTCCGTCACCTTGCTAGCGCCTATGGCTGTGGCGAAACTTCCGGTTCCAGTCCCGGTTATATCGCCGGTCAACGTGATCGTCTGATCTCCGGTATTCGTGCCGTTCGCTGTGCCTGTCCCAGTTGCATAGTTGCCCGACGCCTGCTTACCGTTTAATGCTGTTTGCAGATCAGTCTGATTCGACAGTGTTCCGGTAACATCGCCCCAAGCCGCCGCTGGACCTTGATCGCCCTGCTGTCCCTGCACACCTTGGATGCCCTGTATCCCTTGGATGCCTTGTGCCCCATCCGCACCTGGAGCGCCTTGCGCACCGTTATCTCCTGGTATTCCTTGTATTCCTTGCTGACCCTGTGCCCCTGCTGCGCCGTCATTACCGGCAATCCCCTGAATACCCTGCAATCCTTGCGCGCCGTCAGAGCCAGCAGCGCCATCATTTCCTGGAACACCCTGAATACCTTGTGCCCCTTGAGATCCTGTTGCACCGTCATTGCCTGGTACGCCTTGAATACCCTGCTGACCTTGCGGGCCTTCCGGCCCTACACCGCCGCCGCCAGTAGCGCCGACGATTGTCTGCAATGCAGATTGATTCTTTGCCATGAGCAGCGACTTGCCTTGATTTGGCAAGTCAACAAGACAATCAACGGATGTAGGGCGATAGCTCATTGGGCCACTAGGATTCATCGATCAGTGGAAAAGTAACAGCACATCTTCATCTTCTTCGTTAGCCGCCATTTCCATCGCATCGATGCGGTCCATGAGCTTGGCGTGGATTGTTTCGTAATCCGACAGGGTAAGCCGGTAAGGTTCTGACTTGACGGGCGCGATGATTCCCTGAACCACCGGATCATCCTCGATCTCCAATTCGTCTGGCGTGCCCTCAATAGCATGCCTGATCTGCTCGCGCAACCGTTCGCGATGCTCCTTGAAGTCCTGGTCTCTGCGCTTTGTAGGGTCAGCGCTATCATGGGTATCTATGACAACGGAAACACCCCAAGACGCGGCTACCCATGAGCCATTAGCCCATGCGTTGTCAACCCAGCCAGTTAGAATCAAACCGGCCCCCAAGGTGTACCGCTGCCGTTTCCGGTTAGTGCGGTATCGTTGATATATTGCATATTCGCGTCCACTTGGTTCGCCACAGTAAACGTGAGTTTGTCGGTTTGCACTTTGATAGCATCGGCAACTGTGTCTACGGTCGCCAAGTTCGCTGCGGTCGCAAGAGCGGTCAAGCCAGCACCCGCAGCCCCGATCTCTGCGGTGTCAACCAAGATTGCGTCCACATTGGCGTCCACAACTGCCAGAGCCGCATCCAGTGTAGTTCCGGTATCCACCAGGATAGCGGCAGTGTCGGTCTTGATCGCGCCGAGGCCATCAGTCCCGTTTGCCAAATCGACTGCGGCGGCGCTGCGTGAGAGTGTGAATCGAAAGACAACTTCGCCGACCACGGACACACCGCCGACTGTGCCGGTCGTGATGACA
>Ga0210377_10003605_pt1 | contig 13279 bp, 7 predicted proteins | sample PLM4_65_b1redo_FD_155480 | JGI IMG/M metagenome (GOLD analysis project Ga0210377, IMG submission 155480) | Groundwater sediment microbial communities from an aquifer in East River, Colorado, USA - PLM4_65_b1 redo | ecosystem: Environmental > Terrestrial > Soil > Riparian zone | place: USA: East... | reverse complement strand
ATGCGCAGCGCCGTTCCACGCACGTCCACCAGGGTCCTCGCTCCGCGCCTCAGGATCGGCGGAGAGAGAGCCGCGAGGACCGCGGGCGCCACTGTAACGGCGACAGGCGTCGTCTCCGCTTTCGAGGCGCTCTCGGCTGGCGTCGGCGTGGGTGTCGGCGCGGGCGTGGGGGGCGGTGTCGCGGGAGGCGGCGTTGGAGGTGCCGCCGTGGGTCGTGAAGGCTCGCGGGTCGGTGCCGGCGTCGGCGAGGCCGCGGGCGTCGGCGACGGGCGCGCGTCGCTCGTCGGGGGACTCGGCTTCGAGGCGTCGGAGGCGGCGCCCCTGGGCGTCGGCGAAGGAGAGGGAGCCGGGGTCGGCAGGGCTGCACTTCCGCTGAACGGGCGTGGGCTCTGGGTCGCCGCCGTGGAGGTCGCCGGCGTCGTTTCGGACGAGCGCGTCACGAACCACGCCCCGATGCCCGCGAGGGCGACGGCGGCGATGCCGATGAGTATGGGGAGAGGGCTGCGGGCAGACCGCCGGGAGGCGAAGGTGGGCGACCTCGAGGCCTGAGTCGGATGCGACGGCGGCCGGCCGGCTTTCGTGGCAGCCGCCGCGCGAACGGTCGTCGGCCCGGCCGTGCCGCGCGCCCGCCGTACGACCTCGATCAGGTACGACAGATCTTTCGGCCGCCAGTCCGGTGAGCGCTCGCGACACGCCATCACCGCGTCGGCCAGGTCCTTCGAGAGCTCGGGACGCAACTCAAGGAGGGGCTTCGCCGGCCCGTCGGAAACACCCGGTCCGCTTCCGGAGAGGATCTCGTACATCACCACGCCGGCCGAGTAGAGGTCGGACTGGGCGGTGTCGGGCGCCCCCTCGAGAACTTCCGGAGCTCCGTAGGTCGCGGCGGCGTCTCCCAGGGCGGAGGCCGAAGAGACCAGGCCGAAGCTGGTCAGGCGGGCCTCGCCATCGTCGCCCACCAGCACGTTGGACGGCTTCAGGGCGCGGTGAAGGACGCCCTGCTCGTGGGCATGGGAAAGCGCGCCCGCGAGCCCTTCGACGACTCTGAGCTGGTCGGCGAGGGAGCGGTCTTGCCGGAGCCATGCCTCGAGGCTCGCTCCTCCCGACATGTCCGAGACGAGGAAGAGCTGCCCTTCGTGAAGGCCCACTTCCTGAAGGGCGACGTTGGGATGCGACAGGCCTGCGACTTGCCGTGCCTCGGTCGCGATCCGGTCGCGCTCGGCCGAATCCGTCACCGAAGGCAGTCGGATCGCGACGCGCCGCCCACCATACTCGCCGAGGTAGAGGCCCTCTTCCCGCCCGCCGACGGCGGTCACGATGACGTACTTGCCGATCTTCGACGGGGGCATGCTGGCCCCCTGAGGCTACCGGCGACGAAGGCCATGGTCAAGCGCGCAACCCGTGTGCTAGCGTTGAGCTGGCCATGCGCGCCCCCTTTGCCCTGATCCGCGCCGCCGCCCGCCTTGTCCAGACCCTTCGATGAGCCGCTGAAACCACTCGTGCTCCTCGTGCCGTCCCTCGCGGCGGCGGTCGAGCTGCCCCGACGACTGGCCACGGCCCGAGGAGCCCTCGCCGGCGTGTACCCGGTCCGGCCCCTGGATCTTGCCCACCTTCTCGCCGAGCCCCTGCTGCTCGGGCGTGGGCTCGGCGCCTGGGACACCGGGCACGATGCCTTCCTGGCCTTGCGCCTGCTCGAAGGCGAAAACGGACTCCCCGTCGACCCGGGCCTTCCTCGGCCGCCCGTCGCCCGCGTCCTCGCCCGCACCCTTGCCGCACTGCGTATGGCGGGCGTTCCTCCGGAGCGCCTCGACGCCCTGACCGCCGCCGCGGCCTTCCCCCTCGACCGCGACCGGCTCCGCGCTCTCGGGCTCCTCTACCGGCGCTTCGTCGAAGCCGTCGAGGGGCGCCTCGCCGATCCGGCCACGGTCCTCCGAGCGGCGTCGGAGCGCCTCGACGATGCGGCCTGGCTCCACGACGCCCAGGTCTTCGTGGTGGCGTCTCTCGAGCTGGATCCTCTCGAGCGCGATTTCCTGGCGGCTCTCTCTCGCGCCGTCCGTGTGCGAGTGCTCGAGGGAGAGAATGCACCCCTGCTGCGAGCGGGCTCTTTCGAGACGTGGGCCGCTGCCCACGGAATCGCCCCGGTGTCGTGGGCGGAGACACCGCTCGCCCCGATCGCGCCGCCGCCTGCGCCGCCCGCCCTCCTCCGCCTCCGCACGCGCCTCTTCTCCCCTCCCGAAGGGCCCCCGCTGCGCGGCGGCTCCGTCGAGTTGCTCACGGCACCCGGAGAGGCCGCCGAGGTGCGGTCGATCGTCCGGCGCCTCCTCCGCGAGGCGGCCCGGGGCGTGCCTTTCGAGGAAATGGGCGTGATACTGCCGCGTCCCGACGCCTACGCGGCGCTCTTCACCGATCTCCTCGAGCGAATCGAGGTTCCCTTCCGTCTCCATCCGTCGCTTCCGTTGCGGACCGGGCGTGCGGCGCGGTCGCTGCTGCTGCTCCTGCGTTGCCGCGGCTTGCCCCGCGCGGCGGTGATGGAATTCCTGAGCTTCGCCCCCGTGGCGTATGGCGGCATCCTCGGCGAAGGAGCCGTGCCCACGGTCGCGTCGTGGGAGGAGGCCAGCCGCCACGCCGGTGTGACGGCTGGCGTCGAGCGCTGGCGCTCCGGCCTCGCTTCCTACGCCCGTACGAAGAGGCGCGAAGTGGAGCGCGAGGAGTCCGACGTCCGGAGGGCTGCCGCCGGCCGGCGTGCGGCCGAAGCCGAAGCCCTCGGCCGCGTCGTGGAGAAGCTCGCGGCGACCCTCGACGACCTGAGCGGCGAGGCGCCGTGGCCCGAATGGTCCTCCCGCCTCTCGCGAGCCTTCGGCCGCTGGGTGGGCCCAGAGCGCGACCGTGAGGCCGTGACGCGGGTGATCGCCGATGTCGCGAGCCTGGGGCGGGTCGCGGCTCAGGCGCCCTGGGACCAGGTGGAAAACGTCCTCGAGGCACGGCTCGAGTGGGAACGGCTTCCCATGGACCCTCCCGTGAAGGGGGGCGTCCACGTCGGCGCCCTCGACGCAATGGCGGGCCTCCCCTTCCGTGTGGTCGCGATTCCGGGGCTCGTCGAAGGAGGCTACCCGGGCCCGATTCGTACCGACGCCTTCCTTCTGGATGCCGAGCGCGAAGCCCTGAACGCCGGCGCCCCGCCCGTCACGAAGGCCGGGCCGGTCCAGCGCCAGCTCTCGCTCTTCGACGAAGCGCCGACTCTTCACGGCCTGCCCACGACCCAGGACCGGCTCCTGGAGACTCGCCGTCTCTTCCATCGCGCCGTCAGCCAGGCGACCGAGCACCTGATCCTCTCCTATCCCCGGGCCGATCCCCGGTCGGGTCGCGAACGCCTTCCGTCGCTCTTCTTCGTTTCCGCGGCCTCGACGCTCGAGGGCCGCCCCCTGGACATGGCTGCCCTCGCCCCGCATCTCACCGAGGATGACGTCCGCAGCCTGGACCTTCTGGAGGCGGTCGACTCCTCGGAGCGGGACCGCGCTCGACTGCTGCGGGGCGGCGCCGAGGCGGCCCTGGCGGTGGCGGCGGGGGCGCCGTTCTTCAAGGGATCGCTCCTCGCCGCCGACGCCCGCTGGAGGCCGCAGCTTTCGGCCTATGACGGCCTCGTGGAGCTGGACCCCGACCTCGCGCGAGATCTCGATCCGGTCGCCGCCGGCAGAACGCTCTCCGCGACCAGGCTTCGCACCTATGCCGACTGCGGTTTCCAGTACCTTCTCCAGAGCCTGCTCCGGCTCGAGCCGGTCGAAGAGCCCGAAGACCGGATGGGCCTCGATCCCATGGAGCGCGGCTCGGTCTTTCACGAGGCCGCCGAACGGTTCCTCCGCGAGCGGCGCGAGCGCGGCGAGCTGCCCGTCCGCGATACGCCCGCCTTGGGAGCGCGTCTCGTCGAGATCGCCGAGGAGTCGCTCGCCCGTCTGGTCGAGGGGAGCCCGCCCCGCCACCGCCTTCTCTGGGACATGGAGCGCGCACGCCTCCACGACCTCCTCGCGAAATGGCTGGCACGCGAGGCGGCGAGCGCCAGAGGGACGCCGGCCCACTTCGAGGTGGGTTTCGGAATCCCCAGGGACCCCGAGAGCGACGAGCCCCATTCCCGGGAGCCGCTCGAGATCGACCTGGGCGACGGCCGTGTCCTGCGCGTCTCCGGCAAGATCGACCGCATCGACACCGGGCTCGACGGCTCGCTGATCGTGCGCGACTACAAGACGGGTCGGGCGCCGAAGGACGACGGCGCCCTCTTCCGTGGCGGGCGCCAGCTCCAGATTCCCTTCTACGTCAAGGCCGCATCGATGCTCTTTCCGGGCCGGCGCGTCTCCGAGGCCTTCCTCGACTACGTGGATGGCGGGCGTCTCGTGGGCTTCGACCCCCTCCTCGCGACCGGGGAAGACTTCGTGGCGCTTCTGCGGGACCTGGTCGCCGCCATGGGCAGCGGCCTGTTCATCCAGGACGCTGCGGCCTGCCGCTTCTGCGACTTCACGCGAGTCTGTGGCCCGCAGCCCCTGGTGGCGGCGCGGCAGGCGAGGAAGCGGCGCGACCCCCGGGCGAGCCGGCTCTTCCGGCTCAAGGAGACCCGGTGAGCTTCGTCCCTTCCGACGAGGCGGCCCGCCATCGCGCCCGCAACGACCACGGGACGAGCCTCGTCCTGGAGGCCGGGGCCGGGACCGGGAAGACCACACTGCTCGTGGACCGCATCGAGGCCCTCCTCCGGTCGGGTGTGGCCACGCTCCTCGAGGTCGCCGCCGTCACGTTCACCGAGAACGCAGCCGCGACCATGAAGCTGCGGCTCCGTGAGCGCCTCGAGCGGGCCCGATCCGACGGCCGCGTTCCGGACGTGGAACGCGGCCGGGCGTCGGCGGCCCTCGAGGTCCTCGAGCGAGCCCAGGTCTCGACGGTCCACGCACTCTGCACCACGATCCTGCAGGAGCGCCCTCTCGAATGCCGCGTCGTTCCAGGGTTCCGCGTGGCGGACGACACCGAAACCGACGCGATCTTCGCCGCGGCCTGGGACGAATGGCTCGCCGAGCGTCTCGACGCGGGGGATGCCACGCTGTCGGAGGCGGTCCGCGCGGAGATTCCGCTGGAGAGCGCCTCCGAGTGGGGGGAGCGCGGATCCCTCCGGGGATTCGCCCGGACCCTTCTCGACGAGCGCGACCTCATTCCGATCGTCTCCGATGTCGTTCCGGAGCCCGAAGCCTGGCGGGCCGCCCTCGAGGAGAAGGCCGCCCGTGCCCGGGAGCTGATGGGCCTGGCGAAGTCCGGGGACTCGCTCGTTCCCCAGCTCGAAGCCCTCGTGGCCTTTGCCGCCGTCGCCCAGGATCTTCAGGGGAGCGAGTTGGCGCGCCACCTGGCCGCCATCCCGAAGCTGAAATCGAACGTCGGGCGCAGGACGCACTGGGCCGCCGAGGCCCTGGAGGAGGCGAAGGGCATCGTCTCCTGGGCCGCCGAGGCACGGAGCGCCTGGAATGCCGCCCTCGGCTCGCACCTCCACGCCCGGCTCGTCACCGGTCTCCTCGGTGTCATCGGGTGCTATGAACGGAGGAAGAGATCCCTCGGCGTTCTCGACTTCCTCGACCTGCTCCTCAAGACCCGCGACGCGCTCCGTGACAACGAGTCGGTCCGCCGCTGCTTCGCCGCCCGTTTTCGTTTCGTCATCATCGACGAGTTCCAGGACACGGATCCGCTCCAGGTGGAGATCGCGGGGCTCCTCACCGCCGGGGAACCGGGCCGGCTCGTGGTGGTGGGCGACGCGAAGCAGTCCATCTACCGCTTCCGCCGGGCCGAAGTCGCCTTGCTGAGGCGGCTCTCGGCCGGGGCGAGCCGCAGGCCCGGCCATGCGGTCTTGCACCTCACCCAGAACTTCCGCTCACGGCCGGGCATCCTCCGTTTCGTCAACCGCGCCTTCGGCACGCTCATCCAAGCCTCCGACGAGAGCGACCAGCCGGCCTACGAGCCAATCGACCCGCCGGCGGACCTCGCCGACGTTCCCGCGGTGATCCAGCTCCGGTTCGAGGCTCCCGATTTCACCGAGGCGAGGAACGATCTCCTCGCAGCCGAGGCGAGCGCGCTCTCGGCGTTCGCTCGGCAGGCAGCCGAGGGAGGCTTCGAGGTCAGGGATCCGGCGACCGGCGTGCCGCGTCCAAGCCGCGCAGGGGATCTCATGGTTCTCGCCCCCCGGCTCACCCAGATCCGCCCCCTCGAGGAGGCTCTCGAAGAGGCGGGGCTGCGCTTCGCGGTCGAGGGGGGGAAGTCGTTCTTCGGACGGCAGGAAGTTCACGAGGCCCTTGCCGTTCTGCGTGCCGTCGACGACCGGTCGGACCGCGTTTCCCTCGTGGCGGCCCTCCGCTCCTCGTTCTTCGGCGTGAGCGACACCGAGATCGTCTCGCATGTCCTCTCAGGAGGCCGTCTGTTCGTCGACGAAGGCGCAGTAGTGAAGGCCACCTCGCCGCTCCTGGCCGCGGCCTTCGCTCTCCTCCACCGCCTCCATCGCGAACGGCTCCAAGTCTCGGTCCCCGGCCTGGTCGAGCGCCTTTACGACGAAACCGGCGTCCTCGCTTCGCTCACGGGAACGCGCCGGGGCGCAGGACAGATCGCCAATCTGGAGAAGGTCGTGGCGTTGGCTCGACAGGCGGCCGCCCTCGGCGTCCTCACGCTTCGCGGCTTCACTTCCCTCCTCGAGGAGCGAGCCGCAGGGATGAGCGAGGAGCCCGACCTGCCCACCACTCGCCCCGGCGACACCGACACGGTTCGGATCCTCTCGATCCACAAGGCGAAAGGTCTCGAAGCGCCCGTCGTGGCGCTCTACGACCAGGCGGCGAACCTCCAGGTCAAGGCCGACGTGATCCCGCTGTGGGAGGAGGGCAAGGTGGCCGTCGGCTTCGTCGAAGGCTTCCGGCCCCCCGACTGGAACCGGCTCCAGGAGCGCGACAGAGCCCGCGCCTGGGCCGAGGGGCGGCGCCTCCTGTACGTGGCCTGCACGCGTGCCCGCGATCTGCTGGTGATCCCACGACCGCCCGCCAACGCGCGCGCGGGCAGCTTCTGGCGCGACCTCTGGCCCTTCGTCGACGTGTCACCGTCCTCCGACGTGACGACGCTCCACGCGGCGACGCTCCCGCTGCCTCGCCGCAGTGAGCCGCCTCTCGATCGGGGACGCCTCGCCGTGGCCGAGGGGGGCGACGCCGTCGCGGCCCGCTGGCGCGCGGAGCGCAAGGCCCTGATCGACGCCGCTTGTGAGCGCCCCTTGGTCCCGGTGTCCGCCACGCGCTTCGCCGCCCGGACCGCCTCCCCGCCGGCCGTCGCGGCTTCAGGGCAGGGCGGGCGCGACTTCGGGAGCCTCGTGCATCAGGTCCTCGAGTGGACCCCCCTGGACGCCCCCGAGGGGGCCGTGGCGATGGCCGAGGCCCTCGCTCCCCGCTTTGGCCTCGATGCCACTGCCGCGCGCCGAGCGGGCGAGGAAGCCGCCCGAGCCCTCGCCAGCCCCTTGATGGAAAGGGCGCGACGGTCACGCCGGCTTTGGAGGGAGCTGCCGCTCTGGTTCCCCCAGGACGGCGAGCTGATCGAGGGCGTCGTGGACCTCGTCTTCGAGGAGGCCGGCCGGCTCGTCGTCGTGGACTACAAGACCGACCACATCACCGAGGAGCAGGCCCTCGCCCAGGCGGCCCATCACGCACCCCAGCTCCAACTCTACGGCCGCGGCCTCACCCAAGCCACGGGGCTTCCCGTCGCGGAGCGGCTGGTGCTCTTCACGGCCCTGGGCCGGTCCCTCGCGGTCTAACGTCGAGGGGAGCGACTCGTCCTACAAGACGAAGCCCAGACCGTCGTCTTCGGGCTCGGCTTTCGTGGCCTGCGGGGCGTCCACCCGACGGACGAGGCCGATGACGCGGAAGGCCCAGAGCGCCCGACACATCTCGAAGTCCGGGAGGGACGACATCTCGCAGAGGGTCTCGACGGTCAGGACTCCGCTGAAGTTCGTCAGGAGGTCGATCTTCTCGTCGGGCAAGCTCATCTTCGCGACGATCCCCTCGTACCCCTCGTTGCGTGCATAGCGCGCGGCCAGTCCCCCGACGGCCCGGTCGACGCGGCTCCAGCTCTCGATGCGGTGGACCCCTTCCATGATGATGTCGGGGGTGCTGATGTTGAGCGTGATCGTCTCGGCGGTAGACCCTTCCTGCAAGCGGTAGCGCCCTTCCGTCCACTGGAACGCGCCGTAGATGATCTCCTGCGTGTGTTCCACCACGCCGTGGATCAAGTCCTTCGGCGCCAGCACGCCCTGTTCCACGAGGATCGTACCGAGGCGCTTGCCGGGGACGACAGCCTTGCCCGCGTCCATGTACTGGCGCAGGCTGATCCGGCCGCGCCGCAGGAGCAACTCTCCGAGGCGATCGTCGGGGCTCGAGGAGGAGGCGAAGACCATGCGGCCCTCCTGCACGCTCACACTGCGCCCCACGCCCATGTTGGTGAGGGTCAAGACGCCGGTCCAGCGCCGCTCGTGCAGGTGCTGCACGAGGTCCGGGAAGTCACGCTGGACCAGGCTTCCTTCGGTATTCATCGGAGGCCCTAACTCTACCCTCGTCGACCGGCGTCGTCCACGCCTTGGAGAGAGGTCCCCCGCGGGCGCCGGGGCGTGATAGGGTGGCCGCCGTGAGCTCCGAGTTTTCCTGGTCCGTGTCCCGCCACGATACCTTCTCGAGCTGCCGACGGCGGTACTTCTACTCCTACTACGCCGCCAACGAGGACCCGGAGATCCGGCGTCTCAAGAAGCTCTCGGCGCTCCCGCTCTGGGCGGGCAGCGTCGTCCACGAGACGATCGAGGCGTTCCTGAAGGAGCGCGACGCCCTCCCGTCGGAAGCCGAGCAGGAGGCGATCGTGAAAGCGGCGGTCCACGGCCAGATGCTGGCGGACTGGCGCGAGAGCGAGGCCGGTTCGCTGCGTTTCCGTCTCTTCGAACACGAGTACCAGACGCCGGTGGACCCGGAGGACAAGAAGATCGTCGTGGGGACCGTCATGCGATCCCTCCGGAACTTCTTCCGGAGCCCCACCCTCGAAGCCGCCTTCGCGGCGGGGCGCGGCCGATGGCTCACCGTCGAGGACCTCGTCTCCTTCGACGTCGAGGGGGTGATGGTCTTCCTCCGGATGGACCTCGCCTACCGCGACGCCGAGGGGCGGGTCGTGATCGTGGACTGGAAGACGGGTCGGGGCGAGGGGCGCTTCAACGAGGTACAAATGGCCGGCTACGCCCTCTACGCCGCGCGCCAGGGATGGGCGGCCTCCGCCGAGGAGATCCAGACCGAGCTGGCCTACCTCGCGATTCCGCGGTACACCCGGCGGTCGGTCGACGCCAAGAGGCTGGACCAGGCGCGCGCCTTCATCGTGAAGAGCGCCGGCAACATGAAAGCGCTCCTCCTCGATCCGGTCGCGAACCTGGCCCGCCTCGAGGACTTCCCGATGATCGAGCGTCCCCAGGTGTGTCGGCGCTGCAACTTCCGGCGGCTCTGCTTCCCACGCACGGCCGAAGCAGGAATCGCCGTCGCGGCGAGTCCCTGAGGCACCCCCGCTACTTCTTCAGGTTTGCCTGCAGGAACGAAACCGTGCGGGCCCAGGCGTCCTTGGCCGCGGCCTCACGATAACCTCCCCAGGGGTTGTTGACGTTGGCGAAGGCGTGGCCGGCCCCTTCGTAGATCTTGACGTCCACGCTCTTGCCGGCTTTCTTCATCGCCGCCTCGAAGGCCTTGACCTGGTCCGGGGCGGGCCCCTGGTCATCGCCGCCGTAGTTCCCGAGAACCGGGGCCTTGATGCTCGCGATGTCCTCGGCCTTGGTCGGGGGCATGCCATAGTAGGCGACGGCCGCCGCGAGGGCCGGCTCGCTGACGGCCAGCTTCAGCGAGTACATCCCTCCCAAACACCAGCCCACCGACCCGATCCGTCCCTTCTTCACGTCGGCCCGCCCGGCGACATAGGCGAAGCCGCCCTTGAGGTCGCTGATTGCCCGGTCCTGCGAGAGGCCCATCATGAACTGGTGAGCCTCCTCCTGCTTCGTCGTCACCTTGCCGTGGTAGAGGTCCACGGCGAGGGCGACGTAGCCCTCCTTCGCCAGGGCACGGGCCTGGTCCCTGACCCAGTCGTTGAGCCCCCACCATTCCTGTATCACGACCACGGCCGGGAACGGGCCCTTGCCCGCCGGCGTGGCCAGGAATCCGGAGGCCGTCTCCGCGCCGCTCTTGAAGGTCACCGTTTCCTCGGAGGCCCATGCGGGCGTCGCGAGGACTGCAGGGATCAGGGCAAGCATCCACACTCTCTTCATGAACCTTCCTCCTCGACGTCGATTCTAGCCCTGGTCAGTGAAGGTGCGCCTTCGGATTCGGGGGCGGCAGGGAATCGAAGGCGGGTTGAGCCTCGTCGCCCCGCGCCAGCACCATGGCGTAGAGGAACGGGCCGAAGCTCGTTCCCTGCCGGCCGTTGACCACGACGATCGGAGTGCCGTCGGGGTCGTACTGGGCCGCGACGCGGATGTCCTCGGCGAGCTTCGCGGCCGTCTCCGCGCCGGCCACGCACGCCTCCAGGTCCCGGCGGCTCGAATAGGGCGCCGTCAGCGAGAAGACCTTGTCCGGCGTGAGGCCTTCCTGGTTCTCGAAGAGGAGCCCCGCCACCTCGCTCGCTTTCGGGCGTCCTTCGAGGCAGATCTTCACTCTCGCCGCGAGGCAACGCACCGGGTCGCTCGCTCTCCGCACGTGGGGGTTGCACTGGCCGTCCAGAGGGAACTGCCGGGCGTCCACGCTGAAGCTCCCGGGCGGGACGTTGTCCCGCAACGCATCGAGGGTCTTGTGGAGATCGGCGCAATGCTCGCAGAGGACGTCGGTGAACTCCGTGATCCGGACCGGGGCATCGCCGGGGCCCACGAGGGCGCGGGGGGCGGGCAGCGCCTTGGCCGTCGAGCGCCGGTAGATCGCAATCGAGTCGGAGAGGGTCTGCTGCAGGGAGGGATCGAGGGAGGCGATCAGCTCGCGGAGCGAGCGGTCGCGCTCGGCGTCCCCCACCCCATCGGTCCGGGCCGCGGCCTTCGCGATGGCCGTCCGCCCCGCCTCGCTGCCGCTCCGGGGCGTCTTGAGGCCGGGATAGAGAACGAGCAGGAAGGCCCCGGTCGCGGCGACCGCCGCGCAGGCGACTCCCCGGCCACGATCGGGGAGGCCCGCGCTCTGCCAGCCGAACAGGGCGATCCCCGCGTAGCCCGCCACGAGGACGTAGGTTCCGAAGCAGCCGAGACAGAAGGCACGCTCGGAAACGGTCACGGCGAGCATCACGAAGACCGTCACGGCCCCCGCCGCGGCCGTGAGACGCGTGGCCGTGATCACGGCCGGGAGCAGCCTTCCTTCGGCGACCCGCCACAGGCCCACGAGCGGAAGGGCGAAGGCCACCAGCCCCCAGACCACGCCCCAGGCCGCGATCGGGATACCGGTAAGGCGATGGACAGCCGACGCGAAGCCGGAGTTCCACACCGCGGCGCAGTCCGCGGCTCCCCCGATCGCACAGAAGGGCGTCCCTCCCGAGCGAGAGAGAACGAGCTCTCCCCAGAGGAACAGCGCCCAGAGGGCGGCACCCGCACCGACGGCCACGAGGCCCGCCCAGGAGCCCGGGCTGACCCCTCCCGTCGGGGCCGTGGGTTCGGGGGCGTCCGTATCTCGGCGCCGGTTCCGTGGAGTCGACTTCTTGCCCATCGTCCTCGTCAGCGGCGCTTGAGGACCAAGCGGACGTCGGTGGTCCCGATCTTGACGTCGTCGATCCGGGCGGCCGGATCCTGGGGCGACCGCGTCATCGGGTCGCCGTCGGGGTCGGCGCGGGCCTCGAGGAGAACCTCTTTCGGCAGCGGGTCGCCCCGCATGGAGTCGGCGTCGCTGAGCTCGAACCGGAGAGGAAACGACGCGGCCACGAGCCTCCTGGCCGCAATGGGCGGCCCCGCACCGAAGCCGGCCTCGCGCAGCGTCACGAAGACCACGGTCCCCGGGGCGATCTGCCCTTGGAGCGAGGGGTCGACGTCGACGACGCCGGCAACGCGACCCACTCCCGTCGTCGCAGCGGAAGGAGGTGGTGGCGCGGTGAGGGGGCCCTCGGCGGCCGCCGGCGCGGTCGCGGCACCCGGAGGGGGCACGCCCGCGTGGGGGTCGGCCTCGGACGCCGCGGCCGGGGCCTCGGACGCCGAGCCGCGGATCTCCTGCTGCACCTGCCGTAGCATCGCCGCCTGCTCGGGAAAACGCCGAAGGGCCTCGGCGATGGCCCCGTCGGATTCCTTCGGCCGGCCCATCCGGGAGTAGACCAGGCTCAGATGGATGTAGGACTCGAGTTGGTCGGGGTCGGCCTTGATCGACCGCTTCAGCATCTCCAGGGCCATGTCGGCCTGGCCCATGGCGAGGCGGACGAGGGACTGGTACGAGAGGGCCCGCGGGTTGTCCGGTGACTTCGCCAGGACCGCCTGCGTTTCCTTCCAGACGGCCATCATGTCCTGGCGCGAGAGGTAGACCCTTGTCAGCCCGAGATGCGCCTCGACGTCGTCCGGGTTCCTCGCGAGGGCCGCCTTGAACTCGGCCTCCCGGGCGTCCGGCGCCTGGGCTCCGGCGGGCCGATTCCCCGGGACGTCGCCCGTGGGCGGCCGGCCCTCCTCACGAGGGTGCGCGGACTGAGAGGCGTAGAAGAGCAGGAGGCCGATGATCGCGGTGCCGGCCGTTCCCCAGAGGAAGCCGCGCAGGGCGGGGCGTCTGGTCGGGGCGGCCGCGTCCGCGGCGCCCGCGACGACTGCAGGCGCCGCCAGGGCCGGCCGTTCGGCCTCACGCTGGTCCAGCTCATGGAGGACCCTCGCGGTCTCGAGCTCGAGGGCGTAGCGCTCCAGCGCGAGCTGCTCCGGGCTCCGTTTGGCAGCCGTGTCCTCCAGCTCGCGGAGTTGCTGGAGAAGGGAGTCGCGTCGGCCGACGAGGTCTCGGACCTCGAGGGGCAGCCCCGCCGCAGCGTCTGGCGCCCCGGGCCTCGACGAACGCACACGCCAGGCGAAGAAGGCGCCGATCGCCAGCCCCGCCGCGAGGAAGGCGAGGGCCGGCTGCCAGTCGACCGCGGCCGCGCCCTCCATCAGGACTCGTCCGCTCGGGGGCGAACGCCGCCGGGCCAGCCGTAGGCCAGCTCTCGCGCCTTCAGGACGTAGGGAACCAGCGCGGGATCGTCAGGGAGGGTGTCGGGGTCGGGCAGCCCCGAGGGCGCGGATGCCGACCCT
>Ga0210377_10003604_pt1 | contig 13280 bp, 13 predicted proteins | sample PLM4_65_b1redo_FD_155480 | JGI IMG/M metagenome (GOLD analysis project Ga0210377, IMG submission 155480) | Groundwater sediment microbial communities from an aquifer in East River, Colorado, USA - PLM4_65_b1 redo | ecosystem: Environmental > Terrestrial > Soil > Riparian zone | place: USA: East... | reverse complement strand
TCACGAGGGGCGTGGCGCGGGTCCGCACCCAGGCGCCGGCCACCCTCTTGATGCCCTCGGCCTGCGTCGGGTAGGGGTGGATCACGCCGAGCAGCGTGCCGAGCCCCAGCTTGCCGACGATCGCGAGCGTGACCTCGCTGATCATCTCTCCCGCGTGCGCCGCGACGATGGTGGCGCCCAGGATGCGGTCGCTGCCGCGCTTCACGTGCAGCTTCACGAAGCCCTCTTCCTCACCGTCGGTCACCGCGCGGTTCACCTGCTCGAGCGGAACCAGATAGGTATCGACGGCGATCCCGCGCTCGGCGGCGTCCCGTTCGTAGAGGCCCACGTGCGCAACCTCGGGATCGGTGTAGGTGCACCAGGGCATCACCAGCGACGAGAGTCGCTTGGTTCGCAGGAAGAGCGCGTTCTGCACGGCGATCTTGGCCGCGGCGTCGGCCGCATGCGTGAACTTCCAGTCCATGCAGACGTCGCCGGCGGCGTAGATGCGCGGATTCGTGGTCTGGAGGTGGTCGTTCACGCGGATGCCCGCGCGCGGGTCGGCTTCGACTCCCGCCGCCTCGAGGTTCAGCTCCGCCAGGTTCGGCAGCCGGCCGACGGCGACCAGGATCTCGTCGGCGAGCAGCTCCGTGACGGCGCCGCCTCCCTCGCGCACGCGCAGCGCCTGCTCCGCGCCGCGCGCCTCGACCTGCTCGACGCTGGCTCCCAGCAGCAGCCGCACGCCCTCGGAGGCGAGCCGGCGCTGCACGATCGCCGCCGCGTCGGCGTCCTCGCGCGGCAGCAGGTGAGGTCCGGCCTCGATCAGCGCGACCTCGCAGCCGAGGCGGCGGAAGGACTGCGCCAGCTCGGCGCCGATCGGGCCGCCGCCGATCACCGCGAGGCGTCGCGGTCGCGCGGTCAGCTCGAAGATCGTCTCGTTCGTGCGCGGGCGCGCCTGCGCGAGGCCCGCGATCGGCGGCAGCGCGGCGCGGGCTCCCGTCGCGATCACCGCCTTCGCGAAGCGCAGCCTCCGGCCCCCGACCTCCACGGCGTCGCGCGAAGAAAAACGTGCCTCGCCGAGGAAGACGTCGACACCGAGCTCGTCGCGATAGCGTGCGGCCGAGTCGTCGCTGCTGATCTGCGCGCGAATCCGGCGCATGCGCTCCATGGCGGCGCCGAAGTCGACGGCGTCGCGGGCGAACGCGGGCACGCCGAGCGCCCCGGCGCGGCGCGCCTCCTCCACCAGGCGGCCCGCGCGGATCACGCTCTTCGAGGGCACGCAGCCGACGTTCAGGCAGTCTCCGCCCATCAGGGAGCGCTCGATCAGCGCGACCTTCGCGCCGAGGCCGGCGGCGACGGCGGCGCTGATCAACCCGGCCGTTCCGGCGCCCAGCACCACGAGGTTGTAGCGGGGCGCCGGCTCGGGGTTCTTCCAGTCCGCGGGGTGCACGTTCGCGAGCAGGCGCAGGTTGTGCGCATCCAGTGGCTGGATCACGGGGGCCGAGCCGTCGCCCGCGCGCGCCTGCGTCACGCTGCGGCCTGCGAGGCGGTGGCCTGATCGAGGGCGCGCCGCGCGGTGCGCGTGACGAGCAGCGTGACCAGCAGCGTCGCGACCAGGCCGACGCCGAGCAGCGCCCAGTAGCCGGGGCCCCTCGGCGCCGCGGCGCCGCCCGCGAGCGCCGCCACGTCACCCGCGAGCTTGCCCGAGTACACATAGAGCAAGGTACCCGGCAGCATGCCCACCGACGCGATCAGATAATCGGCGAAACGCACGCGCGTGAGGCCGAGCGCGTAGTTGAGCACGTTGAACGGGAAGGCGGGCGAGAGCCGCAGGAGCAGAACGATCTTGCGCCCCTCGGCGCCGATCGCGCGGTCGATGGCGGCGAGCTTGGGATCGCCCGCGAGCCTTTCTTCGACCCAGCCGCGCGCGACGTAGCGGGCCACCAGGAAGGCCGCCGCCGACCCGAGCGTCGCGGCGAGCAGCACGTAGAGGGTCCCCCAGCCGACACCGAAGAGGGCTCCGGCTGCCAGCGTCAGGATCGACCCCGGTACGAAGGCGACCACGGCGGCGGCGTAGCCCGCGATGAAGAGGGCGGGGCCGAGGGCGCCCTGCGCCTCGACCCACCCGGCGAAGGCGGCGAAGTGCGCGCCCGCCGAGCGCCCCACCAGCACGAGCGCGACGAGCGCGAGCAGGGCCAGCGCCAGCCTGGCGAGCTTCATGTCAGCGCGCCACCGCAGCTCGAGCCGGCTCCCGCCGTGCAGGCGTGGCAGTGGAACCCGGTCTCGATCGGCTCGCCCTGGACGCCCGAGAGCGTCTCGACGTCCCACACACTACGGCGTCGTCCGCCGAGCGGGAGCTCCAGCATCTGATTGAAGTCGCAGTCGTAGAGCTCGCCGTCCCAGCCCACCGAGACCAGGTGCCGGCACATCAAGCCCTCCACGGTTTGCGGATTGAAGTGGGACACCAGCAGCGACAGGTACTCCGCCTCGCGTCCTTCGCGCGCGAGCGCGTGGGCGAAGCGTCGGACCGGGACGTTCGTGATCGTGAAGAGGCGGTGGAACTCGATGCCGAAGAGCTCGCGCAGCTCCGCGCGATAGCGGGCCTCGAGCGCCGGCTGCTCCGGCGGCAGGCTGGCGCCCTGTGGGTTGTAGACGAGGTCGAGCCCGAGCCGCGAGCCCGGCTGCCCGTAGCCGAGCGCGTTCAGCCGGCGCAGCGCCTCGAGGCTGCCCGCGAACACGCCGCGGCCGCGCTGCTGATCCACATTCTGCTCGGTGTAGCAGGGGAGGGACGCCACGATCCGGACCTGATGAGCCGCCAGGAACTCCGCGGTGTCGGATTGTTCGGCGAGCAGCAGCACGGTGAGGTTGCAGCGATCGATCACCTCGCGACCGAGCCGGCGGGCGCCCTCGACGAGCGGCCGGAACTGTTCGCACAGCTCGGGCGCGCCGCCGGTCAGGTCGAGGGTCGCGAGCTTTGGATCGCTCGCGAGCAGCTCGAGCACGCGCCCCGCCGTGCGCGCGTCCATCGTCTCGCTGCGCTTCGGCCCGGCCTCGACATGGCAGTGGTGGCAGGCGAGATCGCAGCGCTTGCCGACGTTCACCTGCAACGTCACCGGAGCCGCCCGGCGCAGGGGGGCCAGGCCGTGGCGCGCCAGCGTGCTCGGGAAGCAGGGGGCCTGTTCCACGGTTCCGAGGCTGCCACCCCGGGCCCGGCACCGCAAACGCCCGACGGGTGGCTTCCCGCGGCCGGCCGGTTTGGGTTATCATGCCCGCCGGCCGCCGTTCGAGCGGCCGTTCCCTTTCACGAGGTGTTCCAGTGAGCGAGATCCGATACGACGGCAGGGTCGCGATCGTCACGGGTGCAGGCGGCGGACTCGGCAAGACCTATGCGCTGATGCTGGGCGCGCGCGGCGCGAGCGTGGTGGTGAACGACCTCGGCGGCCGGGCCGACGGCACCGGCGCCGGCTCCAGCATGGCCGATCAGGTCGTGAAGGAGATCAACGAAGCCGGCGGCAAGGCCGTCGCCAATTATGATTCCGTCGCGACGCCCGAGGGCGGCGCGGCGATCGTGCAGACCGCGGTCGACAACTTCGGCAAGGTCGACATCGTCGTCAACAACGCCGGCATCCTGCGTGACAAGACCTTCGCGAAGCTGGAGACGAAGGATCTCGAGGTGGTGCTCGACGTGCACCTGAAGGGCGCCTTCTTCGTGACACAGCCCGCCTTCCGCGTGATGAAGGAGAACAACTACGGCCGGATCGTGTTCGCGGCTTCGGGGGCCGGGATCTTCGGCAACTTCGGCCAGAGCAACTACGGCGCCGCGAAGATGGGCCTGGTGGGCCTCTCCAACGTGCTCTCCGTCGAAGGCGCCAAGAACAACATCAAGTGCAACGTGATCGCGCCGATCGCGAAGACGCGCCTCACGGAGCAGCTGCTCGGGGGGATGGCGGACGCCCTGGATCCCAACTTCGTGACTCCGCTGGTCGCGTATCTCGTCTCCGAGGAGTGTCAGCTCACCCACGAGATCTTCGACGTGGGCGCGGGCCGCTATGCCCGGATCTTCGTGGGCATGGCCCCGGGCTGGATCGCGCCGAAGGGCCGCATGCCCACGATCGAGGACATCCGGAGCAACATCGAAACGATCCGCAGCCCCGAGGGCTACACGATCCCCGCGAGCATCGCCGACGAGACCAAGGCGATGGCCGAAGCGCTCAAGAAGCGAGCCTAGGAGGACTTCATGCCGATCGATCCCAAGAAGGCTCTCGGCGCCCATATGGGCGAGGGCAAGTACACCTGGACCAAGGATCAGGTGATCCTCTATCACCTGGGTGTCGGCGCCGGCGTGCCGCCCACGGACCGCGGCGAGCTCGAGTACACCTACGAGAAGAACTTGAAGGTGCTGCCGAGCTACGGAGTGATTCCGGTCTTCGGAGCCCTGGGCGGACTCGGCAACACGCCGGGCCTCACGTTCAACTACGCGATGCTGCTGCACGGCGAGCAGGACATCGAGATCCACCAGCCGATCCCGACGGAAGCGACCGTCACCAACTCGGGCCACGTCGCGGGGATCTACGACAAAGGCAAGGCGGCGCTGGTGGTGCTCGAAGTGAAGACCCGGGACGAAGCCGGCAAGCCCCTCTTCACCAACCGCCTCTCGCTCTTTCTGCGCGGCGAAGGCGGCTTAGGCGGCGAGTCGGGCCCGAAGGCGGGCAACGAGGCGCCGACGCGCGCCCCGGATGGCGTGATCACGTCGACGACGCTGCCGCAGCAGGCCCTGATCTACCGGCTCTCGGGCGACAAGAATCCGCTGCACGCGGATCCCGACTTCGCGAAGATGGGCGGCTTCGACAAGCCGATCATCCACGGCCTCTGCTCGTACGGAATCGTCTGCAAGGCGATCGTCGACAAGGTGCTGGGCGGCGACGTCACCAAGGTGGCGCGCTACCAGGCCCGCTTCGCCGGCGTGGGCTTCCCCGGCGAGACCTACCTCACTTCGTACTGGAAGGAAGGTGACAAGATCCTGATCCAGGCGAAGTCGAAGGAGCGCGACGCCATCATCATCTCGAACGCGGCGATCACGGTCCGGCGCTAGCGGCGCAAGCGGAGCGCGCAGAGAGGCGGAGCCGAGCGGAGTTCACCGAACTAGCTCGGCAAGGAACTCCCGCGCGACTTCGGCCGGGGAGCGGCCGTCCCGATCGACGGCCAGGTTCATGCGGCGCATCCGCTCGGCGTCGATGCTGCCCGCCAGGCCCGCGAGCGCCGCGACCACTTCGGGCTGCTCGTCCGCCAGGCGCGCGCCGACCAGCACGATCGCGTCGTAGGGCGGGATCGCGCCGCGATCGTCCTCCAGCAGCGTGATGCCCTGCGCCGCGATCCTGCCGTCGGTCGAGAAGGCGGTGATCACGTCCACCTCGCCTTGCGAGACGGCCTGGTACATCAGCGACGAATCCATGCTGCGCTCTGCCGCGAAGGCCAGACCGTAGACGCGCTGGAGCGTGGTCCACTCCGGGCGCTGGAAGAACTCGTAGTCGCCGCCGATCTCGAGCCGGGGAGCATGCGCGGCGAGCTGGCTGATGCGCGCGACGCCGAGCCGGCGCGCGTGCTCGGCCCGCATGCCCAGCGCGTAGGTGTTCTCGAAGCCGAGCGCCGCCGCCACCTCGATCCCGTGCTCGGCGCGCAGGAACCCGGCCACCTCGGAGAGCACGCGGGCGCGGTCCTCGGGCAGCTGCGCGCGGTGCATCAACGTCGCCCAGACGGTTCCTGAGTAATCGACGTAGACGTCGATCTGCCCCGTGCGCAGCGCGTCGAAGGCGACGGTCGAGCCGAGCGAGGGCAGGGTGCGCGTCGGCAGGCCGGTCTGCTCCGCGATCCGCGCCGCCAGCAGCTCCGAGAGCACGTACTGCTCCGTGAAGGTCTTGGCGCCGATCACGATTTCCCGCGAGCTGGAGCGCGCCGTGGGCGCCGCGAAGCCGATCGCCGCCCAGGCGCAGAGCGCGCCGAGCAGCAGGAGCGCGCCGGCGACCCGCGCTCGGCGTCCGTCGCGCAGCCCGGCTTCCAGCGCGCGGATCAGCTGATCGAGCAGCAGCGCGAGCGCGGCGGCCGCCGCGCATCCGACTCCGACGGCGACGTAGTTGCGCGTCTGGAGTCCGCTGAAGATGAAGTTCCCCAGGCTGGTCGCGCCGACCGGGGTCGACAAGGTCGCCGTGCCCACCACCCAGACCGCCGCGGTGCGCAGCCCGGCGACGATCACGGGCATCGCGAGCGGCAGCGTGACGCGGCGCAGCACCTCGTTCTCGCGCATGCCGACCCCGCGCGCCGCCTCGACCAGCGCGGGCTCCACGCCCCCGATCCCGACCACCGTGCCCCGCAGGATCGGGAGCAGCGCGTAGAGCGTGAGCGCGATCAGCGCCGGCAGGAAGCCGATGCTGCGCAGCTCGAAGCCGAGCGTTCGCTGCGTGAGCTGGCCCAGCATCGCGAGCGCGGGAACCATGATCGCGAGCAGCGCGAGGCCGGGAATGGTCTGGACGACGCCCGCCAGCCCGAGCAGCGGGGTCTCCAGGCCGCGCCGCCGGGCAACGGCGACTCCGAGCGGAACCGCGATCGCGACGGCGAGCAGCAGGGCCGCGAGCGTGAGCTGGAGGTGCGCCGTCAGGTACCCTGGCAGGAGCCGCAGCTGTTCCGCCATCAGGCGCCGGGGGCGCGCGCGGCCGCCGCCAGGAAGCGGTCGACGATGGCGGCCTGGTGGCGCGGCGTCGCCATCAGCTCGGCCACGTAGCCATCGGCGGGCGCGTTCAGCAGCACGGTGGGCGTTCCCACCTGCGCGAGGCGTCCGCGATTCAGCACCGCGATCCGGTCGCCGAGCAGCAGCGCCTCGACCATGTCGTGGGTGACGAAGATCACCGTCAATCCGAGCCTGCGCCGCAGCGCGCCGAACCAGCGCTGCAGCCGGTCGCGCGTGAGCGGATCGAGCGCGCCGAAGGGCTCGTCGAGCAGCACCACCTCGGGCTCGGCGGCCAGCGCGCGTGCCAGCCCCACGCGCTGCTGCTCGCCTCCCGAGAGCTGCGCCGGACGCCGCTCGCGAAACAGGGCCGGCTCGAGCTCGACCAGATCGAGCAGCTCGCCCACGCGCGCGGCGATGCGCGGCGCGCTCCAGCCCAGCAGCTCCGGGGTGATCGCGACGTTGCGCGCGACGGACAGGTGCGGGAAGAGCCCCACCTGCTGGAAGCAGTATCCGATGCCCCGGCGCAGCGTGTGCGGAGCCAGCTCGCGGGTGTCACGGCCCGCGATCCGGACGCGGCCGGCGCTGGGCTCGATCAGCCGGTTCACCATCTTGAGGGTGGTGGTCTTGCCGGAGCCCGAGCCGCCGAGCAGCACCAGCAGCTCGCCGCGCGCCACCTCGAGCGAGAGATCCTCGACCGCGGCCACCGTTCCGTAACGCTTGCCGAGGCGCTCGATCTCGATCATCGCCCGCCGGCCCCGTCTGCATACACATCCAGCGGTAGGTCGGGGCTGCCCCGCCAGCGGCGATGCACCCACAGCCAGGAGCTCGGCTCCTCCAGGATGAAGCGGGCCAGCGCGTCGTTCAGCGCCGCCGTGGCGGCGGCGGTATCCGCATGCAGGTCTCCGCCGCGCGGCTGCTCGAGCTCGGGGAGGAGCTCGATGCGGTGGCGCAGGGCCTGGCTTCGGCGGGTGAAGGCTGGGATCACGGCCGCGCCGGTGCGGCGGGCAATCGTCGCGGGCCCGTGCGTCGTCCAGGCACGGCTCCCCAGGAAGGGAACCAGGATCCCGCCGCGCTTTCGCGAGCGCCGCAGGTCGACCAGGATCCCGACGGCCGCGTTGCGGCGCAGCGCGCGGAGGATCTCCGCGGTGTCGCGCTCCAGCACGACGCCGCCGCCCAGATTTCGGCGCGAGGCGACCATCGCCTGGACGAACGGGTTCCCGAGCGTGCGTCCCGTGGGAGTCACCTCGACCTGCGGCAGACGAAAGCGCAACGCGCTCGGGATCAGCTCCCAGTGGCCGTAGTGCGCCGTCACCACGATCGCGCCCCGGCCGCGCTGGAGCGCCTTCTCCAGATGCTCGAGCCCGTGGAAGTCGACGCGCGCCTGGATCTGCTCGGGCGAGAGCCTCGGATGCCGCGCCCATTCGACCACGATGCGGCCCATCTCGGCGAAGCTCGCGCGCAGCAGCGCGTCGACCCGCTCGTCGCTCCAGTCCGGGTAGACGATGCGGACGTTCGTGCGCGCGCGCTCCCGATGGCGGCGCGAGAGGCGCAGCGCGGCGCGGCCGCCGAGCGCGCCCGACGTGAGCGCCGCCCGCTCCGGCAATCGGCTGAGCGCGGAGATCAGCAGCTGGGCGAGCCCGGCTTCGGCTCGCCAGCGCAGGGGCTGACTGGGATCGCGATCCCGACGGCGGGCCATGGCTCAGGCGGCATAGAAGTCCCGCGGCAGGTCGGGGCTGCGGCGGAAGCGGCGGTGGGCCCAGAGCCATTGCTCCGGGTCGAGGCGGATGATGGATTCCAGGACCTGGTTGGTGCGGGCGGTCAGCGTCGCGATGTCTCGTCGCAAGTCGCCGGTGCGCTCGAGCTCGAGCTCCGGAAGCACCACACCCCGGTGTCGGTCCGGCCCATCGCGCACGATGTAGAAGGGCAGCACGGGCGCGCCGCTGCGCAGCGCGAGCAGCGCGATGCCCGGGGCCGTGAAGCAGCGCGCGCCGAAGAAGGGGGACAGGATCCCCCCCGTGCGCCGCGCGTACTGGTCGTTCAGGAACGCGACAGTGCGGCCCTCGCGCAGGGCGCCCAGGATCTGTGGCACGACGTCGTGGTGCTCGAGCAATCGCGCCCCGGTGCGCGTGCGTTGCTGCGTCATGTGGGTGCGGATCCAGGGGTTGGGAAGCGGGCGCCCCACCACCGTGAGCGGGACGCCCGCCAACGGGAGCGCCAGCATGGCGAGCTCGATGCTGCCGAAGTGGAGCGTCAACATCAGGACGCCGCGACCCCGGGCCAGCGCCTGCTGCATCCGTTCGAGATTCTCGAAGCGCACCCGGCGGGCCAGCTCTTGGTCGTTCCAGGCGCGCGAGCGAACGGCGTCGAGCATGCCCCAGGCCGTCTGCACCCAGCTCTCGCGCGCGATCCCGCGTCGCTCCGGCTCGGAAAGCTCGGGGTAGGCGAGCGCGAGATTCGCGAGCGCGGCGTTCTGGCGCCGCCCCCCTGCTGCGAAGAGCAGCTGCGCGACGGCGCTGGCCAGCTTGCGGGCGGCGGGCTCGGGCAGGCCGCGCACGACGCCCACGTTCGCGAGGTAGTAGTAGTACTCGAGCCGGTTCTGGAATTGGTTCACGCCGTGTCCGAGCGTGAGATGGGGATGCGCGCGCGCATTCTACCCCGGGCGCCCGGCCAGCAGCCAGAGCTTGGCGTACTTGAGCCGCACGTAGTGGGCCGCCAGCGAGGCCAGCAGCAGCCCGCGCCAGCCGTCGAGGAATCCGGCCTGGAGCAGATAGCTGCGCAGGAAGCGCGCGGGAGGCCGCAGCGCGAGATCGACGAGCCGGGCGCGGCGCCCCTCCTCCGCCAGCCCTCGGGCCATCGTGGTGGTGTAGCGGTCGATCGTCGCGAGGTGGTCTTCGAAGTCGCGGTAGGGGTGATGCAGCAGGTGCCCGCTCAGCCGGCCGGGCTCTGCGTCCAGCTCGACGCGGTCGTGCGGGTCGCGCCCGGCCCAGCGTCCGCGGCGGCGGTCGAACAGGCGGAGCTGCGGATCCGGGTACCAGGTGCCGTGGCGGATCCAGCGTCCCAGGTACGACGAGAGGCGCGGCAGCCGCCAGCCGGGTGGACCGGGAAAGCCGGCCTCGCGCAGCCGCCGGATCTCCGGCTCGAGCTCGGGGGAGATCCGCTCGTCGGCGTCGACGCAGAGCACCCAGTCGTGGCTCGCGGCGCGGATCGCGAACTCCTTCTGCGCAACGTGCCCGGGCCAGTCGCGCTCGATCACCCGCGCGCCGCGGGCCGCGGCGATCTCGCGCGTGGCGTCCGTCGAGTGCGCGTCCACCAGCACGATCTCGTCGCAGAATGCGAGCGAGGAAAGACAATCGCCGATGCGATCCGCCTCGTTCTTCGCGATCACGCAGGCGGAGAGGCCGGGCGGGGCCTGCGTCATGGCCGCGCTTCCCAGAGGCGGGTGGGGTGCCGTTCCACGTCGTCGCGATCGCGGCGCAACCCCTGCTGTGCGGCGCGCATTGCGAAGCGAAGCCAGCGCGCGCGGCGGGGCGCGCGGCGCCAGCGCTCGAAATCCTCCGCCACCGGCCCGGCCAGCAGGTCCTCCCAGCGCGCGGCGATCGCGGGGGCGCTGAACTCGCGCGCGCGCCGGCGGCCGTTCTCGACCATCGCGGCGAAGAGGCCCGGCTCCTCGCGCAGCCGGCGCAGAGCCGCGAGCGCATCCTGCGGCGTGGCCACCGCGAGGTAATCGAGCGGCGAGAGGCGGCATGCTTCGTACGCCGGCTCGGGACCCAGCAACGCCGGGCAGCCGGCATGCCAGGCGTTCACGAGCTTGCTCGCCGGCTTCCTGCGCAGCTCCGCCGGACTCGCGCTGCGCACGGCGAGGATCGCGTCGAGGTCGCGATGGTCCTGCCAGCGATCCTCCCGCACCACCAACGCGAAGCCGCGCCGCGCGAGCTCGCGGCGAAACTCCGGGCTGCGGAACTCCGGTGCGAGACTGCGCTCGCGACCGACGAAGCCCACGCGCTCGACCCGCACGCCGCGCTCCCGCGCGCGCGCGAGCAGACCCGGCTGGGGCCAGCTGGGGACGAAGTGGCTGCTGACGCCGTTGGCCTGCCGCGGGGTCTGCACCACCTGCTGATCCGCCAGCAGCATGGGCGGGCGATCGCCGCAGGCGCCCAGCAGGTAGCTGTCCGCCGCCAGATCGCGGGCGCGCAGGTCGTCGGAGTGGACGATGCAGAGCGCGCCCGGCAGGCAGCGCGTCGCCAGCTCGGCGGCGAGGCCTCGGCGCCGGAGCCAGAGGTAGGTCTGGAGCACCCAGGTGTTGCGGCCTCCGCGCATCCGCTCCGGGATCTCGTCGGGCGCCGGCGGCTGCGCGCGCTCGGCGAGGTCGCGCCAATCACCGGGCTGCGAGTGGACGAACACGATCCCAGGTCGCTGCGGGCCGGCCATCGCGCCTCAGGCCTTCCCGCGCTTCACGATCCCGCTCTCCGCGAACACGGGAATGCCCTGTCGGCGCGAGTAGGCGAGATTGCGAGCGCGGTCCTGGCGTGTGGGATCGGTGGGATGATCGAGATGGAAGACCACGGCGCGGGTCCAGATGCTCTTGGGCCACACGCCCAGTTGTTTGAGGCGTTCGCGCAGATCGCCGTCCTCGTTGCCCCAGCCGCGGTAGTTTTCGTCATAGCCGTTCACGCGCAGCAGGTCCGCGCGCGCCAGGCTCATGTTGAGGCCGAGATTGTGCGGCCGCCGCCGGCGCTTGGTCCGGATCTGCCAGAGATTCTTGAGGTGCCGGCGCCACAAGGCGAGCCGCTCCCGTCGGCCGAGCAGACGCTCGTGCTCGCCGCGTGCCACCCAGGTTTCGGTGGCGGCGTCGCCGATCTCGGGCCGGATCCGCAGGTAGCCGCCGATCAGCAGGGTTCCCGGCTCGAGCTCGCGGCGGTGCACCTCGACCAGATCCGCGGCCGGCAGGCAGTCGCCGTCGGTGTAGAGCACCTGCTCGCCGCTCGCGCGCGCCACCGCCTTGTTCAAGATGGCCGTACGGTGGTGCCCCTCGCGGGCGTGCCAGACGTGCTGCACCGGGAAGGGCGCCTTTTCAGCGAAGCGTCGCACCACGGCGGCGGTCTCGGGACCCGAGCCGTCGTCGGCGACGATCAGCTCGAAGCGGACGTCCCCCGTCTGGCGCAGATAGCCGGCGAGCGCGAGCGCGAGGTGCGCCGGCCGCTCCCAGGTCGACATCACGACGGAAATCTCCGGCTTCATGTCCCGGCGCTCCGCGCCCGGTAGGCCTCGCGGAAGCGCGTGCGCTCCTCGTCCGAGGTCCACGCGAAGCGCTCGTCGATTCGCGCCAGCGAGCGAGCCTGGAGCCCGCGCTGGTGGAACCTGCCCAGCCGGATCGTCTCGAGATCGACCGCGACCAGCGCGGGCTCCGCGTCGGAGCCGCCGGTGCGGACCACGTTCATGGGGGTCAGGTCGAGATGGAAGACGCCGCGATCGTGCAGGTCGGCCGTCAGCTTCGCGAGCGCGGCGAGCGTCCCGACACGGCGATCGTGCGGGAGCGCGTCGAACCGCAGCTCGGCGAGCGTGCGGCTTCCCTCCGGAAGCAGCCGGTAGACCAGCAGGCTCTCGTAGCCGCGCCGCGGGCGCATGGCCACGCCGAACGCGAGCGGCTCGACGACCGGAGCGCCGCGGGCGTGCGCCCGCACGGCGTTGCGGAACTCGCGCGCGCCGCGCACCCGCGAGAGCGCGATGCGCAGCCAGAGCGAGAGATCGAGCTTTGGGTAGGCGAGGCGCTTGACGAAGAGCCCCCCCTGCGGCGACGCGATCCGGTGGAACGATCGGTTCCGGCGCACGCGAGAGATCGGGAGCGGGGGACCCAGGCGCTCGCGCAGGTCGGGCAGGATGGCGTCGAGCTCGGCGCGCGCCTCGGCTCGGTAGATCCAGCGGACGCCGTCCGCCACCCGACGTTCCCAAATACTACCCACGGCGCGGGGATTCTATCGCGGCTTGCGGGCTCGACGGGCAGCGGGTTTGGCCTTGGCGGGAGCGGCCTTCGCGGGAGCGGGCGTCGGCGGCTCGGCGGCGGGTTCGGAGCCCGCCAGCAACGCGTCGAGGACGGGCCATTCGACGGCGTCCTGGGCGGCGAAGGCGCGCAGCAGCAGCTCGCGATCGGGGTCGTCGCCGGCCGCGCGGAAGCGCTCCACGGCCTCGCGCAGCTTCTTGTCGGCGGGGGGAGGCGGCGCGTCGACCTCGAGGGTTCCGTCCTTGTGCTTCACGCCCAGCAGGTCGAGCCACTCGATCAGCAGCTCCTTGCGACACTCGAGGAAGTAGACCGCCAGCACCTCGTCGGCGATCGCGTTGGTCGCCACGCGGGAGAGCGTGCGGCGCACGGCTTCGGCGCGCTTGGGGAACGGTTGGCGCTGGAGATAGACCGGGCGCGCCTTCAGCGCCGCGCTCGCGGCCGCGAGCGCCTGCACGAACATCGCGGGCGCCTTCTCGGCGAGGCGCGTGAGCATCTGCTCGGCGTGCTGCGGGGCGAGCCCCGCGAAGACCTGATACGAACGCATGATCGCCTCGGCTCTTCAGGGCCCGGACCGCTGTTTAG
>Ga0210377_10003602_pt1 | contig 13281 bp, 12 predicted proteins | sample PLM4_65_b1redo_FD_155480 | JGI IMG/M metagenome (GOLD analysis project Ga0210377, IMG submission 155480) | Groundwater sediment microbial communities from an aquifer in East River, Colorado, USA - PLM4_65_b1 redo | ecosystem: Environmental > Terrestrial > Soil > Riparian zone | place: USA: East... | reverse complement strand
CTTACTCTGCATGATCAGTTCGCTTCTCACACCGAGGCCCCGTTCCCACATGGTTTGGCCGGTCATGGTGTTCACGAGCATGAACTTACCCCTGACCTTTTTTACATTTAATGCACCCAGCGTCGATTCATCGAAATCCATGAGCGTGCCGTAGAGCACGCCTTCGACCACAAGCTCCTCTCCAAGCTGTTGCGCTGTTGTCAGGTTGAGCTGACCGCCGAGCGTAATCCCCATGCGGTCACGCAGGATTTGGTCCGTCTGTTTCAGGTCCTGGACCACATAGGAGCGGCGCTCCAGCGCCTGGGCCATCTTTTTTCTCATCACCTCGGGCCCGTCCACATCGTTCGTGTCGTTCTTCATCGGCAGGATCGCCACCCGTTTGATAGGGTTACTGTAGTCACGGGGCAAGTTCGAGGGTCGAGGAGGAAGACATCCAGTGGCGGCCGCCAGCAGGGTTATCGCGGCAAGATAGCGTACATATTGTTTCAGCATTCAATGCTCCCGATTTAAATTCCACGTAACAAGTGAAAGATATTTGCATAATTGCCATTGCCTGTCAAGTTGCAAATCCCCTGCATCGATCCAAAAGTAATTACATCAGTTCAATAGACGATAATGACCCTGCAGTTCTGGAGAAAATCACCCTGTCCGCCGAGCTGATGCAGCATCCGGGCGTCAGCCCGGGCCACGACAATATCGGTCCCGGCAGAACCGGATGCACGCAATCCCTTGATGACCGCCGGGTTGTCCGTGACCCGGAAATTGTTTGTTGCGGCCTTCACGTCCTTGGCATAGCCCGCGACACCCTGTTCCACGGCATTGGTCCTGGTAACGACCTGTCCGACATAGATCTCCTGCCCCTCTGGGTCGACGATCCTGGGCAACAGCGCGGGCCTGAGACCGAGTCCCCTGCCATCGATCACCAGGCCGGTTGCGACACCGCCTTTGAACTCGATCAAAGGCTCTTCCGGTGACGGCGTGGCCGGTTTCGGCGGCTCCGGTTTCGTCTCCGGTGTTATGGCTGTCGGCGGGAGCGGCGGTTTCGCCGGTTCTGGTTTCTTCTCGGGAACTGAGGGCGGAGGAACAGGAGGAAGGGAAGGTTCAGCGGGTTTCAAAGGCTGCGGTGATGGTGTTACGTCCGAAGGTTTTTGAGGGATCGGAGCCGGCTTCAGTGGCATATGACTTCCGGCAGGTCTCCCGAAGGTTTCCGGCACGATCGTGTCCATCAATGAGCCTTTCATCTGCATGGCAACCAGGATCTCGACCGAGCCGTCGGACATATACTGCTTCTTGACGATCCGGGCGCCCTTGACGATCCCTTCGACCCGGGTCCTGGTCACGTCGCTTTTGATCATATAATTCTCGACCATCGTCTCGGAGTCCACGCGAACTCCCTTCACCACTTCGAGGAGATTTCGAAGCGCAACAACAAAAGCGGCGCGTTCAGCCATGGCGCGGGCCTGCGCTGCGTTGGAAGGTTGCGCGGGCGGAGCTCCGATACCGGAAGCAATGACCTCGCCAACAGTCCAGTTGATCTTGCCTGAGTTCACGGTCTCAACAGCGTCTCCGGGACCGTTGGTCTGAGCAAGTGCCGATCCGGAGACAGTCACCAATAATGCAATAAGCAGTATATTCATGAGATGAACCTTCATTTTTTTATGCTCCTGGATAGAGTGTCAACCCTGTATGAGAATATGATATTTCTTCCTCCTGTTTCGACACCTCATTTTATCACAAAATCCATGACCGATTCCTTGCCTGCATCGACCGGCACATTATGCGATACGTTCTTCTCCCCGCTCATTACCGATACCTTATACGGGCCGGGAGCAAGCCCCTCTATTCTATAAGTCCCGTCTCGGTCGATCGGGACGCCGAAACTTGTGGCGCCGTCTTGATAAAATACATCGCCATCCTGCAACGGCCTGCCGCCCGCATCCGTGACCTTGCCTTTGATCACACCGCCGGGCTGAAGCGTGAAGTTCAGCCTGTATACCTGGCCCAGTTCAGCCTGAATTTCCTGGGACGACTTTGAATAACCCGGGCCTTTCAGTTCTACGCGGTATTTGCCAGGGTTCGGTAACAATGCTGCATATTTTCCGTCAACAAAAGGCGATGGCGTCCCTCTCCCGTCCTTCCACAGAACCACCGAGCCTTTTTCTACCGGCTGTCCCGCTGTGTCAACCACCCGGCCGGTCACGAGAGCGGAATGCTGGCGTTCATCAAGCCGCCTGCCGAGCCGCTTCTCTTTCGGGAAGGGCAGTTCATCAACCATAAGAGTACTGTCTACTTCCTTAAAGATCGTGTAGAACGTCGCCTTGTCCACATCCAGGTACCCCCCCTTGTACGCTCCGGGCATTTCCCTGTCATCGAGACGAAGGATTATGTGGAATGGGTCGACGAAATTATGTGAATGCTCTGCATCGGAGAACGCCCAACCCGTGTCGGGATAATATATTTCCAGATAGGCATGGTATCCTCCGTCATTAACCTTGACGCCCCAGTACTCCTTGGAAAACCCCCATTCATAGCCCGGCGGCAGGTATCCGTGCGCAATGCGTGCCGGTATACCCGCGGCGCGCAGCAAGGCAACGGCAAGGTTGGAATATCCGACGCAATATGCTTTTTTATATTTGAGGGCCGAAAACGCATCGCTCGGCACCTTGATGCTCGTGTCAAAAGTGAGATTGTCAGCTAACCAGGAGAGAATCGCATTTGTTGCTTCATGGGCATACCTGCTTCCCCGGGTGATCTCCCCTGCCAGGCGCACAATGGCAGGATCCTGAGACTGGCAGTCCTGCTCCGGCAGTAGGTAGTGCGATAGAGCCGCAGACAGCCGCTGTGTTGGAACAGGGAATGGGACCCGCGTCCTCAAGGGACCCATTTTCGATGTTACAGTCACCCGCTTGCTATACTCATCGAGGTTGACCACTTTCTGATCAAATGATTCATTGGAATATTCAGGAATAAAAGCAACGCCGCGGGGATTCACGATGTCATACACGACCATATGCTCTCCTTCAAGCACCTTGAGACCCGCGAAGACATTTTGAGGGCATACCGGGAGGGAAAATGCAAGTATGAAGATAGATAAGTATTTTTTCATCTTAAAAAGCGGCAATTCCCTACGGATGTAAAAGGATAAATCGGCAGTGCCACGGACATCGGACGCTTTAACTTTTGGATGAGTTCTAATAAGGCAATCTATTGTATTATAAAAAATATATCCTTGCCAAAAGACTTAATGCACAGGTTTAGCGTTCCGTCAAAACAGCCCGCCCCGGGAATCCGGAGCGGGCTGTATCGAACGACTTAGAATTTCAGCTGGTTCTTAAACTCACGGATAGAGAGAAGCGCATCGGCGCCTGAAACAGGGTCGCCAGGCTTGAATTCGCCGGTTGCCTTATCGGCTTCAATGAATCCCCTCGAGGTTGTGGTCATGGCGGCGCTGAAAAAGTACTGATCGTTCCTGATGTCCGGGAAGGGCGAGGTTGCGCCCAGGAATTTGGTGGCCAGTTTCTCATCACCGGTCACCTTGATCAGTATATCTTCGAGCATGAGGGCAAACTCACCCTTGGTAATGAGTTTGTCGGGCTCGAACGTATGGTTCGGTCCCGCCTCAAGACCGCGGACCTGGAGCTTGAGCACCAGATCGATGCTCGGTTTGAGCCAATGGTCCGCAATGTCTGTCGCGGGCTCCATCTTTATGACCTTTTCGGTCTGCATGTCCGTGGAAGCTTCTGTCGGGGCCTTGAACGATGTATCATAGGTCTTGACTCCCCGTTTGGTGTAGAGCTTTTCCAGGTTCATCTCCTGGTCAAAGAGCGCAGCTACATCGGCGCGATCGATCTTGTCGATGAGCGCTATCTTCTTGCCGATCTCGGTCCCCGGCGCGGCCCGCTGGATCTTCTGGATCAGGGCCCACTCAGCATTGGCCTCACCGGTGAACTCCTTGTTCATATCCAGAACGGTCTTGAACATTTCCGCTGCCTTATCGAAGTCCAGGGCGACTTTGTAGGCCATCCCCATGAAATAATGGAGCCGCGCGCTGTTCGGATCTTTTTTCTTTGCGGTCTTAAATTCGCTTTCTGCTTCCGGTACCCAGCCCTTTGCCCGCTGCATGCTGTAGAGCCTGATCATGCCGATGTTGGCCTCAATGCCCTTGTCAAGGCCCTTGCCCTTCGACATGTTCTCAAATGCCGGCTTGTACTCACCTTTTTTACCGTACGCCAGTCCCTTGCCGATGTAACCGAGCGGCGACTTGGGGTCAAGCGCGATGGCACGGTCAAAGGACTTCATGGCCTCGTCAATCTGGTCTTTGTCGAGGTACTTTAATCCATTCGTGTAATGATACTCGGGTGAGTCCATCAGCGACGTGGGGGGTGATATCTTCTTGCCGCACCCGGCAACCACTAAAGCCAGGGCCGCTACAAGCACAATGAGTCGTTTAATCTGAGTAGACATTACCGACCTCCGATCGTATAGGGATTTTTGAAGAGCGGAGCATCCCGCATGCCCCGTATAGTTCTGACAACATAGATGCCAATTTTGCCATATAAAGCACAAAGCACATGGGTAAGACCTTTTGTTGGTTAAAAAATACTTTTTGCGATACCGCCAATTTTTTTAGTCCACCAGAATAATGACCCTGCACTTCTGGAGCATGCTCAGGTTCTCTGAGGCATTATGCAGCATGGCCGCATCCGCATTGGTGATGACCATATCCACTCGCGCATCTCCCGCGACCTTCAGAGCTTTAACCATGAGGGGTTTATCCGCTACCCGGGGGTTCGTCTGTGCCTGGACAGGGTCCTTGAGATAGCCGACCATGCCCTCGCGTACCGCGTAATCCCTGTTGATCCATGCGGAGCCGTAGACTTCCTTGCCGTCTTCATTCAGGATCTTCGGGGCCATGGCAGGCTTTACGCCGAGTCCCCGTGCATCAACGATGAGACCGGTATACATTTGTCCCGGAGTAGCGGGCGCAAGCGTTCCGGTAAGACCGGTCGGGGGCGTCGGCAATGTCTTCGGCAGCAGGGCATCGGCAAGCGCGCCGGTAAGCTTCATCCCCACCGTCACTTCAACAGATCCATCGGACATGTACTTCTTGTCCATGATCATAGCCCCCTGGATGATGCCGCTCACCTCGGTCCTGATGACATCGCTCGTGACAATAAAATTCTCGACCGTGGTAGTGGAATCAACCCGTACGCCCTTCACGGCCTCGAGCAGGTTCCGGTACGCGACCACCTGTGCCGCACGTTCAGCCATGGCCCTCGCCTGCGCCGCATTGGCGGGTTGTGCCGGCGGAGCGCCGATGCCGACCGCTGTCAGCACTCCCGTGGTCCAGTCCACCTTTCCCGTGGAACCCACCGGCTGTTCAACATCCTTGATCGTACCCATAAGTTGTGCTGAAGCGTTTGTTGATACAAAAATGAAAATGCTTAAGGCGATCATTATGATAGCTGCGGATCTTTTTACGAACATGGCATACCTCCTTGGTTTATTTTCTCAATGGATAAATCCGGGAAAAACTGTTGATTGGTCTCCTGTAGGTGAACAAGATTGTTAATGCGTGGTCTTTTTAGTAAAGATACTATTCACCTGCTCCGGCATGGGGTGAAAAGAAGAGGCTTGGAACGGAATTTTCGGTACGGAAAAACTATACCTAATCGGAGGGTCTTTGTCAAGATTACCAACACGATGCGCTGCAACGAGAACAAGTAAAGGAAGGAACTATTATACAGCCCGCGCAAGCGTGAACGCAGTCACCTGTGCCGCCCCCGCTTGTTTGAGAACCGAAGCGCATTCGTTCATGGTAGCGCCGGTGGTAAAGACATCATCAACGAGAACGACGCTCCTGTCCATCACTGCTTCGGGCCGTCGAAGCGTAAACGCGCCTGCCACATTCCGTATCCGCTCCACTCCTGTCAGTTCAACCTGCGGCCTGGTAGGCCTAGTCCTGCACAGGTTGTCGCAGGAGAACGGGATACGGTGCGTTTCGCTGATCCTGTGCGCGAGAAGCAGCGCCTGGTTGAAACCCCGCTCTTTGAGCCTGCTCACGTGGAGCGGCACCGGCATAACGAAGTCAATGTGCATGACCAAACGGACATTCGCTGCCATCCATTCGCCCAGCGGCAATCCCAGTGACCTGCATGGTCTGTATTTGAACTGGTGCACGGCCTCGCGCAACGAACCCTCAAAATAGCCGACCGACAAGGCCTGATCGAACAGCGGCGGCTCCCGCCGGCACCCAAGGCATGCATGCTCCGGACTGTGGGCAAGCGTCTCGGGCGAGTCGAAGGGCCTGCCACATCGAGGACACACCGGTCCCTGTATCAGGGTGAAATCAGCCCAGCAGGTGGAACAGAAAAAAGGGATGCTGGAATCACCAACCGGATCATGGCAGAAGGAACAGGAGGTAGGAAGGATAAAATCCAGAATACGTCTGAAGAAGCGCATAGCACCTCAAAATTTCAAATAACAAGATTCAAACGTCAAATAATTTCCAAATCGCAAATTCCAGACTGTTTGGCAATTGAAATTGGATTATTGGAGCGTGTTTGTCATTTGGCGCCTGGTCATTGGTGCTTATTTGTTATAATGAGGCTCTTGCCGGTCATTTCGGCGGGGATGTCGATGCCCATGAGGTCAAGCACGGTCGGCGCAACATCGGCAAGAATTCCGGCGTCCCTGAGCCGTACATCTTTTTGCGCGATAACAAAAGGGACAGGATCGGTCGTGTGCGCTGTGTGCGGCTGGCCGGTCGAGGTGTCGAGCATGATCTCACAATTGCCGTGGTCCGCAGTGACGAACACCACCATGCCCTCTTGCTTCGCCGCGGCCAATACGCGGCCAAGGCATTCATCGATCACCTCCACTGCATTGACCGCGGCATCGATCATCCCCGTATGGCCGACCATGTCCGGATTAGCATAGTTGGCGAGCATAAAACCATACTGATGTGACATGATGTGCTCAACGAGCTTGTTCGTGATCTCGCGCGCGCTCATCTCCGGCTTTTTGTCATAGGTGGAAACATCGCGCGGCGACGGCACCAGCACCCGGTCTTCGAGAGAAAACGGACGCTCTTCTCCGCCGTTAAAGAAGAAAGTGACGTGGGCGTATTTCTCGGTCTCGGCTATACGAAGTTGACGTATCCCGTTCGTGCTCAGCACTTCTCCCAGGATATTGACGAGCCGCATTGGCCCGAAGGCAACCGGCAGATCAAATTCCTCGTCGTAGGTCGTCAGACAAACAAAGGATGAAAGCCTCGGGAACTTAGCCCGTTTGAAAGCCTTGAATTCCGGATCCGTGAGCGCACGGGTGATCTCCCGGGCCCTGTCGGACCGGAAATTACAGAAGATAACCGTATCATTGTTCTGGATCGTGGCGATGTTCTTGTTTGTTTTCCGATCGAGCAGCACCGCTGGGAGCATGAACTCGTCGGTTTTTTTGTTATCATAGCTCTGTTGGACTGCGTCGAGTGCCGAGTATTTTCTAATTCCCTCGCCCATAACCAGGGCTTCATAGGCCTTTTGGATCCTTTCCCAGCGTTTATCTCGGTCCATGGCATAGTATCTTCCCGAAACCGAAGCAATCCTGCCAACACCGATCCTGGCAAGATATTCTTCAAGCTGCGTGAGGTATTGGACGGCACTCGATGGCGGGGTGTCCCTGCCGTCCAGGAATGCATGGAAGAAAACGTTCGTGATACCCTGGGCCTTCACCAGATCGAACATCGCCATAATATGGTCCATCCGGCTATGGACGCCGCCGTCCGAAAGAAGCCCCATCAGATGAAGATTCGCTCGGGATTGTTTGACGGATTCCATTGCCGTGAGCAGAACCGGGTTGTGAAAGAACTCACCATCCCTGATCGATTTGCTGATCCGCGTCGAGTCCTGGTACACGATCCTGCCGGCGCCAAGGTTCATGTGGCCCACCTCTGAATTCCCCATTTGTCCTTCGGGTAGACCGACAGCCTCACCCGATGCGTGGAGTACGGCATGCGAACATTTGCTCATCATCCTGGTATAGACCGGTGTCTTTGCCGAGGCAATGGCGTTTCCTTCCCTGCAGATGTTGATGCCCCATCCATCGAGGACCAACAGGACTACACGCTTATTGAGCATGGAGACTCCCGTAAGAAGCCAGAAGACGACGATAAACAGTCTGTTTTCTCTTGAATCCTGGCTTCTGATTACTGACTTCTGTCTCTTAGCAGTTTTTTTCGAGATTGACCCCGAAGGTGTTCCATCTTCCGCAGTTCGGGCACCGGCCGGACCAGTCATTGGTCCTGAGATCGCAGTTTGAGCAGACGTAGGGTATGATGATCTGCTTCCTGAAGCCAAGGGCTTTTTTGAATTCCGAAGCGGCAAGTCCAAGGGAACCTCGGCGCAGATAGATATTACCGAGCAGTTTGTGAACGTCCCGAAACTCCTTGTCCCCCCAATCCACGGTGGAGAGGATATCGAAGGCCTCATCGATCATCTCAAGACGATAGTAGAGTTTCCCGAGAAAGAATTTGATCACAATGTCCTGAGGCTTCCAGCTCACCGCCTGGGTATAGAGCTCGATGGCCTTGCCCGGTTCACCCTGTTTCAGGTACAGATCTTCGAGACGGTAAAGGAGCAGGACCGACGACGTCATTTTGTAGGCCTTTTCCCACAGCTCGGCCGCGTCCTTGACCTTGCCCTCATCAAGGTAGATCTCTCCCAGGCCGAGGTACGCGGGGATAAAATCCTTATCAAGCTTGATCACACCGCGGAATATCTTTTTCCCCCGTTCAAGATCGCCCGATTCAAGGAGTGAGCGTCCGAATTCATATTTAAAACCGACAAGCCTGCGATGCTCGACCTCCTGTTCCGAGGGGGTAAGGGGACTGGCAACCAGCTTGCGCTGCGTCTCGTATAAATTATCCCAGTAACTCAGTTTCTGATAGAGGTCGCGCATCTTGATCAACGCCGTCAGGTTGGACGAGTCCTTGGAGAGGATGTTCTGGTACATCCCGAGAGCGTCGTCGTAACGCTTCGCTTCTTCATAGTCCGTGGCGAGCGAGAACATGACCTCCTGGTTATCGTCGTCCAGACTCAGGGCCTTCTGGTGGAGCAGGATGGCCTCCTGAGGGTTCTTCTCACGGAGCTGGCTGATCCCCATGCGAAGGAGCGTGTCCACGTGGTTAGGATCGATAGCGAGCACTTTCTGAAAAAAGCTGATCGCCTCTGAATTCCGCTTGGCAAGCATGGAATTGAGCCCCTTGGTATAGAGGTCCTGGACCTTGAGCCGCTTTTTCTGTTCGCGCTGGACGCGAAGCCCGCGCAGGAACCGTTTGACATCCCGCAGCAGGTAGAGAAGAAACACTATGCCTGCGCCAAAAGCCATTGACAAGAGAAAGAAGGTGGATTTGGTGATATCGTAGGCTTTGGTAGGGAGAAGGTTGACCGTGATGATCCCCTGATTTAACTCCCTCAGAAGCATTATGAAAATCACGGCGGCGATCAACAGAAGAGTGACAATGAATCTCATCCCCGGTCCTTTCTATATGCCCTGTTCTCTATCGTTCATTCCGCAATCCACAATCTGAAATCCGCAATGACTTCAGTAGTGATACGTCTTCCCTTTTATGATCGTAAACGCCCGGTACAGCTGCTCAAGCAGTACCAGCCTCGCCATCTCGTGGGTAAGCGTCCAGCGGGACAGGGCTATTGTCTTATGTGCGCGCCCTGTCACGATTTCATCCAGTCCCATGGCGCCGCCGATCACGAACACGATATCCCTGACCCCGGACTCAAGCGTTTTGTTTAAGAACTCCGCGAACTCGTGAGAGGTGAATTCCTGCCCGCGCTCATCCAGCGCTACAAGGAACGCGCTCGCTGGAACTGACGCGAAGATCCTCTCCGCCTCTTTCTTCCTTATAAGCGGAGCATCCTTGAGGTCATGGATCTTCTCTTCTTTTAATTCCTTGATCTCACCATCCGCATAATGTTTCAGATATCGGGAATACTTGACGATTCCGTCCTGAATGAACCGTTCTTTGGTCTTTCCCATGCAGATGACGGTCAATTTCATTTTGATGCGCCGGAGAGCGTCCCGGTGGCTGCGGCAAAGGCTATCTCGGGCGCTTCTCCCCAGAGCTTTTCAAGGGAGTAATATGCCCTGGTCTGCTCTTCGAAAATATGCACCACCACATCACCGTAGTCCATGAGCACCCAAGTCGACCCTATCGCCCCTTCCACGTGTGAAGGATGGACACCCGCCTTTGCGAGGTCTTGGCCGACGGCCTCGGCAATGGCCCCCACCTGCGCGGCATTGCTCCCTGAGCAGATCACAAAATAATCGCAGATCGTGGTTAGTTTTCTGAGATCGAGAAGCAGTATTTCAAAGGCCTTTTTGCTGTCCGCGGCCCCGGCGCAACGCTGCGCGGCATCCAATGAATTAAGCATATAACTTATTTGTAATTATATAGGTTTCGATTGCGTCAGGCAAGAGATATTTGATGCTCACGCCCGCCGTCACCCGCTTGCGGATGTCAGTGGATGATATGTCGAAGAGCGGGATTGTTTCCAGATGGATGGTGAATGAGGAGGACCGGACCACGGCCTCTCGTTGGATACCCTGGTCCAGTCTTGCCAGTTCGTATGCCGCGCTTTTCATGAAACTGATCTTCGCAAGATCGACGAATTGATATCCCGGCCTTGAGATCACCACAAAATTGCTGAGCGTAAGAAGCCGCTCCCACTCGTGCCAGGTCTGGATCTCAAGGAACGAATCAAGACCGGTGATAAAATAAAGATCTGTTCCGGGAAATACCTGACGAAGCGCCACGACCGTATCAATGGTGTAGGATCTCCCTCCCCGATTGATCTCGATATCCGAAGGTTCAAAAAATGGGTTGTCCTTCGTCGCGAGTCTGACCATTTCCATGCGCAGATCTGCGTGCGGGACGATTTCTTCACGTTTATGAGGAGGAATAAAGGATGGGATGAACAGTATCCGGTCCAGCTTCAGCCGCTCCCGGACCTCCTCAGCCGCAGCAAGGTGGCCGAAGTGGATAGGATTGAATGTACCGCCGAGGATGCCGAGTCTTTGCGACAAATGACCTCCGGTTTAGTTTCAGATTGCGGATTGCAGATTGCGGATTGTGGATTATCTAATAAAAAAAATTGATTGCATTGGTTTTCATTCCGCAATCCGAATTCCGAAATCCGAAATTATCTTCTTATCTGCCCATTCCCGTATACGATAAACTTGGTAGAGGTGAGTTCTTCCAGGCCCATGGGGCCGCGGGCATGTATCCTCGTTGTGGAAATACCGATCTCTGCCCCAAGCCCGAACTCAAACCCGTCATTCAGCCGCGTGGATGCATTCACAAAGACCGCTGAGGCATCAACCTCTCTCTGGAACCGGTGGGCGTTCCGGTAGTCATTCGTAACAATAGCCTCGGAATGCTGTGAACCGTGCGCCGCAATGTGCTCCATGGCCTCTTCCATACTGACGACCGTCTTCACGTTCAGAATCAGATCATTGTATTCCGTGTCCCAGTCCTTGTCCGTTGCCTCTTTGATATCGGGAACGATTGCCATGGTCTTCGCATCGCCGCGGATCTCGACGCCGGCCTTCTTCATCCTGTTGATGACCGCGGGAAGGAACGTCTTCGCAACATCCTGGTGCACCAGCATAGCCTCCATTGCATTACACGTGCCGGGCCGCTGAACCTTGGCGTTGAAGCAGATCTCCTCTGCCATGGAGAGGTCCGCCTTGCTGTCCACATAGACATGGCAGACGCCCTTGTCATGTTTTATCACCGGGATGGTAGAGTTCTCCGACACCATGCGGATGAGCCCTTCGCCGCCGCGCGGGATGATGAGATCAATAATGCCGTTCAGTTTCAGCATTTCCATGACACAGGCACGGTCGGGGTTCTCGATGAACGATACCGCGCCCTCGGGAATGCCGGCCTCTGCTCCGGCCATGGAGAGCACCTGAACGATCGCCGTATTTGAATGTACCGCCTCCGAACCCCCGCGAAGGATTACCCCGTTCCCGGACTTGAGACAAAGCGCAGCGGTATCAGCGGTCACATTCGGCCGTGACTCATAAATGATGCCGATGAGCCCGATCGGCACGCGCATCTTGCCCACTTCCATGCCGTTCGGTCTCCGCCGTATGCCAAGCACCTCGCCCACAGGATCGGGAAGCGCGGCCACCTCCCGGAGGCCGTCTGCCATGGCCACGATGCGCTCCGGGTTCAGCGTCAAGCGGTCGATCATGGCCTTGGACAGCCCCTTCTGTGCGGCGGCATCGAGGTCCTTCTTGTTCTCGGCAAGTAACTTCGCTGAATCTTTTTCAAGTCCTGTCGCCATCTTGAAGAGCGCGTTGTTCTTTATCTCAGTCGAGATGTTCGCCAACGCGCGTGATGCGGCCTTTGCCTTTTTTGCTTTATCGGAAACGTATTGTTTGATGTCCATGGAACCTCCTCCGTAAAAAGCATATGGATTATGGCAATAGCTTCCCGGCGCTTTTACGCACTTCCTTCGCATTATCGATCTCGCCGAAAATGATATGCTTCACCGTGCCGTCCGCGCCTATAAAAAATGTCACCGGCAGGAACCGCACACCATACAGCTCGGCTATTTTGCCGTGGAGATCGCTCAGGACAACGGCCTTGTCCACCTTGAGCCCCGTAAGGAATGAGTCGATCGTGTTAAAATCCTCTTTGACGTCCACGATCACCACCTTGATACCTTTGCCTTTCAGTTCATCGACAAGTGAATTGATGAGCGGCAGTTCGTTCCTGCATCCAACGCACCAGGAGGCGAAAAAGCCCAGGACAATGCCGTTGCCGCTCTCTTTTCTTGCTGCGCCCACATAGTCGTTCAGATTAAAATCCTTCCCCTCAACATCCCTGAGAGAAAAGATCGGGGCAGTATCATTCGTCTTGAGCGCTGCAAAAACCGTTGATGCAAACACTAATATCGCTAATGCAGCGAATATGATTTTATGTATTTTCAAATCGAATTTCCAATCCCAATTTCCAATTTTCTCACAGGAGCACCAGATCATCGCGGTGGATGACTTCATCATAATCCTTATGCCCGAGTACGGACACGATCTGCGACGTCTTGAGCCCCTTGATCCTGTCCAGATCGGCTGATGAATACTTTACCAGGCCCCTGGCGAAGGCGATATCATGTCGGTCAACGCAGGTTACGCAATCGCCGACCTTGAAGTTTCCGTCTGTCTTGACGATTCCGCCGGGCAGCAGGCTCTTGCCCTTGT
>Ga0210377_10003601_pt1 | contig 13284 bp, 10 predicted proteins | sample PLM4_65_b1redo_FD_155480 | JGI IMG/M metagenome (GOLD analysis project Ga0210377, IMG submission 155480) | Groundwater sediment microbial communities from an aquifer in East River, Colorado, USA - PLM4_65_b1 redo | ecosystem: Environmental > Terrestrial > Soil > Riparian zone | place: USA: East... | reverse complement strand
GGCGCGCCGCCCGAAAGAGCCGCGGGTGGCGCTCGAGGCCTGGTTCCCGGGTCGGGCCGCCGCGGCGGCGGTCGGGCGCCGCGTGGTCGCCAGCCTCGCCGCGGCCGGCGTGGCGCCGGCGCCCCGGACGCGCGTGCGGCGTGTGGCCGACGGCCGTTGGGTCGAAGCCTGGCAGAAAACGCTCAAGCCGATGCCGATCGGGCGGCGCCTCCTGGCCCTCCCCGAGGCGTGTCGGCCGCCGGTCGTCACCGACCGCATCGTCCTCCGCATCCCGTTCGGCCAGGCCTTCGGGACCGGGGAGCATGCCTCGACCCGGCTGAGCCTGCGGCTCCTCGAACGCTGGCTGCGGCCCGGCGACCGGGTGGTGGACCTCGGCACCGGCACGGCGATCCTGGCGGTCGCCGCGGCGCGGCTGGGGGCGGGGCCGGTGCTCGCCGTCGATGCCGACCCGGTGGCAGTGCGGGTGGCGCGCGAGACCCTGCGGCGCAACCGGCCGGCGCCGGATGTCCGGCTGCGCACCGAGGATGCGGCCGTGACGTTGCGCGGCGGGCGCTTCGACCTGGCCCTGGTGAACATCGGCGCCACGGTCATCCAGCGGATTCTCCCCGACCTGGGGCGGGCCCTGGTCCCGGGTGGACGCGCCATCCTCGCCGGCATCCTCGTCGAGGACGAGGCGCCGATCGAGAACGCGGCGCGGGCGGCGGGGCTGTGTCGAGCGGCCCGGCTGCGCACCCCTCCCTGGTCGGCCCTCCTGCTCCGGCGCGATCAGCGTTCTTGATCGCCCACGCCGCGGCGGCTATACTGCGGTCCATTTTTGCCACCACCAGGGAGTGAACAGGTGGCCCGCGCCGCCGGGACGAGGTGATGATGCCCTTCTCGAGAACCGGGAAAGTCTGGATGAACGGCAGGATGGTGGCGTGGGACGACGCCACCATTCATGTCTGCTCGCACGTCATCCACTACGGCTCCTGCATCTTCGAGGGGATCCGCTGCTACAAGACCCCCAAGGGCCCGGCCATCTTCCGCCTGCGGGAGCATATCGAGCGGCTGTTCGACGGCTGTCGCATCTACCGCATGGAGATCCCGTACACGGTCGACCAGATCGTCGCGGCGACCGTCGAAACGGTGCGCGCCAACGGCGGCGACGCCTGCTACATCAGGCCGCTGGCCTACCGCGGCTACGAGTCGCTCGGTGTCGATCCCTTCCCGTGCCCGATCGACGTCGCCGTCGCCGTCTGGCCCTGGGGCGCCTACCTCGGCAAGGACGCCCTCGAGAAGGGGGTCGACGTGCAGGTGTCGTCGTGGCGTCGCGAGGCGCCGGACACCCTGCCGGCGATGGCCAAGGCGAGCGCCAACTACATGAACTCGCAGCTCATCAAGATGGAGGCGCTGGTCAACGGCTATGCCGAGGGGATCGCCCTCGATTCCTTCGGCTTCGTCAGCGAGGGGAGCGGCGAGAACCTCTTCCTGGTGAAGAAGGGGACGATCTACACGCCGCCCCTGACCGCCTCGATCCTCCCGGGGATCACCCGGCAGAGCATCACCACGCTGGCGGCCGATCTCGAGATTCCGGTCGTCGAGCGCAGCATCCCGCGCGAGATGCTCTACATCGCCGACGAGGTCTTCTTCGTCGGCACCGCCTCGGAAGTGACGCCCGTCCGCAGCATCGACCGGCAGACGATCGGCCGGGGGATGCGCGGCGAGATCACCGGCCGCCTGCAGAGCGAGTACCTGGCCGTGGTCACCGGCCAGAAGGACGATCGGCACCACTGGCTGACGCAGGTCTAGCGGCCGCCGCCCCCCCCGGGGGTCGCGCGTAACATCAGGGAAACAAAGCCCCTTCCTTGACTCCCCCGGAGCCGGGCCCTAGATTCCACCGCGGCTCGGTGCGGCATTCCGGCCGCCCGCGGGGGAAAGCGCATGCACATCAATGACTTGCTGAAAATCGCCACGGAGCGGAAGGCGTCCGACCTCCATCTCAAGGTCGGCAGCTACCCCGTGATCCGCGTCAGCGGGCACCTGATGGCCCTGTCGGAGCTGAGCCGGCTCACCCAGGAAGACACCATCGCCATGGCGTTCAGCATCATGAGCGGGCGCCAGAAGCAGAAATTCAAGGATCACTTCGAGATCGACCTGGCGTACTCGGTCCCCGGGCTCGGCCGTTTCCGCGTCAACATCTTCCAGCAGCGCGGCACCGTCGGCCTGGTGCTGCGCGTCATCCCCTCGAAGATCCTGACGATCGAGGAGTTGATGCTGCCGCCGGTGCTCAAGACGATCGCCGACGAGCGCCGCGGCCTGATCCTCGTCACCGGCACGACCGGGTCGGGAAAGTCGACCAGCCTCGCGGCCATGATCGACTACATCAACACCACCCGGACCGAGCACATCATGACCATCGAGGACCCGATCGAGTTCCTGCACCGGGACAAGAAGAGCCTGGTGAACCAGCGCGAGGTCGAAGTCGACACCAAGGGGTTCGCGACCGCGTTGCGTTCGGCGCTGCGCCAGGACCCCGACGTCATCCTCGTCGGCGAGATGCGCGACTACGAGACCATCGAGACGGCGCTGAACGCCGCCGAGACCGGCCACCTGGTCCTGTCGACGCTGCACACGCTCGACGCCACCGAGACCATCAACCGCATCATCTCGGTCTTCCCGCCGCACCAGCAGAAGCAGATCAGGCTGCAGATGGCGGCGGTGCTCAAGGCGGCCGTGTCGATGCGCCTGCTGCCGCGCACGGACGGCACCGGCCGCGTGCCGGCGGTCGAGGTCATGCGCGCGACCAACTTCATCCGCGACTGCATCGAGAACAAGGACAAGACCAAGCTGATCCACGATGCCATCGCGCAGGGGACCTCGCAGTACGGCATGCAGACCTTCGACCAGTCGATCTACCAGCTCTACAAACGCGACCTCATCACCATGGAGGAGGCGCTGCGACGCGCGTCGAACCCGGACGAGTTCAAGTTGAAGCTGGCCGGGATCGAGTCGACCGCCGACATGGCCAACCGCGAGATGGAGGGAACGCTCCGCAGCGGCGTCGAGGATGGCCACGCGACCGGCGGTCAGGGCGCGCCGGTCATCGAGATGTCGAGGGCGCACGCGGCCGGCGGCAGGAAGAAGTAGCGGACCGCGCCGCGTCCGGAGCGCGGATGGCCGTCATGTATACTTGCCGGCCGCCCCGGGGAACCTGTCCGGCCGGGGACCGCCGGCCCGGCGCCGGCGCCATCCGGGTTCGCGGGTACGCAGCCGCCCGCGGCCCTGTCGGGAGCGATCCGATGACGTCGGCCGCCAGCATCCGCAGCCGCTTCCTGAAGTTCTTCGAGGCCAGGGGCCACCAGGTGGTCTCCTCGTCGTCCCTCATCCCTGCCCAGGATCCGACTCTCCTGTTCACCAATGCGGGGATGAACCAGTTCAAGGATGTCTTCACCGGCCGCGAAGCGCGCCCGTACGCGCGCGCCGCCACGTCGCAGAAGTGCATGCGGGTCTCTGGGAAGCACAACGACCTCGAACAGGTCGGGCGCACGCCGCGGCACCACACCTTCTTCGAGATGCTCGGCAACTTCTCCTTCGGCGACTACTTCAAGAAGGACGCCATCGTCTTCGCCTGGGACCTGCTGACCTCGCCGCAGGAGTACGGCCTGCCGGAGCAGGACCTCCACGTCACGGTGTTCCGCGACGACGACGAGGCGTACGACCTGTGGCGCAAGGGCATCGGCATCCCGGCCGATCACCTGTCGCGCCTCGGCGAGAAGGACAACTTCTGGTCGATGGGGGACACCGGGCCGTGCGGCCCGTGTTCGGAGATCCATGTCGATCGCGGCCGCGAGCGCGCCCAGGGCCCCTGCACGCTGTCGCCGTGCGGGCCCGGTTGCGACTGCGGCCGGTTCATGGAGATCTGGAACCTGGTCTTCATGCAGTTCGATCGCGATCGGTCGGGGGCCCTCAACCCGCTGGCGAAGACCGGGGTCGACACCGGCATGGGGCTGGAGCGCCTGACCGCGGTCCTGCAGGGGGCCGGGAGCAACTACGACACCGACTTGTTTATGCCGATCGTCGAGGCCGCGGCGCGTCTCGCCGGCGCCGGCGGGCGCACACCGGACCGCCGCGACGACGGCGACCGTGTCGCCCTGCATGTCATCGCCGACCATGTGCGCGCCATGACCTTCCTGATGAGCGATGGGGCGGTCCCCGGCAACGATGGCCGCGGCTACGTCCTGCGCCGCATCATGCGGCGGGCGATCCGCTTCGGTCGCGCCCTCGGAGTCGAGCGCCCGTTCCTGTGCGACCTCTCCGCCACCGTGGTCGAGACCATGGAGAGCGCCTACCCGGAGCTGGTGGCGCACCGCGCCGCGATCGCCGCGGCCGCCCGGCGCGAGGAGGAGCGCTTCGCCGCGACCCTCGTGGTCGGCCTGCAGAAGGTCGAGACACTCGCCGGCGCGCTGCGCAAGGACGGCCGCGACGTCATCCCGGGGCCCGAGGCCTTCCGTCTTTATGACACCTTCGGGGTGCCGCCCGATCTCATCCGCGACGTCGCCCAGGCCTGGTCGATGAGCGTGGATGAGGCCGGCTTCGAGAAGGAGATGGGGGAGCAGCGTGCCCGCTCGCGCCGCGGCATGAAGGAGACCCCGGCGGCCACGACCGGGGTGCTGGCCACGCTGCCGGTGCGTTCGGCCGAGTTCCGCGGTTACACAGCGACCCTGGTCGAGGACGCGCGCGTTGCCGCGCTCGTCCGGGGCGAGGCGCTCGTTGACGAGCTCGCGACCGGTGAGGAGGGCGGCGTGATCCTCGACCGCACGCCCTTCTATGCCGAGTCCGGCGGCCAGGTCGGCGACACCGGGTTCCTGACCGGACCGGGCGGAGTGGCAGAAGTGCGCGACACGCGCGCGCCGATCCGCGGGCTGCCGGTGCACGACGTGCGGATGCGCGAGGGGCGCCTGCGTGTCGGCGACATCGTGCGCGCCGAGGTCGACGGCACACGCCGCCTCGCGGTCACGAGGGGCCACGACGCCACCCACCTGGTACACGCCGCGCTGCGCGAGGTGGTCGGCACGCACGTCAAGCAGGCCGGGTCGCTCGTCGGCCCCGATCGTATGCGCTTCGATTTCACCCACTATGCGGCCCTTGGCGACGGGATCCTCCGCGACATCGAGGACCTGGTGAACGACGTCGTCCGCCAGGACCTGCCGATCACGTCGGCGGTCATGCCGATCGAAGAGGCCCTGAGGCGCGGTGCGCTCGCTTTCTTCGGAGACAAATACGGCGACGAGGTGCGGGTCGTCGAGATCCCCGGGTTCAGCATGGAGCTGTGCGGCGGCACGCACGCCGCCACGACCGGGTCGATCGGCATCGTCCGCATGGCCCAGGAGCGCGGCATCGCCGCCGGCACGCGGCGTCTCGAGGCGCTGACGGGCTCGGGCGCCCTGGCCGACGCGCGCGCGGAGCGCCGTTCGCTGGCGGCCGCCCAGTCGGTTCTCAACACCGATCGCCAGTCCGTTCCCGAGGCGGTCAGCCGGCTGGTCGAGCAGAACCGCGCCCTGGCGCGCGAGCTCGAGCGGCTCAAGGTGGAGATCGCCGCGGGGGCCGGCGCCGGCTCCGCAACCAACAATGAGGATGTCCGCGAGGTCAGCGGCGTGCGCCTCCTGGTCGCGCGCGTCCAGACCGGTCTCGACAAGAGCGCCGTGCGGGCGCTCGTCGATCGTACCCGCGAGACGATGCCCTCGGGTGTGATCGTGCAGTGGGCCCAGCAGGACGATCGCGTCAATGTCACGACCTCGGTGAGCAAGGACCTGATTCCGCCGCTGCATGCCGGCGAGATCGTCCGCGCGCTGGCGCCGCTGGTCGAGGGGCGCGGCGGCGGCCGGGCCGACATGGCCGAGGCCGGCGGCCGGAGCGCCGGCGACCTCGAGGAGATTCGGCGCCGGAGCGTCGCCATCCTCGAGAGCCTCATCCGCGAAGCGCGGGCGGGCCAGTGAGACGCCTGGCGCTGGCGGCGATGATCGCCCTCGTGGCGGCGGGTTCCGCGCGCGCGGGAGACACCATCTACTACCGCCGCAACGCCGACGGCACCCTCGAGCTGACCAACGTGCCGGGTGACAAGGACCTGCGCCCGGTGCGCCCCGAATCGCGTCGCATCAACCCCGGCTCGGGATCGAAGTACCGCGAGATGATCTTCCGCACGGCGCGCGAGCACGGGGTGCACCCCGACCTGGCGTATGCGGTCGCCGCGGTCGAGTCGAGCTTCGACCCGCAGGCGCGTTCGCCGAAGGGGGCCCTCGGGCTCATGCAGCTGATGCCCGACACCGCGGAGCGCTTCGGCGTCGAGGATCCCCTCGACCCGGCCGACAACGTCCGCGGCGGCGTGCGCTTCCTGCGTTACCTGCTCGACCTGTTCCGCGGCGATCTGCGGCTGGCGCTGGCGGCTTATAACGCAGGCGAGAACGCCGTGCTGGCCATCGGCCGGGTGCCGCCGTATCAGGAAACGCGCGTCTATGTCGCCAAGGTGATCCGGCGCTTCGGTGCCGGTCGGGTCCCGTGGGCCGATGGCCACGCCCCGGCGACCGGCAGCCCGTCACCGCGCCCCGCGGAGCGCCGCGCCGGCCGGTGAGTGTCCAGCAGGAGGGCGGCCACCCGTCCGCCACCGACCGTCTCGATGTTCTGCCCAAGGCCGAGATCCACCTGCATCTCGAAGGTTCGATCGACCTCGACACGCTCCTGGTCCTGCGCGCCCGCCGCGGCGACGACCATGGCCCCGCCATCCGCCGCCGGCTCGAAGCCCTGTACCAGCACCGCGGTTGTTCCGACTTCCTCGCCCACTTCCGCGATCTCTGCGCCGAGCTGCGCGGGCCGGACGATTTCGCCCTGGCGACCTCGCGGCTCGCGGCGCGCCTGGCCCGTGATAACGTCCGGCACGCCGAGGTGATGTGCTCGATCGGCATCTTCGCGCGCCGCGGCCTGCCGCCGGGGGAAATCCTCGACGCCATCGGGGCGGCCGCCGCCGGGGCCGAGGCGGCCGGCGGGCCCCGGCTGCGATTCCTGCTCGACGGGGTGCGTCAGTGGGGGCCCGCGGGGATGGAGGAGCTCGTGGAGATCGCCGCCGCGGCGCGCGACGCCCGGGTGATCGGCGTCGGCATGGGTGGCGACGAGTGTGCCTGGCCGGCTGACTCTTTCGCCGGTGTCTTTCGCGCCGCCCGCCGTCTCGGGCTGCGCACCACGGTGCATGCGGGCGAGTTCGACGGCCCGCGCTCGGTCTGGCAGGCGATCGAGGTGCTCGAGGTGGATCGGATCGGCCACGGGATCCGCGCCCTGGAGGACGATGAGCTGGTGCGCACGCTCGTGCGCCGCCGGCTGCCCCTCGAGTGCTGTCCGACAAGCAACCTGCGCACGGGTGTCGCCGCTTCCTGGCAGGACCACCCGATCGCGGCGTTGCACCGCGCCGGCGCCTTCGTGACCGTGAACAGCGACGACCCGGCGCTCTTCGGCACCACGCTCGGCGACGAATGGCAGGCGCTTGGCGGGCGGATGGGCCTGGGCCGCGACGACGTGCGCCGCATCGGCCGCAACACCATCGAGGCGGCGTTCCTCGACGCGGGCGAGCGCGCGGCGCTCCTCGCCGCCTACGACGCGGCCGCCCTTCAGGTGTTCGCACCGGAAGAGCAGGCATGAGCGGCCCGTCGCCGCGGCGGCTCGCCTGGGTGGTGGCGGTGATCGCGGCGGTCTGGCTGATGACGTCCGCCAGCCTCATCGATACCGGCGGCGGGCTGGCGGGCCTCTACTCCTTCGTCGGAGCGGACGGGCGCGAGGTCGAGGTGCTGCGCCGCAGCGACGCGGCGATCGACTTCCCGACACCGCAGCGGCTCGACGCCGCCTACATCTTCAACTGGGACTACAGCCGCTTCGGGTTCCCGGGTGAGAAGCCGCCCTGCGTGATCCGCTGGCGTGGGCTGCTGGCGGTGCCCGAGGCGGGCGCCTACCGCTTCGGCCTCGACGCCGCGGGCGAGGCCACCGTCGTGATCGACGGCGAGGCGCTGGCGATCCCGAAGGACGCCGCCGCCGCGCGCCCGCTCAACGCCGGGCTGCACGACATTGCCCTGGAGTATCGGCTTGCGGCGGCGGTGGACGCACGCCTGGTGCTGTCGTGGCAGCCGCCCGGCCGGCGGCTCGCGCCGATCCCCTCGATCTACCTGGCCGCCGATCGGTCGGAGTACGCCGCGGCCGGCGCCCGCCGGACGCGCGGCTGGGTGATGGCCGCGGCCGGTCTGCTGGCGGCGGCGATCATCGTCGTCCTCGGGCGGCGCGCACCGGCGGGCCCCGCCGGCCGGATCCTCGAGGCGGTCGCCGTCGAGCGGCCGCGCCTGGCGCTCGCCGGCATCGTCCTGCTGGCGGCGATCCTGCGCTTCCACGACTACGCCCTGGTGCCCTTCCACCACGAAACCGCCGACGAATACCAGCATGCCTGGGAAGGGTGGCACCTGCTGCACGAGGGCACGCCGGCCGCCTGGAGCACTTTCCCCGACGCGTATCCCGCCGACCAGACCCGCGATTTCCGCTGGTTCGGCGATCGCTACATCCTCGTCCGCCCGTACTTCGATCACCCGCCGTTGTTCTCGATCCCGGTGGGTCTCATCTGTTCCCTCGCCGGCGCGCGCACCTTCCTCGACTGCAGCCTCCCTGTCATGCGTCTCGTGCCGATCCTCCTGAGCCTGTTCGGTGTCGTGCTCCTGCATCGCCTGGCGCGGGCGTACGGGGCGGGGGAGCGCGGCGCGCTGCTCGCCTGCCTGGTGTATGCGACGGTGCCGGTGATCGTCCTGGCGCAGCGCCTTGTGAAGGCCGAGAGCCTGCTGGCGATCCTCTTCATGGCGGCGATGATCGCCGTGCGTGAGAGGACCGGCGAAGCACAGGAGCCGGGCGCGGCACCAGGGACGGGCGCCGCGCCGGAGTCGGGCGCCCCGGCGGCAGCCGGCGGCGGTGGATCGCGGCGCGCGGCGCTGTGGGCGGGGATTCTCGGGGTCCTGGCGATCTGGACCAAGGCGACCGGCATCGTCGTGCCGGTGGCGGTCGCGATCGTGCTCGCCGGGCGCCGCCGCTGGCGTGATGCCGGGCTGGTCGTGGCGCTCGCGTGCGCCGGAGTGGCGCTGTACGCCGCCTACGGCGCCGCCTACGATGCCGGCATCTTGATGAAGATCCTGCACGCACAATCGACCAGCAAGTCGGTGTCGATGGAGGCCTTCAGCGATCTCCTGTCGGGAAAGGTGGTCGTGAAGTGGTTCGGCCGTGGCACCTACCTCTGGCTGCTGCTGGCGGCGGCGGTCGCGGCGCGCGGGCGGGCCCGCGCCCTGCTGCTGCCGCTGGTCCTTTACGGAACGATTCTGGCGCTGACCGCCGACCACCGGGTGATCTACGGCTGGTACCGGCTGCCGCTCTATCCGTTCCTGTGCGTCGCCGCCGGCCTGTACCTCGACCGCATGCTCGACGAGGCCGACCTCGCGAGCACCTTCGCGTTCGCCGTGACCGCGGTCGTCAGCGCGCTGCTCTACGCGCTGCCGGAGCCGATCGGACAGGCGAAAGAGGTCGCCTGGCTGTTCGCGGCGATGGCGCTGGCACCCTTCCTGCCGCGCCTCGTGAGCGACCGCCCGTGGACCGCCCGGCTGGCGCGCGCCGGCGCGATGGTTCTCTTCATCGTTTTCCTGCTGGCGAACCTGGCGACGGTGCGCAATCTGCTGCCGATCTACGCCGCATCGCGCGGCGTGCAGTAGTCGGGAGCCCGGTCAGCGCGCCAGTGAGCGGATGCGGGCGACACCGGCGCGCAGCAGCGCGTCGACAAGGCGTGTCGACGTGGCCTCGCAGTAGACCCGCAGGACCGGCTCGGTCCCCGAGGCCCGGAACAGGATCCACCCGGCATCGCCGAGCAGCAGCTTGACGCCGTCGAGGGCGTCGACGCCTGCCACGGCCTGTCCGGCCAGGCGCCGCGGTGGATCCTGGCGCAGCCGCCCGACCGCCCGGCGCCCGCTCGCGGTCGGGATGGTGAGGTCGACCCGGCGGTAGTCGTAGGCGCCGTACTCGCGCTGCATGGCGGCGACCCGGCGGCTGAGACGGCGCTCCCCGGTGGCGAGCATTTCAAGGAACAGCAGGCCGATCAGGATGCCGTCACGCTCCGGCAGGTAGCGTTTGACGCCGATGCCGCCGCTCTCCTCGCCGCCGATCAGGACATCCTCCTCGAGCATCAGCCGGGCGATGTGCTTGAAGCCGATCGGCAGGTCGTGGAACGGGACGCCGTGCCGGCGGGCGATCCGCTCGGCGAGCAGGGTATTGGCGAAGGTGCGGGCGATGGCGCCCGTCCATCCCTTGCCCTCGAGCAGGTGCAGCGCCAGCAGCGCGAATACTTGCAGCGGCGGGAGGATGCGGCCGGTCTCGTCGCACACCCCGATCCGGTCGCCGTCGCCGTCGGTGGCGATGCCGATGTGCGCCTTGTGCAGCACCACCGCCTCGGACAGCGCACCCAGGTATTCGGGCCGCGGCTCGGGCGGGGTGCCGCCGAAGAGCACGTCGGCGTCGGCGCGGATCGTGTGCACGCGGGCGCGGGCGCCGCGCACCAGCCCCTCGAGGATGCGGCCACCGGCGCCGTGCATGCTGTCGACCACCACCCTGAGCGGCGCGCGCCGTATGGCGTTGATGTCGGCGACGGCCGCGAGGCGCGGGACGTAGGCGGGGAGGAACGGGTGCCGCCGCACGGGCGGCCGCCCGTGGCGCGGCGCGCGCCGTCCCAGCAGCTCCTCGATGCGCCCGGTCAGCTCGGGCGGGGCACTGCCACCGAACGCCGCCTTGACCTTGAGACCATTCCACTCCGGAGGGTTGTGGCTGGCGGTGATCACCAGCCCGATCGGCGCCGCGGCGGACGCCACCTGGCAGGAAACCATCGGCGTCGTCGTCGGCCCGTCGGGGAGCACCGTCGGAATGCCATTCCCCTCGAGCACGCCCGCGGCCGCCTCGGCGAACCGGCGGCTCAGGAAGCGGACGTCATGCCCGACCGGCACCGCCGAGCCGCCCCGGCCTTCCTCGTGGACGAGGTCGGCGACAGCCTGGGCGACGATGCGCACGTTCTCGAAAGTGAAATCGTCGCCGATGATGCCGCGCCAGCCGTCGGTCCCGAAGCGAATCGCCACGTCGTCTCCCGTTGACCGTCCCCGGGCCCTGTGCTATGTTCCGCGCGGCCTGCACTCTGCGGCGCGCCGTGTCGGGCGCTGCGGACCGTCGCGGGTGCCGCGACGGCGCATCATATCCGGCGCGCCTCCCCGCAGCAACCGAGCGATGATCAACCTGCCGACCTGGATCACGATCATCCGCATCCTCCTCGCGCCCGTCCTTGTCGTTGTCCTGATGTCGCGCACGACCGGGCTCGAGCACTTCGGCGGTTCGTGGCAGATGATCGGTGTCACGGTCTTCCTTCTGGCGTCAATGACCGACTGGCTCGATGGCTGGCTGGCGCGCCGCCGCGACCAGGTCACCACCCTCGGCATCCTGCTCGACCCGATCGCCGACAAGCTGCTCACGTCGGCGGCCTTCATCTCTCTGGTCCAGGTGGGCGTCGTGCGCGCCTGGATGGTCTGGGTCATCATCGCCCGCGAGTTCGCGGTTGACGGGTTGCGGATGATCGCCAGCTCCCAGGGGATCACCATCGGCGCCAGTGTCTGGGGCAAGTACAAGACCGCCAGCCAGGTGGTGGCGATCGTCCTGTTGATCTTCGGCAACGAATACCTCGGCCAGTGGGACCTGGCGGGCGATGTCGCCCTTCTCCTTGTGCTGGCGCTGGCGATCCTGTCGGCCGCCGACTACTTCGCGAAATTCTCCACCCGCCTGCGCCTGGTGGGCGCCGGACGTGACGGCGGACCGCGCGCATGAGCCCGCGCCGTCCGGCGCGGCAATGACCGGCACGACGCAGGACCGGCGCGGCGCGATGGCGCGGCTGCGGCACGCCTTCATCACCGGGTTGTTCATCACCCTGCCGCTGATCATCAGTGTGTGGCTGCTCGGTATCCTGGTGCACATGGTCGAGTCGGTCTCGACACCGCTGATGCTCGGCATCCTCCGCCTGGTGCAGCCCGATCTGGCCGCCGAACCGGCGATCGCCCGCTGGGCGCTGCCGGTGGCGGGTGTCCTGGCGACCGCCGGTCTGATCGTCGGGGTCGGGGCGCTCGCCAGCAACTTCGTCGGCCGCCGCCTGGTCGCGGCCTTCGACCGCCTCATGTTGCGCGTGCCGGTGGTCAAGGGGATCTACGGCGCGGCGCGCCAGCTCCTCGATGCCTTCGGGCGCAAGACCTCGTCGTTCCGGCGCGTCGTCGCGGTCGAGTACCCGCGTCCGGGCATCTGGACGATCGGGTTCCTGACCCACAGCTCGACCAACCTGGCGCGCGAGGACGGGCCGCCGCTCACGGGAGTGTCGCTGGTCTTTCTGCCCACCTCGCCGAACCCGACCTCGGGATGGCTGGCGGTGGTCCCCGACGCCCAGGTCCTCCCCCTCGCGATGTCGATCGAGGAAGGGGTCAAGTTGATCGTCAGCGGTGGACTGGTCGTCCCGCCCGGGGCGAAGCCGGGTCCGGGAGCGTGATGTTCTACTGGTTCGTGAAGGGGGTCTTCTACCCGTTCGTGGCCCTCTACATGGGTCTGAGCCGCGATGGCCTGCGGCACCTGCCGCGCGCGGGGCCGGTGATCGTCGTCTCCAACCACGTCTCCTACATGGATGCCATCCTGCTCGGGTCGGCCTCGCCGCGGCCGATCCACTTCATCGTCCTGCAGTGGATGTACGACATGATCGCCATCCGCTGGTTCTACTGGGGCATGGGGACGATCCCGGTGCGCGCGGGCAGCGACGCGCGCGGCATCCGCCGGGCGCTGCGGACGCTGTCGTCCGGCAGGGTTGTCGGTGTCTTCCCCGAGGGGACCAGGAGCGCGGATGGACGGGTGCGGGAGGCGCAACCGGGGGCGGCGCTGCTGGCGGCCCTGAGCGGCGCGCCGGTGGTCCCGGCCTTCATCGACGGCGCGTGTGATTCGATGCCGGTCGGCACCCGCTTCCCGCGGCCGGCGCGCATCCACGTGAGCTTCGGCGCGCCGCTGCGGTTCCCCGCGGGCCGCGGTGCGCGTGACCGCGAGGCGCTGGTCGAGTTCTCGGGGCGCATGGAGGCCGCCATCCGCGCTCTCGAGCCGGTGGCGAGCGCCGCGTGAGCCGGCGCGCCGAGGTGATCGCCATCGGCAGCGAGTTGCTCGGGCCATCGCGGCACGACACCAACG
>Ga0210377_10003600_pt1 | contig 13289 bp, 11 predicted proteins | sample PLM4_65_b1redo_FD_155480 | JGI IMG/M metagenome (GOLD analysis project Ga0210377, IMG submission 155480) | Groundwater sediment microbial communities from an aquifer in East River, Colorado, USA - PLM4_65_b1 redo | ecosystem: Environmental > Terrestrial > Soil > Riparian zone | place: USA: East... | reverse complement strand
GACGACCGAGAGGCAGTTGGGCAGCACGGTTCGGAGCATCAGCCGCCAGCGGGGCGTCCCCAACGCCTGCGCCGCCACGATGTACTCCTGGGCGATGACCGACAGGGCCACGCCGCGCGTCACCCGCACAATGCGGGGAAAATACACCACGCTGAGGGCGATGATGATGCTCCGGGTCCCGGTGCCCAGCGCCGCGGCGACGGCAACCGCCAGCAGCAGGGGAGGAAACGACATCAACAAGTCCATGCTCCGCATGATGAGGCCCGCCGCGCGCGTCGAGGCCACCCCGGCCACCATCCCCAGCAGCACCCCGGGCAGACCCGCCCCCAGCATGGTCAGGACCGACGCGGTCATGCTCACCCGCGATCCATAGAGCACCCGGCTGAGCACATCCCGCCCGAACTGATCCGTCCCGAACCAGTGCCGGGCGCCCGGTGGGGCGAACCGCTCTGCCAGATTGAGCTTCACCGGGTTGGACAGCCCCAGGTACGGCGCGACGAGCGCCACGACGACCAGGCTGGCGACAATGAGGCTGCCTGCCAGCGACAGCCAGTTCCGGCGAAGCTGCCGCCACGTCCGCGCAACACCCTCTCGGCGAACCGTGGAGGCGAGGGGAACGCGGGAAGCGGGGATGTCAGCCAGGGTCACCATGGGTGCCTTGCTCTGTTCTCTCAGGGGGGTCCGAGGTTCATCACGTCAACCGCAATCGTGGGTCCAGGTAGGTGTAGAGAACGTCCACCACGAGGTTGACCAGGACGTACAGGATCGAGATGTACAGGATCAGACCCTGGATCACCGGAAGGTCGCGATTGTACAGCGAGGTCACCACGAACTGGCCGACACCAGGCAGAACGAACAGCGTCTCGATCACCACGCTGCCCCCGAGGAGTATCCCCACGTTGATCCCGATGACGGTGACAGCCGGAATGAGCGCATTGCGTAGGGCGTGGCGGAACAGGACGGCTTTCTCGCGAAGCCCTTTCGCCCGGGCCGTGCGTATGTAATCCTGGCCCAGGATCTCGAGGACGCTGCTCCTCACGAGACGCGCCAGGAGGGCCGCCAGGTAGGTTCCCAGGGCAAAGCTTGGGAGAATCAAGAACCGGATCCCGAACCAGAAGTCGGTCACCACGGACTTGTACCCGACAATCGGCAACAGATTCAGTTTCAGCGAGAACAGGATGATGAGCATCAGGCCCAGCCAGAAGCTCGGCACGGAGAGGCTGACCAGGGTGAGCAGCCGGGCCGCATGGTCGATCCAGGTGTTCCGGTACACTGCGGACGCGATCCCGGCCGGCACCCCGATCCCGATCGACAGGATCAACGACATCAGGACCAGCGTCAGGGTCGTCGGCAGCCGCCACACCAGCTCGTCTATGACCCTGGTCCGGTTGTACAGCGACTCCCCCAGGTCCCCCCGCACCACTCGCGTCAACCATTCCCAGTAGCGCACCGGCAGGGGCCGGTCCAGCCCGAGCTGCTGCCGGAGCTCCGCCACCTGCTGGGGGGTCCCTTCACCGCCCAGCATCACCAAGGCCGGATCACCGGGGATCACGTGCACCAGGGCGAAGGAGGCGATGGAGAGCCCGAGGAGCATCGGGACAAGAGCAATCAGACGGCTGAGGATCTGTCGCAGCAAGGGGGGCATAGGCGACCCGGCGTTCCTCGGTTCTCACGGATGGGGCGCTGAAGTCGGCCGGCCGTCCACTCATGGACCCGGCCGGCTCCTCCAGCGCCCCTGGCGTTCTCTCTCCTTGGCTCTCGGCTCGCGACTCTCGGCTCTCCGTAGATCTACTTCGCCAGCGTCACGTTCCAGGCCCGAGCGTATCCCGCCGCCCAGGCATTCCAGCCCCTCACGTTACTGCGCCAGCCTTCCACCGATGGGATGTAGAGGATCGGGACCCACGGCACGTCTGAGCGCAGGAGCTGTTCCAACTCGACGAACACTTTGGCGCGATCCTCGTGCTTGAGGGTCGTTCGTGCCGCAGAGCACAGCCGGTCGTATTCGGGGTTCTTGTACCCGGTCGAGGTGCTGGTGCTCTCCCAGAACTGGCAGTAGTAGATCTCGGCATCCGGGCGTGGCGTCAGACCGGACAGGAAGAAGGAAAACTCTCCGCCGTTCCAGGTGGTCTGGACGGCCGCCGACTCCAGCGTGCGCACGCGGACGTTCATGCCCGCCGTCTGGAACTGCGACTGGAGCACGACGGCCAATTGCGCATAGATGTCCGGCTGCAGGTGGGCGTCCAGGATGATCTCCTCTCCCTTGTACCCCGCCTCTTTCAGCAGTTGCTTCGCCTTCTCCACCTGCGGCTTGGCATACGGGTCATTGCCGTGAATGGCACCGAAGTACGGCGTCCCAGGAGGGATCGCCGCCGGGGCCGGCGCGCCCAGACCGAAGGTCACCGCCTTCACCGACTCTTCTTTGTCCATGGCAAAGGCCACGGCCTGGCGCATCTTGACGTTGTTGGCGAAGATCCCTTTCTTGAATCCAAAGCGCAGGTCAGCGAACGCTCTCCCCGGCTGGGCCTTTACCGTCAAACCAGGCTTCCCCTGGTACCGGTCCAGATCCTGCTTGGTGAGGTCGATGGCCACGTCCACATCCCCACGCTCCAGGGCTGCCGCCCGGACCGAGGAATCCCGGATGGGGATGAAGTCCACCTGGTCTACCAGGGCCAGCCGTTTGCCGGTGAAGCCGGAGGTAGGACGGTTGTCCACCGCGTAGTTCGTGAACTTTTTCAGCCGGATGACGCTATCCTTCTTCCACTCGACAAACTCGAACGGCCCGGTCCCTACGGCCTTGGTGATGGTGCCGCCTTGCCGCTCCGCCTCCCCATCCGGATAGATCACCGCGGGGCAAATGGGGTTCGCCAGCGCCGCGATGAAGCCGGCGTTCACCTCGTTCAGGGTGATCTTTACGGTCAGCGGATCGATGACCTCGATGGACTTCATCAGCTTCTTGAACTCGCCCGACCGCGGCCCCTTGTTCTGCATCTTGGTCAGGGAATACACCACGTCCTTCGAGTCCAGGGTCTTGCCGCTGTGGAACTTCACCCCCTGGCGCAGGGTCAGGGTGTACGCGAGCCCGTCGGGGCTGACCGCATACTTGTCCACCAGAGACGGCTTGGGACCCAGATCCTCTCCCAGCGCGAACAGCATGTCGTACACGTTGAGCATGACGACCCGGTTGAGATAATGGGTCGTCATATGCAGGTCCAGGTCCGAGATGTCACCCGAGGTGGCGATCTTCAGGACGCTGGCGGCCTGGACCGGGGCAGGCGCCATCACTCCCAGCACAAGCAGGAACGCCAGTCCTCCTCCACCGAGCCAGTGAAGTCTCCCTCGATTTCCCATGGCGATTTCCTCCTCTCGAAGAATCCGCTTCCCCCATCCCGGGCCGATCCGTGACGACCAGCCGGGCACATCTACCATCGGATCTCCCGCTGCACGGGCAGACGATGTTGATCCTGGCGGGCCTCGATGGGCCACGTCCGGTACTCGTCCAGCCACGCCAGCATGTGCTTCATCACGATCTCCAGAATCTGCTTGCCTTTCGCCCCCGACGCCTTCGTCGGATCCCCGTGGACGCCGGTCTTCGTCCACCGGCCCCAGAAATCGTTGAACCGGACCGGGCGGCTCGACACGCTGTCCGAGGTCATGTAGCGCCCCATCCGGTCATTGTCGGGCGCCGCCTGATCCATCTGGACTCGCTCCTTGGCGAAGTGCAGATACAGGGATGTCTCGAACTCGTCGGCGTGGGCGTGAATCTCTGACTCTAAGAGCGGCAACACCTCGACCCACCCCATGCCGAAGTAGCCGAAGGCACAGCAGATGGAAGGGGTCTCCAGCAGAGTCCGTCGCGCAATGAGATCGACCATCGGGCCGTTGGAGCCGTGGCCGTTCACCAGGGCGATCCGCTTGAAGCCGTGGTAGGCGACGCTCTTGGTCACGTCCACGCAGAAGTTGATGAAGTGCTCGGGCTGGATGTGGATGGTGCCGGGAAAGTCGAGATGGTGCATGTTCAGCCCATAAGGGATCCCGGGGAGCACCAGCACCTTGTCCGGCGCCCGCCGGCCCAGTTCGTGGCAGACCGATTCCACCAGGAAGAGGTCCACGTCCAGCGGCATGTGACGCCCGTGCTGCTCCGTCGAGCCCGTCGGCAGGATGACCACCTTCTCCAGCTCGATGGCGTCGTTCATCTCCGGCCAGGTGAGCTTGTTGTAGAGGTACGTCTCTTTCGCCTTCACCGCATCCTCCTCGTGTCCTGCGCTCTTCGCTTGCGTCGTGCGCCGTAAGCCCCCCTTCACGTTTCCCGCCTCACGGTTTCAGCCCGAAGTCCCCCACCACCTTCTCCGCATGCATGTCCTGCCTCGGGGCCCGCGGCCGATCCTGGAACTCCCGCACCAGCTCCACCATCCGCTCCACCACCGTTTCGAACATCTGCTTGCCCTTCTCCCGGGTGGCGAGCGTCGGGTCTCCCACAACCCCCGTCCTGGAGAAGCTGCTCCACCAGTCCATCATCTGGAGGGGGGCCCCGTCCACCAGGTCGAGCCAGATGTACTTGCTGGGAGGGAGATTCACCTCCTTCTGGATCTGCGCCTTCCGGACGCGCCGCTCGTCCAGGTACAGGAAGAGCGAGGTCTCGAGCTCGCAGGCGTGTGCCATCCCACCCGGGTGTGCCGACTCGCGGATGCGGCGGCAGACGTCCTTGATCAGGTTCGTGTAGATGAAAGAGGCGCACAGGGCGTCCGTCTCGAGGATCACGCGGCGGGCCGCCATGTCGAGGAGGGGCACGTTGCTGCCGTGGCCGTCCACGATCAGGATGCGCTTGAAGCCATGGTAGGCGATGCTCTTGCAGACGTCGGCAACGTAGTTGACGAAATGCTCCGCCCCCACGCAGATGGTCCCGGGGAAGTCAATGTGGTGGAGGTTGTAGCCGTAGGGGATCAGCGGCATCACCAGGACCTCGTCCGGCGCCCGCTTGGCCGTCTCCACGCACACGGTCCAGGCCAGATAGTTGTCCGTGTCCAGGGGCAGGTGGTGGCCGTGATCCTCCGTGCTGCCTACGGGCAGCAAAACCACCCGCCGCTGCGCCGGGACCTCCCGCAGCTCCTTCCAGGTGTAGTTGCTGTAGAAGTACGGCTCGTCCCCCGTCTCGTGCATCCCGTGGCTGTTCATACGGTCCCCTCTCTGTCCGAGTGGTTTCTCCCCCCGGGCCGCCCCACCTCTCGCATCACGTTTTGGATGGCCTTCTCCAGCGCTCCCACGAGCTGTTCCACGTTGGCCTCGGTGAAGATGTAGGGCGGGCTGATCTGGATGTGATCGCCTGCCACACCGTCAATCATGCCGCTCATCCCGGGGACCACCACAACCCCCTCCTCAAGCGTGGCGTCCACGATCCGTGACGTGACACCGGCGCTGGGCGGAAAGGGCCGCTTCGTGGCCTGGTCGGCGACGAACTCCACGCCCAGGATCAGGCCGGTCCCGCGGACATCGCCCACGATGGGGAACCGCTTCAGCGTCTCCAGTCGCTGGAGCAGAAGGCGACCGATCCGGCTGGCGTTGGCCACCAGATCGTGGGCCTTGAGATAGCGGAGGACCGCGAGTCCCACGGCCGCGCTCAGCGGATGACCGGAATAGGTGAAGCCCTGGGTGGTCCGTCCCGAGCCCGCGGCGATGGCATCGTACACCCGGTCACGCAGGATCACGGCCGCCAGCGGCGCATACCCGCTGCTCAGGGCTTTGCCGGTCGTGATTATGTCGGGGATGACGCCCCAGTGCTCGATCCCGAAATTCTTCCCGGTGCGTCCCACACCCGTAATCACCTCGTCCGCGATGAACAGGACGTCGTACGTGTCGCAGATCTCCCGGATCCGGGGATAGTACTCGGGGGGCGGCGTGACCCCCGTCGCCGAGGTCCCGATCACCGGCTCGGCGATGAAGGCGGCGATGCTGTCCGGCCCCTCCAGCCTGATGACCCGTTCCAGATCGTCGGCGCAGGCGATCTGACAACTCGGGTAGGTCTTGCCGTACGGACAGCGGTAGCAATAGGGCGGGTGGATCTTTGGGAAGTTCTGCAGGTAGGGCACGAACTCCCCGCGCCAGGCGGTCCGGCCCGACATGGACAGGGCCCCGATGGTGTTCCCGTGGTAGCTGATCCAGCGGGAGATGACACGGTACTTGCCGGCCTTGCCCCGCTCCACGTGATACTGGCGGGCCAGCTTCATCGCCGTCTCCGTTGCCTCCGACCCGCCCGCGAGCAGCATGACGTGGCGCAGCCCCGTGGGGGTCCAGGTGGCCAACTCCTGCGCCAGCGCCATGGCCGGCTCGTTCGCGAAGGAGCCGCCGTGGACGAAGGCCACCCGCTGGGCCTGCTCGGTCATCGCCGTGATGATCTCCGGGACGCCGTGTCCCACGTTCACCACGGCGATGCCCCCGACCGCGTCGAGGTATTCGCGTCCCGCCTTGTCGTAGAGGAAGACGCCCTTGCCTCGCGTGATCACCGGGTAGGTTCGTTTGAAGTCGCGAAAGACTTGGGCAACCATGGATTCGATCCTCCTTGAGACGTTCGAACGTTCGGCTGTTCGGCAGTTCGGCAACACATGGCAGCCCGTGACTCCTGGTTGCCAGATCGCCCGATTGCCGGGTTGCCAGCTCTTGCCTACCCTCTCAGCTCTGGCGGCAGCGCCTGCTCCACCGCGGTGATGGACTCGTCTAGGATGGCCACCAGATCGTCCACCTGGCTCGCGGTGATGATGAAGGGCGGCGCCAGGAGGATATGATCCCCGGCCACCCCATCCACCGTGCCGCTCCCGGCGAAGACGACAAGGCCACGGGCAAACGCCTCCTCGAAGACGCGCTTGCCGAACTGGTATTCCACCGGGAACGGTTCCTTCGTCGGCTTGTTGCGCACGAACTCCACCCCGGCCATGAGCCCCTTGCCCCGCACGTCCCCCACCGTCGGGTGATCCAGCAGTCCCCGCAGCCCCTCCAGCAGGTGCAGGCCCATGCGGTGGGTGTTCTGGATCAGGTTCTGCTCTTGGATGATGTCCAGCACTTCGATCCCGACCCGGGCCGACAGGGGGTTGGCGCAGTAGGTGTGGCCGCCCCGGAAATTGCTGTGGTGCGCCCGCAGGAGATCGATGATCTTGTCCCGCAGCAGGACCGCGGCCAGCGGTGTGTACCCGCCCGAGATCCCCTTGGCCGTGGCGATGATGTCCGGGACCACGTTCCAGTGATCCACGCCGAAGTTGGCGCCGGTCCGGCCGAACCCGGTCATGACCTCATCGGCAATGAAGAGGACGTCGAACTCGTCACAGATCTCCCGGATCAGGGGGAAGTACTCCGGCACCGCGGGGACCGCGCCTAACGCCGCGCCCACCACCGGCTCGGCGATGAAGGCCAGCACGTTCTCCGGTCCCTCCTGGCGGATGGCCTTCTTCAGGGCCCGGGCGCATTCCAGGTTGCAGTTGCCGTAGGTGAGTCCCCAGTCGCAGCGGTAGCAGTAGCAGGGCGGGATCTTCACCGAGTGCCCCATCATCGGGCCGTATATCCGGCGGCGATAGGTAATCCCGCTCACCGTCATGGCCCCGAAGGTGTTCCCGTGGAACCCCTGCCAGCGGCCGATGACCGTGTACTTGCCCCGGTTATTCCGCTCGAACTCGTACTGCCGGGCGAACTTCACGGCGTTCTCGGTCGCCTCGGAGCCCCCGGACAGCAGGAAGGTGTGCTCCATACCCTTGGGCGCGATCTCGGCGATCTTCTGGCAGAGCTGGACGTGGGGCGTGTTGGCAAAGCAGTGGGCCGGGCTGAAGGCGATCGTCTCGGCCTGCTGCGCCATGACCGCGGCCACCCGCTTGTTGCCGTGGCCGATGGAGGTCACCACCGAGGAGCCCCCCGACCCGTCGATGTACTTCCGGCCCTTGGTGTCGTAGAGGTAGATCCCCTCCCCGCGCTCGACCACCGGGTAGTCGCGCTCCAGGTCCCGGAAGACCACCCGACTCAGGTCCCAACCGATCACTGCCTGTTTCATGCTGCCGTCGAGTTCCATCGCGTTTCCCCCAGGGTCTCCCGGTCCCGCCGCGCGGGCACCGGGAGGCCAACCTACAGGATCTTGCCGAGAAACTCCTTCGTGCGCTGGTTCTTTGGTCGATCGAAGATGCCGGCCGCCGTCCCCTCCTCGATGGTTCGTCCCTCGTCCATGAAGATCACCCGGTCGGCGACCTCCCGGGCGAAGCCCATCTCGTGCGTGACGACGAGCATGGTCATGCCGTCCCGGGCGAGCTGCTTCATCACGTCCAGCACCTCACGCACCAGCTCCGGGTCCAGGGCAGAGGTGACCTCGTCGAAGAGCATGAGCTTCGGTTCCATGGCCAACGCCCGGGCGATGGCCACCCGTTGCTGCTGGCCGCCCGAGAGCTGGGATGGGTAGGCATCGATCTTGTCCTGGAGGCCCACCTTGGTCAACATGGCCACGGCCGCCTGCCGGACCTCGGCCTCGGGCCGCTTGCGCACCACCCGCGGCGCCAGCATGACGTTCCGGAGGGCGGTGAGGTGGGGAAACAGGTTGAAGGACTGGAAGACGATACCGACCTCGGCCCGGACGGCGCGGATGTTGGTCTTGTGGTGGTCCAGGCGGATGCCGTCGATCCAGATCTCGCCGGACTGCACCGGCTCGAGATAGTTCAGGCAGCGGAGCAGCGTGCTCTTGCCCGAGCCGCTGGGGCCGATGACCACCACGACTTCGCCCTTGGTGACGTCCAGACTCAAGTCCTTGAGGACGTGCAGGTGCCCGAAGTACTTGTTGACCTTCTTGACCTTAACCACCGACCTTCAACCTCCGTTCCACGTACAGGGCCAGGCGGGACAGCGGATAGCACAAGACGAAGTACAGGGCGGCCACGATCCCGAACACCAGGAAAGACAGGAACGTCTTCTCCGTGAGGATCTGGCCCACCCGGGTCAACTCCAGGTAGCTGATGACCGAGATGACCGAGGAGTCCTTGATCAACCCGATGAGCAGGCCGACTCCCGGCGGGACCATCACGCGGAAGGCCTGGGGCATGACGACCCAGCGCATCACCTGCGGGTATCCCATGCCCAGCCCCCGGGCCGCGTCCCACTGGTCCCTGCCCACGAACTGGATCCCCGCCCGGACGATCTCGGCCATGAACGCGCTGGAGTTGACCATCAGCGTGGCGGCTCCTGCGATGAAGATCGGGACATTCAGGCCGAGCAGCGGCAGCGCGAAGAACACGAGATAGAGCTGCATCAGCAGGGGCGAATCGCGGATGATCTCGATGTACAGCCCGGCCGGCCAGGAGAGCCAGCGGGAATGCGAGGCCCGGGCCAGCCCCACGAACAGGGCGATCAGGGTGCCCAGGCCCAGGCCTACCAGGCAGAGGGCGACGGTGTTCCCGAGCCCCTGGAGGAGGAGCACGGCGTCATAGAGGTTCAGTGAATCCTGGACGTATTGGGGCATCATCGTTCTACGCGGAGGAGGCGGCGCGCGGGCCGGACCCGCCCGGTGCCCTCACGCAGGCCGGCGGAAGAGTCGCCGGCCCAGGATTTTCAAGAAGCCAGAGATCGTCAAAGTCATGACCACGTAGACCAGGGTCACGACCGTATACACCTCAAAGGAGCGGAATGTCTCGGTCACCAGTTCTTTCCCGCGCAGGGCCAGCTCTTGGACGGCAATCGTGGAGACCAGCGACGACCATAGGATGATGCCGATGAACTGATTGCACAGCGGCGGGTAGATGACCCGAAAGGCCTGCGGGAAGACCACGTACCGCATGAGCTGGGGAAAGGTGAGTCCCAGCGAATGGCCGGCCTCAAACTGCCCCTTGTGGATGGCCTCGATCCCCGCCCGGACGATCTCGGTAAGGTAGGCCCCGTTGTTCACCACGAGACCCATGAGACCGGCCGTGTAATTCGACACTTCGATGTTGATCTGGCTGACGCCGAAATAGATGAAGAAGAGCTGGACGAGCAGGGGAGTATTCCGGATGAACTCGACGTACCACCTGGCCGGGACACTCAGCCACCGGAAGCGCGAGAGGCGGCACAGCGCCCCGATCGTGCCGACGATGAAGCTGAAGAACAGCGCGAGGATGGAGATGTGAATGGTCACCAGGGCCCCGCTAAGCAAGAGCGGGAGCTCCTGGAACACCGGACGGAATTGAAAGACATACCCATGCATACCGTGTCAGCCTCAGCGGGAAGAGGCGCCCCCGGTGAGACCTGGGGGGCGCCTCTCGGTTTGCTTACCAGTTCGGCGAGACGGGCCTCGGGTCCGCGTTGAACCACTTCTTGTACAGTTCCTTCATCTTGCCGCTCTGGTGCAGCCGGTAGATGAAGAAGTTGATGTAGTTCAACCACTCCTGGTCGAACTTCCGCACCCCAAAGGAGTAGGGTTGGAAGGCGAGCGGCTGCTTGATGAAGTCGAGGCCCTTCTTGGGATCTCGCCCGGCATGGTAGACGGTGTAGGTGTAGTCCTCGATCTGGGCATCAGCCTTGCCCTGCTGCACCGCCAGGAGGGCCGTCGAGGCCTGGTCGTACTGCTGCACGATTGCCTTGGGGGCTTCCTTCTTGAGGAGGATCTCGCCGGTCGAGCCTGTCGTCACCGCCACCTTCTTTCCGTTCAGGTCCGACCAATTCTTAATCTTGGCTTCTTTCCGGTAGATGCCCCCGATCCCGTCAATCACGTACGGCTCGCTGAAAGTAATGGCCTTGGACCGGGGCAGTGTCGCCGTGAAATTGGAGATGGCCACATCGATCTTGCCCGACAGCAGGAAGTTGATCCGGTCCTGGGTGGTGGGTACCGGGACGAGGGTCAGCTTCACCTTCAGGACGTCGTCCCCCGCCAGTTCCTTGGCGATGTCCACGTCCATGCCCACGATATTGTTCTGGGCATCGCGGAAGCCCCAGGGCGGGAAGAAGTCGAAGGTCCCGACCACCAGTTCGCCCTTCTTGACAACCGCATTCAGGGTGTCCTGCATCTGCGGCCCTGCCTCCCCTGCCTGTGCCGCGTGGGGCCAAAGCAACAGGGCCAGCACTCCGATCAAGATCCCCACTCCCACAGATCTCCGCATGATCCTCATCGTTCCTCCTCCTTGCGGCCCGCCTTTACCACGCGGCCGCGTCAGTGTGAGTCGGCCATACCCGGGATCCGTCCCGGGTCACGGCCGCCGCCCAGCCTGTAACTTCCGCCTTCGCCCGTCTCCCCCGGGCACGATTGCTCCGGTCTCAGGCAGTGCCGCCGGCTCGATCGTCCCCGCCGGCCAGCGACCGGGGCCCCTGCCGTTCTTCCGCAGGACTTTGGTGACGAAGAGGTCCAACACCTCGCCGAGGTGCTCCGCCATCACCCGGCTGGCCCGTTGCGGGTCCCGCCGCCGGAGCGCCTGCAGGATCGGCAGGTGGCCCTGCACGACCGATTTCATGTCCCCGTACATGAGGTTGGTGGCCGACAAGTAAACCCGGATCTTCCGGTCCATCCCCACCCAGGTCTCGTAGAGCAGGCGGTGCCCCGAGGCGCGCATGATGTACTCGTGGAACTGGTAGTCCCACTCGACCATGCGGGGGAAGTCGCCGCGGCGCGCCACCGTCAACATCTCCTTGAGGATCGCCTCCAGCCGCCGGAAATCCTCCTGGGTCAAACGCTTCACGGCCAGCCCGGCGGCGAATCCCTCCAGGACGCCGCGCAGGCTGGCCACCTCGCGCACCAGCTCCTCCGTGAGGTCGGCGACGAACGCGCCGCGATTCGGCTGGCGGACCACCAGTCCCTCCCGCTCGAGTTGGATGAGGGCTTCCCGCAGCGGCGCCCGGCTGGTCCCCATCTCCCGGGCGATCTGCACCTCCAGCAGGCGCGTGCCCGGGGCCAGCTTGCCATTGGCAATGCCCTGGCGGATGGCCGTGGCGATCTGCTCCGCCATGCTCCGATAGCGGACCGGAGTCAGGGCAAACGCCCGCTCCCGCGGCGATCTGGAACGTTGGCGGTCGCTATGGAGACCCTGTGAAGTGCGGGTCACGGAAAGGCTCCGGTGGGGGGACTGCGTCGGCTTGTCGAGTGTCGACATCCAACCACAACGGGCGCAGGCGAGTCAATCGAAAACTTGCCGACGACCCACTCCTGCCTCTGACCGGTAAACCTGGATGTCCCGTGACGTTTTCCTGACGAGTTGCTCCCACTCGTCTGCCGCTCTGTCATCGCCGGCCACAGCCCGACACAGGAGACGCGACAGAGGCAGCACGAGATCGGCACGCGCGAACCGAGGTGGACGCAGCAGGTTCGCCAGCGACGATTCCGGTTGTTGTTAGTGCGCTGGGGCGACGAAGTACAACGGGGAGAGGTTCTTCGGGGGGTGGGCCAAGAGCACCACGCGCGCGACGTACCGACGTCGAGGGGAGGGATTTGCCTTGTGGGCAAGAGTCGCCTCCGCGCGAATCACCCGTCAGGCCGACACGAGGCCGCCCGCCGGGCTAGCCCGGACTATTCATGAACCAGCCATGAATAGTCCGCCCTTCGGGCTTCGACCCGCGCCCTTTGGGCGCTTGCTCAGGATTAGCCGTTCGGCTGAGCCTTCGTCCCGAGCTCAGGCCGAGGGGCTCACGACGAAGCCTGCAGGAACGCCCCTGGCGTTCCCGCAGGCGGTTATGAGCGAAAGGGCAGCTTTCGCGAATAATCCGGGCTAGCGGAGTTCGCTCACCCAGGAGGCGTCGTTGAACCACCGCTGGCGAAGCACCTCCAACTCCCCGCTGTTCACCAGGTTGGTGAGGAAGTTCTGCATCCAGTTGAGCAGCAGCGGGTCGTTGGGGGGCAGCGCGATGCCGATCGGCTCGTACGTCATGGGAGTCTTCAGAGTGGTCAGGGCTTTGTCCCGGTACCGATAGACTGACACCATGCAGATCGGATAGTCGGCCACCATGGCCTGCGCCTTTCCATCCAGCACCATCGCCACGGCCTGGTCGTAATCGTCTGTCAGCACGAGCTTGGCATTGGGCATCAGTCGCTCGACGAAGAGCTGGCTGGTCGACCCCTTGAGGGCTGCCAGCACGACGTCAGGCTTGTTCATCTGCGCGGAGTTCTGCAGCGACGGGGCGTTCGCCTCCTTCAAGAGGATGGACTTCCCCGAGGCGAAGTACGGCCCCACGAAAGCGACCTTCAGGTTACGAGCCGGGGTGATGGTCATTCCGGACATGACCAGGTCGACCTGGCCGGCCTCCAGCGCCGGAAGGAGGTCATTGAAGCGGATCGGCTTCAGCGTCAGCGTGACATCCAGGCTGCCGGCCATCAT
>Ga0210377_10003599_pt1 | contig 13290 bp, 14 predicted proteins | sample PLM4_65_b1redo_FD_155480 | JGI IMG/M metagenome (GOLD analysis project Ga0210377, IMG submission 155480) | Groundwater sediment microbial communities from an aquifer in East River, Colorado, USA - PLM4_65_b1 redo | ecosystem: Environmental > Terrestrial > Soil > Riparian zone | place: USA: East... | reverse complement strand
TCAACTGCATTGCCACCGGCATCGGCAGCCTGCCGCTCACGGACCCTGACAAGGCCGCGGCGCTGTCGCTTCGGTATTTACCGGAAGCGCCTATCTGGCCCCAGCTGCCGCAGAAGGACTTTCGCGAACACATGGATGGCCAGTACAGCGAGTCCCTGCCCGGTCTCCGGCTCGACGCGGTAAAGCAGCGCTTCTTTTTTGACGCGTCGAAGGACCTCACGCCGGAATTCGAAAAATTCTTTGGACGGTACCTCGAGAAAGACTACGGGTTCTTCAAGATGACCGAAGAGTACGCGGCCGGGTTCTACGCCTTTCTCCGTGCCTTGAAAAAAGGGCTGCCGTCTGGAGCGCGGTTCATCAAAGGACACATCACCGGCCCGCTCACGGCCGGGACAGCGTTCAAGGATGAGACCGGGAAGGACATCATCCATAATGATGTGCTCTTCGACGCCGTGGTCAAGGGGCTCGCCATGAAAGCTGCGTGGCAGATCCAGGAACTTAAGCAGTTCAACAAACCTGTCATCATCTTCATCGACGAGCCGGCCATGGAGTCCCTGGGCTCGGGTTTCTCCGCGGTATCGTCGGAAGTGGTAGCGGAAAAACTGAACGAGATCATCGCCGTCATTCATGAGCTCGGCGGCATCGCGGGCATCCACTGCTGCGGTAACGCGGACTGGCCCATGCTGTTCAGGACCAATGTGGACATCGTGAACTTCGACGCCTTCGGGTACCTGGACCGGGTACTGCTCTATCCCGCGGATATCCAGGCCTTCCTGGCCCGCGGCGGCGCGCTCGCCTGGGGCGTTGTGCCGGCCGGCGCCTTCACCGGGGCCGAGACAGCGGAACAGCTCGTCGCCAAGCTGGACGAGGGCATGAAGCGGCTCGAAAAACAGGGCATCGCCCGCCGGGACCTTCTGAGCCAGTGCCTGATCACTCCCTCCTGCGGCCTGGGCAGCCTCACGCCGGACAAGGCAGAGGCGATCCTGAAGCTCTTGCGGCAGGTGTCGGACAGGATGCAGAAGAACGTATAACGGGATGTACACAGAAGGACCAGGATAGAGAACAATCCTTTTTGGACACGGATACAGTCTGAAAAAACGGATTAAACTTGAAGACGTAAAGCTTGATCCGCCTTTTCCGCGAAAACCCGTGTCCAATTTTTTTAACAAATCATGCTCCCTCGCGCATACTCCATTAAGTTCGTAGCCATCTCCTTCGTCATCTCAGTCGTTCTCCATGTGATGATCGCTGCGGCTATTTTTCTTGTTCAGGCCAACCGGACGCCGCTGCCGCTGCCCATACCGGTGAACATCGTGAACCTGCCGCAAGAGGCGGTCAGGAAATTGCCGCCGGTGCAGAGGCCGGCGCCCGTCCCCCCCGCGCCCCCTGTTCCCCAACGCATCGTCCCGGATAAACCCGTGCCTCCGAGCGCCGTGCCCAGGCCGAAGAAGTTCGGCGGGAGCGATGAGGTAAAGCTTCCCAAGACGCTGTCGCGGACAGGCGTGCCGGAGGGAGCGGAGCAGGGCAAGGAAACGGGAAAAACAGCGCCGCCGCGGACGCAGAAGCAGACCGGACCGCTCCCCTTTCTCTCGCAGAATGATATTGACGAGCTCGCACGCAAGGGCATGCCCGAGAAGAAGCCCGGCGATGACTCGGTCACGCTCGACACGGATGAGTTTAAGTTCATCTCCTACAACCGCTGGCTCAAGATCAAGGTCGAAAGCGTGCTCAAATATCCCGAGCTCGCCGCCGTATCCGGGTACCAGGGAACGCTGTTCATAAAGTTCGACATCATGAAGGACGGCTCCCTCGGAGGGCTCGAGGTCCTGAAGTCGTCGGGGTATAAGATCCTCGACGACGAGGCCCTGCACTCGATCCGCCTCTCAGCGCCGTTCCAGCCGCTCCCCGATGACTGGAACATGGAGCGCTATTCCATTCGCGCCGCGGTGATATTCTACCTTGGCGAGGGCTACATCCGGTGACGGACTTCGCCAAGATCGGCGGCGCCTTCGCCCTTATCGTGGTCCTTCTGCGGCTCCGCTGGAACTTCGGGCTCGTGATGCTCCTTGCCGCCCTCTTCCTCGGGTCCCTGTACCTGATCGGACCGATCAAGCAGCTGCGGGTCCTCGTCGCATCGAGCCTCGACCCGATCACGATCAACCTCGTGGCCGGGCTGGTGCTGATCATGGTGCTTGAGAACATCATCAGGAAACGCGGCCTCTTGAAGCGGATGATGGAAGCCGTCGTGAACGTGGCCCGGGACCGGCGCATCGCCATGGCCGTACTGCCCGGCGTGATCGGGCTTTTGCCCTCGGCCGGCGGGGCGGCCTTCTCGGCGCCCATGGTGCAGGAGGCGGCCGCCGATGCCGAGATGAAGCCGGAGCACAAAGCCTTCATCAACTACTGGTTCCGGCACATCTGGGAGTACATTTCGCCGCTCTACCCCGGCGTGGTGCTCGCCGCGGCCGTGACCAAACTGTCGATGAACACGTTCCTGCTCTCCCAACTCCCTCTGCCGCTCGCGGTCGTGGGAGTAGGCGCGCTCCTGGGATTCCGGGGAGTAAAAACGGGCCACGTCGCGGGAATGAGGAACAGGCAAGAGCTCAAAGCGCTTTTTGTGACTCTCCTGCCGATCACGCTGTCGATCGTCCTCGTGGTAGTTTTCAAGATGCCACTTGCGTTGGCAATGATGTCCATCGTGGGCGTCATGTTCCTGTATTACCGGTATTCCGCGCACGATGTTCTGACCACGCTCCGTGAAAGCCTGTCCCTTAACGTCATGCTGATGGTCATCGGCATCATGGTATTCAAGGGCATGCTCGACGCCACCGGCGCCATCGAGGCATTGCCCGCTTTCTTCAAGCAGAGCGGGATCCCGACCACTGCGGTACTCTTCGTCCTTCCCTTCATCGTCGGCCTCCTGACGGGCCTCACGGTCGGGGTCGTGGGGGCGACCTTCCCGATCATCACGGCCATGCTGGGAGGAACTCCGGAGGCCGGCGCCGTGACCTTCGCCTTTGCCAGCGGCTTTGCCGGCGTCATGCTCTCCCCCACGCACCTCTGCCTGCTCCTGACGGTGCGGTACTTCAAGGCGGACCTGGCAGGAACATACCGGCTCCTGTTTCTGCCGGTGTTCCTGGTCTTCCTTGTCGGGCTCGTTCGCTTGTGGCTTTAGTAAGTTACAAATCAAATTCTACTCAAAATGGCAAGAATATTTCTCGCAAAGCTCGCAAAGGACGCCAAGAAAATCTTAGGCTACTTCTTGCTTTTGGTTTTAAACCAAAAAAAGATTTTGACTCAAGGTCCCCTTTGCGCTTTGCGGGCTTTGCGAGAGACGCCTTTTAGATTTTGTCTTTTGGTTCCGGCTTGTCCGGGTCAGGTGACGAACCAAATGAAGTGCTTTTACTTTTATAGAAAACCACTTGCCTTTTCAACAGGTCTGTGATATTGTTAGCATTCCAAAAAACGAGTAAGGTCGATTCTCCCGATCGGGAGATTACTCCTTGCTCCCTGCGATCCAGACAGGGGGCTATAACCCATGAGGAGACAAAAGACAATGCATATCTACGAATCAATCTTCATCATCAACCCCAACCTCACAGACGAAGAGACCGCCGGCGTCATCAAGAAAATGCAGGACGTGGTAGCCAGCCAGGGCGGAGAGATGCTCAAGTTCGAGGACTGGGGCAAGAAGAAGCTCGCCTATGAGATCAAGAAGCACAAACGGGGCCACTACGCGTTCTTTCAGTTCAAGTCCGCGCCCGCCGTGGTGAGCGAGCTCGAGCGCACGTACAAGATGACGGATTCCGTGATCAAGTTCATTACCGTGAAACTCGAAAAAGAGCTGCGCACCAGGCCGGCCCCCAAGCCGAAGAAGAAGGACCTGGCCAAAGCAGCAGAGGCGTCCGGTCCGGCCACGGCCTAGCCTTTACCCAACGGACCCAAGCCCGATGACCGCTCCCGCTCATGCCGGACGGAATATCGGAACCATGAGGTAGCGCCATGACGAGCTTTAATAAAGTAATTCTGCTGGGCAATCTGACCCGCGATCCCGAGGTGCGCTATACGCCGAACGGCAGCGCGGTCGCGAGCTTTGCCATCGCGGTCAACCGGAAGTACAAGCAGGGCGAAGAGACCAAGGAAGAGGTCAGCTACATCGACATCGTCGTTTTCGGCAAGCAGGCGGAAAACTGCGGCCAGTATCTCAACAAGGGAGACGGGGCCCTGATCGAAGGCCGCCTGCAGCAGCGCCGGTGGGAAGACAAGGATTCCGGCCAGAAGCGGAGCAAAGTGGAAGTGGCGGCACAGTCGGTGACCTTCATGCCCAAGCGTTCTGGGGCAGGGCAGGCAGGCGGCCAGGGCCGTCCGGAACCAGCGCCGGAAGCGCCGGTGGATGAAGGAGATATCCCTTTTTAGTCCGCCCGTCACGGCGCCGATCCAATGTTTTACAAAAAATATTATGAGGAGTCACTATTATGGCAGAATTTCCCGCAAGATCACCCCAGCGGCCCTCTGATTCGAGGGGCAGGGACACCCGGGACAGCAGAGGCCCGGACAAGAGAAGACGGTTTACGGTCAGAAAAAAAGTATGCCGGTTCTGCGTGGACAAAACGCCCTTCATCGATTACAAGGACGTCAAGACCATCCGGTTCTTTCTGACGGAGCGCGGGAAGATACTTCCCCGCCGCATATCCGGCAACTGCGCCCGTCACCAGAGAGAGGTCACGGTCGCGATACAGCGGTGCAGGAACATCGCGCTCGTTCCCTTCTCCGGAGAAAAGTAAGGTCCTCGCGCGACAGCGCGTACGGTCCCGATACGATAACAGGGGAAACTCAGGTGCTACATCAGCCACCAGGAGTTTCCCTTTTTTTTGGAGACAATGATGAATTACAAGGCAACGCTGTCCGCGGCCGCGCAGGCTGTACTCCTTTTTCTTTCGGGGTTTTATATTCCCCTGCTCGGGATAATGTTCACACCAGTGCCGCTCGTGCTCGCCTACGTCCGTCAGGGGAGAGCTGAGGGGCTGTCCGCCCTCGGCCTTTCGATCGCCGTCGTCGGCGCCATCGCGGGCTGGCAGGTTGCGGATTTTCTTTTGCTCTGCTTCGGGCTCATGGCCGTCGGCACGGCAGAAGGCCTGCGTCGGCAGTGGAAGCCCGAAGCAGCGGCGCTTGCGGGCGGGCTCCTGCCCGTGACCGCTCTCACGCTCATCGCAGCGCGCTTTTTTCTCCTTACGAACAGAAATCCTGTGACGTTCGTCGAGGCGTTTTTTAAAGACCAGCGCGCCCTGGCAGCAAAGCTGTATACGGACCTCAAACTGACCGAAGTTGCCGCAGCCATTTCATCGGTCCCGGACACGTTCATTCATTACTTAGTACTGCTACTTCCGGGCATCGTGGTCACGTCCATGATACTCCTGGCTTTAGCAAGCTTCGCCCTTGCCGTCCGTATCATCACCCGGAGGCCGGGAAAAGCGCCGGTGCTTGCCGTGCCGTCCCTCGCTCAGTGGCACGCGCCTGATGTCTGGGTCTGGGGCCTGATCGTCACCCTTGTCCTCATCCTGGTCCCGAATGAGACCGTGAAAATCACGGGATGGAACCTGGCGGTCCTGTACTCCTGCATTTACCTTATTCAGGGGATCTCGATCGTGGAGCATTATCTCAGGAAGGCGCGCGTCCACACAGTCGTGCGGGGGTTGATCTATGCGATCATTCTGGCCCTGCCGCCGACCGTCGCCTGTGTCATGGCGCTGGGCGTAGTCGATATCTGGGCGGACGTTCGCAAAGTACGCATCAGCGGAACGCAAGCATGAATCGGAGACAGGGATGCTAAACTTCCCCGCCTCCCCCACTCGCCGGCTCCTCGATTCATGAATTTCCCTCACTCTTTTTCTCCTTTTCTGGTATAATGAACCAAATAAAAAGGAGTCCTGATGCGTCTTCCCAAAGAAATGATCAAGCATATTGCCGATGCGATCGCCGCGAACCTGGAGAAAAAAGGCCTCGCCGAGTATGAAGTGCCCAAAGCCGCGATCGCCGAGAAGATCGCGGAGGTGATTATTGCGAACATGGCGGAGGAGGACAATCTCAACAAAGACGTTGAGAAGCTTCTTTCCGCGCACGAGGCCGAGATCGCCAGGGAACAGATGGATTACCGCAAGGTATTCGAGCTTACCAAGAATAAACTGGCGAAAGAACGAGGGTTCGTTTTGTAAAAGATTGAAACAATAATTTGACAGCAAAGTATAATAGTATAGACATTCAATTTGTAAAATCCCTCCTGACCTCCCTTTTCCAAAGGGAGGAATACCCCTCTTTGACAAAGAGGGGCGAGGGGAGATTCTCTGTTAATGTCGTTTCTATTATGCAACAATTAATAAAACACATAAACAATACAGGAGTAATTCATATATCATGCGATTGAGCGAAGACCGGATATCCCATGTTTCCCACCTGATCCTGGACATGCTGGTCCGGAACAGGAACGTCGATCCGATCCAGCCCGAGGAAAAGCTCCTTCGCGAGATCAAACACTCCATTTTCGACGAGCTCAAGTTCGAGGACGAGGCGGACGAAGCGGCGCGGCGCACCATCCAGTCGCTCTCGCGAAAGGTCCCCGAGGGCGGCCGTGAATGGGACGTTCTCTATCGGAAATATTTCGAAGAAGAGATCAACAGGAGAAAAAAGATTTGAAAAAAATCTTCCTCCCCGGCCTGGTCCTTTACTGTGTTTTGGCCGGCTGGGGACTGTTCCTCGGCTCAGGCCTGTCCAGCCCCTTTCTTTTTCCCTGGATCGCCGGTTACCTTTTCCTCGTCTTTGCCGTTTCCTATCACGCACTATTCGCCAATGACCGCATGACCGTTTTCCCCTTCATCGTCCTGGGGATCCTCCCGTTGAATTTTCTCCTCCAGATCTCCGGTGGGGTCCATTCATCGCTCTGGCCGGTCTACTTTCTGTTCGCTGTTCTGGTCGCGGCCTTTTCTCCGCCGCGCCGGACCTACGCAACGATCGGGCTCATTCTCAGTATCGAGAGCGGCAACCTGTTCATCTCCGGCCAGGGGGATGCGGGGAAATGGCCGGTCTACGCCGGCTTCGCGTTGTCCCTCATCGGCGTATCAATCGCGATAACGCACATCATGCACCGCACCCGTCGGGAGGCGGATCAATTCAAAGACGCCCATGAGCGACTGCTCGCCCGTGCGAACGCCGTCGACCCCCTCGCCGGCCGGTCGCAGCTCGCGGTGCTGACAACCGAGGCCAGGCAGGCATCGAATGTCAATGCGGCGATCCAGCGCGAGGACGCCTTTGCCGGGCTCATAGACATGATATACGAATTCGTGCCCGCCCATACCTATGCCCTGTTTTTGAAGGAGAACAGGGACGAGGGCAGCGTATTCATCCTCAGGGCGAAGCGAAGCGATGACGACGGCCGCTGCACGGCCCCGTTGGGGACGGTACTGTACCCCGAGAACGATCACGGCCCTATCCTCGGCTGCGCTCTTGACAACCAACCCCGTTACCTGTCGAACATGGAATACACACCCGGGAATCTCGGTTACTACACGCGGCCGGTCTCCATACGATCCCTTCTCGCGATGCCGATCATCCACCATGATGAGACCGTGGGAGTGCTGGCGGTGGACAGCGTCGAGGCAGGCGCGTTTTCTCTTGAGACCCAGGACATGCTCTCCCGCTTTACACCTTTCTTCATCCAGATCATCGAGAAGATCCGTGTGTCCCAGGAGCTGGACATCAGGGCGAGCACCTTCTCCGGCCTGCACAAATTAAGCGCGGTATTAGGCAGCAGCCTTGATCTCGACGACATCCTGGCACGCCTGGCAAAGGAAATGAACGTCCTCGTCCCCCACGACTTTTGCGTCTTTGCGCAATACGACAACAGGGACCGGACTATTGCGATCGCTCACCAGAGCGGCTCGGTGACGTTCGCCGGCCCCGGCCCTTCCCTGTTCAGCAAGATCACGTCTGTTGTGAAGTCAGCCGAGAGCGATGAGGACGGCGCAGAACAGGAGAAGCGCTTCCCCGTTGAGCAGGGCACGCTTCTTAACCAGATGCTGAACCACTGGGAGCAGGGCCAGGTGGCGCCTTACCACTTTTTCGATCTCGGCGAGCGCAAAGTGACCGGACTGCTCACTACGACGACCGGGCTCAGCCGGCCGCTGCGGTCCCTCTCCTGCTGGCCCCTCGTCACCGGTGAGAAGTTCATCGGCGTTTTTTTCCTCGGGTCCCTCCGGGCGAACGCCTTTTCCGAATACCACCGCTATTTCCTCGAAACGCTGATGAACCAGGTTGCCGTCGTCATGGACAACGTCATCCTTCATCAGCAGGTGCAGAACATGGCCCTCACCGACGGGCTCACCGGCCTCTTGAACCACCGGACCTTCATGGACAAGCTCGACGAGGAATTCAAACGGCTCGACCGGAATGAGGAACGGCACTTTTCCCTCCTCCTCCTCGACATAGATTTTTTCAAAAAGGTCAACGACGATTACGGCCACCCCGTCGGGGACGTGGCGCTCAAGACCATCGCCGGCGTCATCCGGGAAGTGGCGCGCGGGATAGATTTCGTGGCGCGCTACGGCGGCGAGGAATTTGCCGTGGGCATGATCGGCGCAGACAGCGCCGGCGCTCAAAAAATGGCGGAACGCATCAGGGCGGCCGTTGAAAATGCGGCCATTACCTCCGGGAAGATCGTTATAAAACGGACCCTGAGCATCGGCGTAGCTTCCTACTTCCCGGGGTGCGCAAAAAAAGAGACCCTCATCGACCGGGCGGACCAGGCCCTCTACCGGGCGAAGCAGGCGGGAAGGAACAGGGTCTGCCTCTATCAGGAAACCCGCGGCGCGGAAGCGGCGGCAAAGTCGTAAAAAACTTTTTTACCGCAGAGGGCGCAGAGAACGCAGAGAAAAACCTTGTTATTTCAAAGTGCATTTCTCCGTGTAGGTTGTTTTATTGTTCCCGAGAAGCAATGCCAAGTCATTTTGCCGCAAAGCGCAAAATTCGCAAGTTAAACCCGGGGTCGACTTTTTTGCGCTTCTTGCGCTTTTTTGCGGCCAATGGTGTTGTTGTTTTGTCGTTTGATCTTGAATGCATGCGTTCTTGATGCCATGTCAAGTACCCATTCGATCAGGATAAGAGCCTTAAAATTTTTCAAACTCATCATGCTTAAACCTTTTTTAAAATCCGGTGTCTTATTATCATGATGGGGCCCCTCCATGGATGAAGACCTTGACCTCATCACGAGAGCCGCTGCCGGCGAGCGGGATGCCTTCGATGAACTGGTAATAAAATACCAGAAGCCTCTCTACTCCCTGCTTTACCGAATGGTGAGCAGCCATGAAGACGCCGCAGACCTCCTCCAGAACGCTTTTGTCAAGGCCTTCAAGGGCTTGGGCTCCTTCGAGCGGCGTTCGAGTTTCAAGACCTGGCTCTATCAGATCGCGATCAATCTCGCGAAGAACGTATATCGCGACCGCTCGCGGACCGAATACGTGCCGATCGACAACGTGGTCATCAGGAGAAACCCGCGGACCCTCGAAACATTGATCGTGAAAGAGAACAGGATGCTGCTCAGGCAGGCGCTCTCAGGGCTCCCGGAAAAACAGCGGATCACGCTCCTGCTCAGGATCCAGGAGGACAGGAAGTTCGAGGAAATTGCCGATATCATGAAATGCTCGGTCGGCACGGCCAAGGCGAACTATCACCATGCGGTACAGAAACTGAAAGGCATCATGGGGGAAAAAGAGAGGCAGCAACAGACGACAGAAGGTTGAAGGTGTTCATTCTACCTGATGCCAAGGTGTTCACAATGCTTTGCAAAAATAACAACATAAAAGATATGCTCCCGGCGTATGCCGCTGATGCGCTCAAGGAGGCGGACATCGAACGGGTAAGGGAGCATCTCATTGCCTGCGCGGACTGCGCACAGGAAGCAGCGCTGCTCCGCATGATGGCAAACGAGCCCGTTCCCGATCCCGGCGAGGCCTTCTGGGCCGAGATGCCGGGGCGCGTGTACCGCGCTGTCCGGCAAAAGGAAAAGGGGCGTCCGCGGCTGAATCTTCATGAACTGCTGCAGCGCGTGGTCCTGCCGCGCTGGGCCTGGGCCGCAGCCGCTGTCGGGATCGTTTTCGCGGTCTCGTGGCTCGTCATGCATCCATCGCCGCAGGAGACAACCGTGCCCGCGCTTCCTGGAGAGGAATATGCCTCCGAGGATGTTTCTCACAATGATCCTGTTCTCAGGCATACGTCCGTGACCCTCGCCGAATTAACGTCCCCGGAGCTCGATGCAGTGGACGCGTGGGCTGCCACGGAACTGTCCTCCCTTGCGCGTGAGGCCGGGGCGAACGCAGCGAATATCTTCGATACCGATCTCAATGAAGAACTGGCTGAATTGGATGCTCATGAAGTTGATCGGTTGTCCACAATGCTGAAAGAACTGGATGAGGAGGGATGACCATGCAAGGTGTGCGTTTAGCGATCATGGCAACAGCGTTGCTTCTGGCAGGAGCGACGGTCCATGCCCAGCAAGGCCCGGGACCAATGGGCGGTCAATACCGGAATGAGCCGGGATTTGGCGACGCTCAAGGCCGGGGCGGACCGGATGCCAGGAAACAGGAAGAGGTCAGAAAAAAGGTAGAAACCGTCAGGATGTGGCGGCTTACGGAAGAGCTCAAGCTCGACGAGAAAACGAGCGCCAGGCTTGCATCTTTTTTGAGCGCAATGGACGAGAAACGCAGGGGACTCATGCGTGAACGCATGGAGACCATGAGGGACCTCCGCGCCCTGTTGAAGACGGGGAACGCAGACGAAAAGAGATTAAAAGCCGATCTCGACAAGCTCGAGAAGAACCGCCGGGAGATGATGGAGCTCGAGAGAAAAGAGATCAGCGGGATCAAGGAGATCCTTTCGGTAGAGCAGCAGGCCCGGTATGTGATCTTCCAGCAGGAGTTCAGGCGCGAGATGCGCGGTATGATCGCCGGCGCGCGCGGAGGCGGACAGGGAATGCGCAGTCCCGGCAACCGGATGGGCGAAGACCCGGGCCCGGGCAACGGACCTGCTCAACGAGGACCGGGAGGAAGTCCGGACCGCTAAAGAGAGAACGTTTTTCCAGCGCCTCACTGAAAGTACCGATGTGGCGCTTTTCTTTTGGGAAACCTTTCGGGATAAACGCCATACTGCCTTACCCCCATTCGAAAATTTCAGGCGGGCGACCGAGTTCGAGGGTAAAGCATTTCGGATGTCCGAAGCCCCGAAGGTTGGCAAGCCCGCAGCCAGCGTTTATGAGTGCAAAGCGCGAATGCAGGCTGTTTCCGAAATGTGCCGAGGACGACCGAGCTCGCCGATAAAAAATTTTCGTCGGGTGGCCCTTCTCCCTATTGGGAAAAGGATCTGGGCAAAGAGATCATGAACATCGCGGGTTCACGATCTCTTTCTTTTTTGCACATCCCCTTCCCGTCCTTAATGAAATTTTTGACCCGACTAAGGCCACGTCCGCTCGCCCGCGCAAACTCGGCCTGCGGCCTCAGACATGCGCGTTCACCCTTCGGAACGCTCCCTTAGGCCAAGACGGGTGCCCAAAAATTTCATAGGGACGCTCCGGGGACGTGCGGGGTTTGGATAAAGAATCAAAAGCTTTTGCCTTTCCCCTGCTTCGCCAAAAAAAATAAAATGCTGGTTTCCGGTGAACATGGGCTATTTGTTCCCGGAAACATCCACAACATTCCTTGTGTTGACAAACCTCCCTTCAAACACGTATAATCCCCTACCGTTCTCAAGAAAGGCGCCCTCAGAATGCATCGAATTGTAAAAAAATACTCGAATTTCCTCAACAAGACCAGCGAACAGTTTCGCGAGGCCGCCAAAAAGCATGGCGTAAAATGCAAGCGCGGCTGTTATGAGTGCTGTTCCGTCGGTTTCTTCGACATTACGCTCCTCGACGCGCTCCACCTTCGCGCCTCGCTGAAGCGGGTCCCTACCCGGGTCCGTGAACGGGTGATCGCGAAGGCCAATGAGCAGCTCGACGCCCTCGAAAAGAAAAAGGCCTTTTCGCGGAAAGACCCGCTGCTGAAATCGCTGCCCTCCATCGACGCCATTTCACGCCGGTCCGCGAAGATGTCCTGCCCCGCGCTTGGCGAAAACGGGGCATGCCTCATCTACGACCAGCGTCCGCACATTTGCCGCATTTTCGGCCCGACCATCCGCGGCCCGCGGCGCGCGGTCCGGCTGGAAGGCTGCGGCTACTTCACGAAAGACATCCCCGAGGAAGACTACCCAATCTTAGACCATTACGACGAAGAGAAGGAAATGCAACTTGCCATGTTCAAGAAGGCCGGCCGCAAGCGCATCCGCGAGGTGGACACCATTATTCCCGCTGCCTTGACGTTGGACATGAAGAAGTGGCTGTGAACAAACCAGTAGACAGTAAACAGTAGGTAGTAGTCAGATACGAAACAAAACCCCGCAAGCATAGGGTTCGATCATTTACCTGCCTACTGCTTGCTGCGTACTGTATACTGATTTTCTCTATGGAAATCCTTAGCAAAAAGACCGTTTGGAAAGGCAATTTTATGAGCGCCGTGGAGATCACCTACCGCGACGCCAAGGGTATCGTGCGCACGTGGGAGGCGCTTGAGCGCGTAGGGATCGGAGGCATCGTGGTCATGGTCGCGGTAACACCCTCCGGGAATGTTATCCTCGAACGACAATTCCGGCCTCCGGTGGGTCGCGACGTTATCGAACTGCCTGCAGGCCTGGTTGAGTCCGATGAAACCATGGAAGTTGCGGCAAAACGGGAGCTGATCGAGGAGACTGGCTGGTCGGCAGGTAAACTCGAGTTCCTTGCCGAAGGCCCCATTTCAACAGGAGCTTCGACCGAGGCGCTTCGCGCCTATCTGTGCACGGATCTCGAGCAGGTGGGGAAAAACGGCGGAGACGACAATGAGATCATCGAGGTGATCGAGGTCCCGCTGCACAACGTCCAGGAATATCTCCGGGACCGGCAGAAGCAGGGCATGCTGGTGGACCTGAAAGTGTTCGGGCTGGTTGAACTGGCGAGAAAAAAACTGGGGATGTAAATCCTAACTGATAACGCTCAGGACATCGTTTACTCAAAAAATGGTCACGACATCGTTAACTCAAAGCTTTGAGGCGATGTATTTCGCAATGCCGTGACCCGCAGCATCAGTCTCGCAGTCGATACTTATATTCTTCGACCTGGATAGTATCCAGGAAGAGCTTTAACGTTTGATCTTTGACATCGACAGTAGCCACAACGTA
>Ga0210377_10003598_pt1 | contig 13292 bp, 14 predicted proteins | sample PLM4_65_b1redo_FD_155480 | JGI IMG/M metagenome (GOLD analysis project Ga0210377, IMG submission 155480) | Groundwater sediment microbial communities from an aquifer in East River, Colorado, USA - PLM4_65_b1 redo | ecosystem: Environmental > Terrestrial > Soil > Riparian zone | place: USA: East... | reverse complement strand
GGTGCCCAGCGGGATGGCGATCGAAAGGGCCACCAGCGAACTCGTGATGGTGCCCGAGAGCAGCACCATGATGCCGAAATGCGCGTCGTCGAACAGCGGCGTCCACTGCGTGTCGGTGAGGAAATCCCACAGCGACACGTGAGTGAAGAACAGCACCGACTCCTTCACCAGCACGTAGACGATGCCGATGGTGGTGAACACCGAGACCAGCGCGGCGAGGAACAGCACGCCTTCGATCGCCCGCTCGCGCAGGATGCGCGCGCGCCGCTGCTGCAGTCGCGTGCTGGCGTTGGAGGGCGCCATCGGCATTGAAACCTGGCCCGGCACGGCCGACATGGTGGAGAAGCCCCGATTCTAGATGCAAAAAGCCCGCCCGCGAGGTGCGGGGCGGGCCCTGGTTCGCGCTTACAGCTTCGCTTCGCGCCTGAGCAGCTCTTCGATGGTCACGCCGACTTCGGCGACGCCGCCGAATACGGTGCCCTTCTTGCCCCTGGTCACGTGCTCCCAAGCCGTCTTGTAGGCATGGTCGGGAAGCGGCACGTACTTCACTTCCTTCGCCAGCTTGGCGCCGTTGGTCATGTAGTACTGCACGAATTCCTTCACCTCCGGCTTGCCCAGCGCCTTGGCGTTGACGTAGATGAAGATCGGGCGCGCGAGCGGCGTATAGGTGCCGGCGATCACCGCATCGAACGAGGGCAGCACGGGCTGGCCCTTCTCGTTGACGATCGGCACCGCCTTCAGCTTGTCCTTGTTCTCCACGTAGTAGGCAAAGCCGAAGTAGCCCAGCCCGTTCGCGTCGCGCGACACACCCTGCACCAGCACATTGTCGTCTTCCGACGCGGTGAAGTCGCCGCGCGAGGACTTGGACTTGCCCACCACCGCCTCGGTGAAGTAGTCGAAGGTGCCCGAGTCCGCGCCGGGTCCGAACAGTTTCAGCGGCTGCGCCGGCCAGGCCGGGTTGACCTGGTTCCACATCGTCACCTTGCCCTGCGCCGCCGGTTCCCACATGGTCTTCATCTCGGCGATCGTCAGCTGCTTGACGAAGGTGTTCTTCGGGTTGATCACCACGGTGAGCGCGTCGAACGCCACCGGCAGCTCGAAGTACTCCACGCCGGCTGCCTTGCAGTCGTCCATCTCCTTCTTCAGGATCGGGCGCGAGGCGCCGGAGATGTCGGTTTCGTTGCGGCAGAATTTCTTGAAGCCGCCGCCGGTGCCGGAGATGCCGACGGTGACCTTGATCTGGTTCTTCTTCGCTTTCTGGAATTCCTCGGCCACCGCCTCGGTGATCGGGTACACGGTGCTCGAGCCGTCGATCTTGACGATCTGCTGGGCAATTGCGGGGGCGCTGGCCAGGAAGGCGCTGGCAACCGCCGCTGAAATCGTCAACTGCTTGATCAGTCTCATGAAATTCTCCTTGTACGATATTCTCTGGTTTGAGTGGCGCAAGTCTAGGGTCCGCTTGTTACATACCGATGACAGTCAAGCGGTCGCGGTGAGCTCCGACAGCAGCGCCGCATAGCGCGATAGGCCAGGCGCGGGCTTGCCCGGCACCTTGGCAAGGTCGTCGCAGCGGCGCAAAGTGACCGCGTCGCGCGCGAATGGCCGCTGCAGGAAGCGCTTTGCCTCGGCAGGCGAGAACGCGCCGCCCTGCAGCTCGAGCGAATGCTTCGAGGCCGGCGACAGTGTGTCCCAGTACTCCGGCGCGGCGCGGCAGAGGAAGCGCTTCGCGTCGACGTGCATCCGGATAGGCTCGAGCACCGCGGCCGGAAACACCCCGCGCAGGAACGGAATGGCGAGGTATTGGTGGACGTCATCCACGCTGCGACCGCTCTCGTGCGGCGCCTCGGCGAGCAGGTGGCCGAGGTCGTGCAGCAGGCAGGCGGCCACCAGCTCCGGCGAAGCGTGCGCCGCCTCGGCGAGCGCCGCGCACTGCAGCGCGTGCTCCAACTGGGTCACCGCCTCGCTGCCGTATTGCGCGGCGCCGCGAGTCTCGAACAGGGACACGATTTCCGGGGTGGACAGCGCCATGCGGCCCCCTAGATGAACAGCTTGCGGATTCTTGCCGAGGCGAGGTCGATGACGCTGCAGGTCAGCACGATGATGATGAGGACCGCGCAGGTCTCCGCATAGTAGAAGCCGCGGATGATCTCCCACAGCACCACGCCGATGCCGCCCGCGCCGACCATGCCGACGACCGCCGCGGCGCGCACGTTCGACTCGAAGCGGTACAGCGAGTACGAGATCCAAAGCGGCAGCACCTGCGGCACCACGCCGTAGGCGATCTCCTCGAGCTTGCTCGCCCCGGTGGCGCGGATGCCCTCCACCGGCTGTGTGTCGATCGCCTCCACCGCCTCGGAGAACAGCTTCGCCAGGATGCCCGTCGTATGCACCCACAGGGCGAGCACGCCGGCGAACGGGCCCAGCCCGACGGCGACCACGAACAGCATCGCGAACACCATCTCGTTGATTGCGCGCGCGGCGTCCATCAGCCGGCGCACCGGCTGGTATATCCAGGCAGGCGCGATGTTCGCCGCGCACAGCAGACCGAAGGGAATGGCGCACAGCACGGCAAGCGCGGTGCCCCAGATCGCGATCTGCAGCGTGATCAGCATCTCGCTGGCGTAGACCCGCCACTCCCGGAAGCTCGGCGGGAAGAAACCCGAGGCGTACTCGGCCATATTGCCGGAATCGCGGAACAGGTCGAGCGGGCGCATGTCCGCGCCCTTCCAGGACAGGGCCAGTACGGCGAGCAGCAGTCCCCAGCCGAGGAGGCTGCCGAGGCTGCGCCCCGGCAGCACCGCGGCGGGGTCGAACGACGCCTTGGCGACGGCTTCGGCCATGCGCTAGTTCTTCAGCGCGGCCATCTGCTCGTTGAGCGCCGACAGCCGGCGATTGATGTCCTCGAGCTTCGCCTGCCGTTCGGCGGCGCTCAGCCGGTCGTCGCGCTCGGCGGCGAGCTTGGCCTTGAACAGCTCGAGCTGGCGGATCGGCAGCAGCTGGTTGTCGTCGGACTTGCGGAAGCCGCCGATGCCGATCTTCTTCAGCGCCGCCTTTTCGCGCTCGCTGGCGCCGTACGACACGAAGAAGTCCTGGATCTTCGCCTTCAGCTCGGGATCCAGGTCCCTGCGGTACATCATCGGGTCCGAGGGAATCAACGGGGACTTCCAGATGACCCTGATCTCCTTTGCTTTCTCGGGATTGCGGCGGGCGAACTTCTCGAAGCTCTCGTTGTTGTTGGTGGCGACATCGACCTGCTTGCTGGCGACCGAGATCAGGTTCGTCTCATGGTTGGCGCTGCGCATCAGCTTGAAGGAGGTCTTGGGGTCGAGGCCGTGCTGCGCCATGGCGTAGTAGCCCGGCACCAGGAAGCCCGAGGTGGAGTTGGGATCGCCGTAGCCCAGCGTGAGGTTCTTCGCGTTCTTCTTCACGTCCTCGATCGAGTTGAGGGGGCTGTCCTTGTGCACGATGAGGAAGGACCAGTAGCCGATCGAGCCGTCCTCGGCGAGCTGCTGCGCGAACACCTCGGCATTGGCGCGGTCGGCGGCCTCCATGCCGGACTTGTTGCCGTACCAAGCGACCTGCACCTTGTTGAAGCGTTGCGCTTCGATGATGCCGGCGTAGTCCGGCGCGAAGAAGGCGTTCACCTTCACGCCGATGCGGTTCTGCATGTCTTCGAGCAGCACGCCCCAGTCTTGCTTGAGGTTTTGCGTCGACTCAGTGGAGATGATGCCGAAGTTCAGTTCCTTGGGCGCCTGCGCCTTGGCTGCGCCCACCGCCGCCGCCAGCGCGACTGCCAACAGCATGTGCTTCATCATGGTGTTCTCCTGGTTGAAATGTCCGTCATGCCCCGCTCACCCCGCCTGGGCGGCGAGGCGCGCCGGGGATATCGCCGGGCGTTCGCCCAGCGTGGAAATGTGGTCGGGCAGCGCGAGGATCTCGTCGGCTTCCGCGCCGTAGAGCTCGCGCAGCAGCGCTGGCGTCAGGTTCGCCGACGGGCCGTCGTACACCACCCGGCCGGCGCGCAGCGCCATCGTGCGCGGGCAGTACTTCAGGGCCACGTTGACCTGGTGCAGCGACACCAGCACCGTGCAGCGGTCCTCGCGATTGATCGTGGCGAGGATCTCCATCACCTTGCGCGAGGATTCCGGGTCGAGGGAAGCGATCGGCTCGTCCGCGAGCACCACCTTGGCGCCCTGTACCAGCGTGCGCGCGATCGCCGCGCGCTGCTGCTGCCCGCCGGACAGCGTGGAGGCCCGCTGCGACGCATGTTCCGCAATCCCGACCCGCTGCAGGGCCTCGACGCCGTGCTGCAGTTCGTCGCGCCTGAACCAGCGCGCCAGACTGCGCCACAGGGGCATGCGATGCAGCGTCCCCGCCATCACGTTGGTGATGAGCGGCAGCCGCCCCACCAGATTGAACTGCTGGAAGACGAAGCCGATGCGCGAGCGCACATCGCGGATATCGTGCGCCAGGCGCCCGCCCGCCTGCACCGTGGCGCCGTGCACGGCGATCTCGCCGGCACCGTGGTCGCAGCACACCAGCCCGGCGATGTGGCGCAGCAGCGTGGATTTGCCGGAACCGGAAGCGCCGATCAGGGCCACCATTTCGCCTGGCAGCACTTCGAGGTTGATGCCGTCCAGCGCGCGGCGCGCGCCGAAAGATTTGGTCAAGCCGGTGATGCGGATGGCGGGCTGCATGGGATGAGGCGGCAGGCTACGCAGCACTTGTTACGGTGCCTTGACCGGCAGATGACAGTTAGACGACGCGCAATCCCTGCCGCCACACGGCGCGCACCAGCGGTTGGTCGCCGACTAGCCGCACCTGCACCAGATCGGCGCGCAAGCCGGGCGCGATCGCACCACGGTCGTCCAGCCCCGCCGCCTGCGCGGGATTCAGCGTGACCGTGGCCAGCGCGCGCGGCACGTCGAACGATGCGTCGCGCACCAGCTGGAATGCCGCCATCAGCAGGCTCGCTGGCACGTAGTCGGAGGACAGGGTGTCGAGCAGTCCGCGCCGCGCGAGCTCGACTGCGGCGACGTTGCCCGAATGCGAGCCGCCGCGCACCACGTTCGGCGCGCCCATGACGATGGACATGCCGCGCGAGCGCGCCGCGGACGCTGCCTCGACGCGCGTCGGAAATTCCGAGATCACCACGCCTTCGGCATGCGCCTGCGCCACGTGCTCGGGCTTGGTGTCGTCGTGGCTCGCCAGGACGATGCCGGCGTCGCGCGCGTAGTCCGCGAAGTACTTCCGGTGCGGCGTCGCGTAGCGTTCCTGCAGTTCCTTCGATTCGCGCACCGAGCGCTCGAACTTCTCGTCGGACCAGCCCTTCTTGCCGCAGTAGTAGATGCGCGCCTGGTCGATGTTCTCCCACTGGCGCTGGCCCGGCGTATGGTCCATCAGCGAGATCAGGCCGACCAGCGGATGCCCGTGGAAGGGCTCGAACAGCTCCAGCGTGTTGGGCGCCGGCAGCTCGGCGCGGATGTGCAGCCGGTGCTCGGCGCGCAGCAGCCCGTCCTTCGAGGCGCGCTCGATGGCGCGCAGCACCGGGCCCATGCTCTGGCCCCGCATCGCGTCCGGGTCCGCGTCGCCGATACCAAGCGCGTCGTACACGGTGGTGATGCCTGCGGCGGCGACCTCCGCGTCGTGCCCGAACAGCGCCGGCAACTCCGGCCATTGCACCTTGGGCCGGGGCATCAGGTGGCGCTCGAAATTGTCGGTATGCAGCTCGACCAGGCCAGGGATCAGAAGATCCCCCTCCAAGTCGTGGCCGCCATTGTGCGCCCCGCCGTCCACGGCGGCGATGACTCCGTCGCGCACCAGCACCGAGCCGCGCACGATCTCGCCGCCCGTAACCACCCTGCCATTGGAGAGGGCCAGTTCCATCAGTGGAACTGGTAGGTGCGCGTGGCCACCGCCTCGCGCACCTTCTGGTCGTGGAAGATGCCGACGATCGCGCTGCCCCAGGCGCGCGCCTCGTGGATCAGCGATATCACCGTCTGGCGGTTGTCCGCATCGAGCGACGCGGTCGGCTCGTCGAGCAGCAGTACCGGCATCGGCCGGATGAAGCCGCGCGCCACGTTGATGCGCTGCTGCTCGCCGCCCGAGAAGGTCGCCGGCGGCACGCTCCACAGGCGCATCGGGATGCGCAGGCGCAGCAGCATCTGCTCGGCCTGCGGGCGCGCGTCCGCGGCGCCGTGCAACGGCTCGGCCACCACGTCCAGCGCCGGCACGCGCGGCACCACGCGCAGGAACTGGCTGACATACCCCACCGTGTCGCTGCGCAACGCAAGCAGTTCGCGCTCCGATGCGGCGGTCACTTCCGTGTCGCCCACCCGCACGCTGCCCGCCGTGGCGCGGTAGTTGGCGTAGATGCACTTGAGCAGCGTGCTCTTGCCGGTGCCCGACGGGCCGTCCAGCGCCACGCATTCGCCCGGCTGCACTTCCAGGTCGATGCCTTCGAGCACCGGCAGCTCGACGCCGCCCTGGTTGTGCAGCGTGAAGGTCTTGCGCAGTCCCTGGACGCGGATCACGGCTGCAGCACCGAGGAGACGAGCAGCTGGCTGTAGGGGTGCTGCGGGTCGTCGAGCACCTGATCGGTGAGGCCGCACTCCACCGCGCGGCCGTCCTTCATCACCAGCATGCGGTGCGCGAGCAGCCGCGCCACCGCGAGGTCATGCGTGACGACGATCGCAGCGAGGCCCAGGTTGCGGGTCAGGTTCCGCAGCAGGTCCAGCAGCCGCGCCTGCACCGAGACATCGAGGCCCGAGGTGGGCTCGTCCATGAATACCAGGCGCGGCCGCGTGACCAGGTTGCGCGCGATCTGCAGCCGCTGGCGCATGCCGCCGGAGAAGGTCTGCGGCGACTCGTCGATGCGCGCGGCATCCATCTCCACCCGCGCGAGCCAGTCGGCGGCTTCCGTACGGATGCGGCCGTAGTGGCGCTCGCCCAGTGCCATCAGGCGCTCGCCGACGTTGGCCCCGGCCGACACGTTCATGCGCAGGCCCTCCGCCGGGTTCTGGTGCACGAAGCCCCAGTCGGTACGCGCGAGCAGCCTGCGCTCGGCTTCGGACAGGTCGAACAGCTCGCGCTGTCCTTCGTGCCGCGTGAGGAAACGCACCGTGCCGGCGTCGGGCCGCGCGCGCGCCGAGACGCAATTGAGCAGCGTGGTCTTGCCCGAGCCCGATTCGCCGACCACCGCCAGCACTTCGCCCGGCCAGAGGTCGAACGAGACTTCTGCGACCGCAAGGCGCTCGCCGTAGCTCTTGCGCAGGCCCGCAACCGAAAGCAGGGGCGTCATGCCGCCGCCTTGCGCTCTCGCCGGCCGCCGCAGTAGTCGGTATCCGAGCACACGAACATGCGGCCGCCGCGGTCATCGGTCACCACCTCGTCGAGGAAGCTGTCGGTGGCGGCGCACAGCGCGCAGGGCCGGCTCCAGCGCTGGACTTCGAAGGGATGGTCCTCGAAGGCGAGGCTCTCTACCGGCGTCCAGGGCGGCACCGCGTAGATGCGCTTCTCGCGCCCCGCGCCGAACAGCTGCAGCGCCGGGTTCATGTGCATCTTCGGGTTGTCGAATTTCGGGATCGGCGAAGGCGCCATGACGTAGCGTCCGTTCACCAGCACCGGGTAGTCGTAGGTGGTGCTGACGTGGCCGTAGCGCGCGATGTCCTCGTAGAGCTTGACGTGCATCAGGCCGTACTCGGCGAGACCGTGCATGCGGCGGGTTTCCGCTTCGCGCGGCTCCAGGCGCTGCAGGGGCTCGGGGACCGGCACCTGGTAGACGATGATCTGGCGCTCGCTGAGCGGCGTCTCCGGAATGCGGTGGCGCGTCTGCACGATGGTCGCGTCGCGCGTGCGCTCGGTGGTGGCGACGCCCGCGGTGCGCTCGAAGAAGCGGCGGATGTTCACCGCGTTCACCGTGTCGTCCGCGCCCTGGTCGATCACCTTCAGCACGTCCTGCGGGCCGAGGATCGCGGCGGTCACCTGGATGCCGCCCGTGCCCCAGCCGTAGGGCAACGGCATCTCGCGCGAGCCGAAGGGCACCTGGTAACCGGGGATCGCCACCGCCTTGAGGATGGCGCGGCGGATCATGCGCTTGGTGCGCTCATCCAGGTAGGCGAAGCTGTAGCGGGAGTCCCTCACCGCATCTTCCTCACCAGTTCCAGTTCGGCCTGGAAGTCCACGTAGTGCGGCAGCTTGAGGTGCTGCACGAAGCCCGAGGCTTCCAGACTGTCGGAGTGCGACAGCACGAACTCCTGCATCTGCGCCGGCGACTCGATGCGCTCGTCCAGCTCGTCCGCGCGCAGCGCACGGTCCACCAGCGACATGGCCATCGCTTTTCGTTCGCAGTGGCCGAAAGCGAGGCCGTAGCCGCGCGTGAACTGCGGCGGCTCGGTCTTCGAGCCGGCGAACTGGTTCACCATCTGGCACTCGGTCAGCGCGATCTCGCCGATGACCACCGGGAAGCCGAGCTCCTCGGGCACCAGCTCGACCTCGACCATGCCGTAGCGGATTTCGCCGGCGAACGGGTGACTGTGCGAGTAGCCGCGCTGCGTGGAGTAGCCCATGGCGAGGAGGAAACCCTCGTCGCCGCGCGCAAGGTTCTGCAAGCGCGTGGCGCGAGCGGCGGGGAAGCTCAGCGGCTCGCGCGTCAGGTCGCCCGGTGCCGGGTCGCCTTCCTGCGGCGCATGGCGCTCGATCAGCCCCTCCTGGTCGAGCAGCTCAAGCACCGGCGGGAAATCGGGGTCAGAGCCCGATTTCCCCTCGCAAGGGAAATCGGGCTCTGACCCCGATTTTCCCTCCAAGGAAAAATCGAGCAGCCGTTGCGTGTAGTCGTAAGTCGGACCCAGCACCTGCCCGCCGGGCAGGTCCTTGAAGATGGCGGAGATGCGACGCTGCAGGCGCATCTCCGCGGTGTCCAGAGGAAGCGTGTAGCCCAGGCGCGGCAGCGTCGCGCGGAACGCGCGCAGCAGGAAGATTGCTTCCACCAGGTCGCCCGCCGCCTGCTTGATGGCGAGCGCCGCGAGGTCCGGATCGTACACCGAGCCCTCGGTCATCACGCGATCCACTGAAAGCCGCAGCTGCTGCCTGATCTGCTCGAGCGTCAGTTCCGGCACCGCGGCGTCGCCGCGCCGTGCTTCGGCCACCAGGCGTACGGAATGGTCGATCGCCGCCTCGCCGCCCTTTACTGCGACGTACATGTCAGGCCTCGATCCGGGTGGTGCGCGGCAGGCCGCATAGCCTTGTGCCGCTGGCGAGGAACAGATCCACGCCGCGCGGAAAGCTCTTCGCGTTGTGCTGCAATTGTGCGAGGAAGTCGGCGCCCAGCCCAGCTGCCTGCAGGCGCGCTTCACCACGGATACCGGGACCCGAGAGGCGCCAGGGTCCGGCGTCAGAGAGCGCGGCGAGCTGCACGATGAGCGTCGCAGAGCGATCGGGATACTCCTCGGAGCCAAGCTCGAAGCTGCCGAGCGGCGGCAGCTCCGCCGGTGCGGCCACCAACGCGAAATCCGCCTGGCGCGTCTCGCCCACCAATACGCAGCCGGTGTGAAAGCGCAGATACCCGGCTACCGCACCATTGAGCGACGGCGAGAGCCATAGCCGACAGTCCTGGTCGAGCAGCGCGAGCAGCAAGGCATTGGCGGCGGGATGCACGCCCGGCGGCGGCGCGGGAACCTCGCCGCACTCCTGCAGCGAGCCGGGCCGCGACAAGGCCGCGAGACCGCGGCGGAACTCCGCCTGGCTCTGCGGCGTGGATTCGGCGAACCCCGGGGCGACATCGGCCAGATCGAGCATCCCTACTCTCCCGTTTCGCGCGCCAGGGTGAAGAACTCGACTTTCGTCGCTTGCGCCTTGCGCCGCTGTCGCGCGGCTTCGGCCTCCTGCCGCGCGCGCGCCGGCTCGATGAGCTCGCGGCGCACCTCCGCGCCTTCGGCGGTCTGCAGCAGCGCGTCGGCGAGCGCCGCGATCTCCGCCTTGCGCGCCGAGCGGCCCTGCACGTAGGCGACGCCGGTTCCCGCGCCTGCGAGCTTCAGCGCGCAGCGCGTGATCGTCATCTCGCCGAGGTTGAATTGCGCTCCCGTGCCGCCGGCGCGCGCCCTGACCATGACCAGCCCGGTCTCCGGCCTGCGCAGCCAGGACACCGCGCGTGGCGGCTGGCGCGTGGCCCAGGCCTCCAGCAGCGCAAGCGGCGCGCGTGCAAGCAGCCCCATCCATTCCCGGCGTTCACTTTCCTGAAACATCGGCGCGGCAACCTGCATGTCGCCGTGCATGCTAGCGAGCGCTTGTGACCGTTTGTTTACGCTACGCGCTCTACTTTGCGCCCGCGCCGGGCACCGCATGGGCGACCTTCGGCGAGGAATGGCTGTCGCGCGCCGATCCACTGCTCGCGCATCCGCGCCGCTACGGCTTCCACGCGACGCTCAAGGCGCCTTTCCGGATGCAGGGCGGCACGGACCTCGAGCAGCTTGTGGAGGAACTCGACCGATTCACGCGCACGCAACTCGCATTCAGCGTGCCGCGGCTGCGCGTCGCGTGCCTGGACGATTTCCTGGCGCTGGTTCCCACCGCGCACGAACCGCGGCTCGATGCGCTCGCCGCGCAGTGCGTAAAGCGTTTCGACCGCTGGCGCGCCCCTCTCAACGCGATCGAGCTCGACCGGCGCCGCCGCGAGCCCCTGACGCAGCGCCAGGAGGCGCTGCTCGCGCGCTGGGGCTATCCGCACGTGCTCGACGAGTACCGCTTCCACCTGTCCCTCACCGGCACATTGCGCGGGGCCGAGCCTCCCGCAGTGCCGCAGCTGCCGGAGGACTCGCTGCGCATCGACGCTGTCACCGTGTTCGAGGAACCGGCGCCGCAGGCGCCATTGCGCGCGCTGCACCGCTCGCCGTTCGCGCGCCGCGGCCGCCTGGTGTATGTCGTCGGCGCCTCCGGCAGCGGCAAGGACTCGGTGATGGGGTGGGCGCGCGAGCGCCTGCCCGCCGAAGTGGTGTTCGCGCGGCGCACCATCACGCGGCCGCCGCAGACCGGCGGCGAACAGCATTTCGCGGTGAGCGACGCGGGTTTCCACGCGATGCTCGAGCGCGGCGAGTTCGCCATGCACTGGCGCGCCAACGGCCATCGCTACGGCATCGGTCGCGAGATCGAAGCCTGGCTCGACGAAGGGCGCACTGTGGTGGTGAATGGCTCGCGCGAGCACCTTCCGCGCGCAGCCGCGGCCTATCCCCAGCTCGAGGTGGTGCACGTCATTGCGCCAGAGGACGAGCTGCGCGCACGGCTCGAAGCGCGCGCAAGAGAGGAAAGCGACGCGATCGAGGCGCGCCTTGCGCGCCGGCCGACGGTGCCCGCCCCGGCGCTCGAGATTGCGAATGCCGGCGCGATCGAGCGCGCGGGCGAGCCTCTGCTGCGCTTTCTCGCGCCCGGCGACTAAGCCACCGGCGTTGCGCGCCCGGCCCTGCCGATCTCCTCCAGCTTCTTCTTCAGCACCAGCCGGTCGAGCTTGTCGAGCGGCAGGCTCATGAACAGGTTGATGCGCGTGGAGAGCTCGCTGAAGGCACGCAGAAACGCCTTGCGCTTCTGCTCATCGGACCCCTGCACTGCGGCCGGGTCCTGGATTCCCCAGTGCGCGCTCATCGGCTGCCCCGGCCAGAGCGGGCAGACCTCGCCCGCCGCGTTGTCGCACACGGTGAACACGAAATCGAGCGCGGGCGCGCCCGGCTGCGCGTACTCGTCCCAGTTCTTCGAGCGCAGTCCGGCGGTGTCGATGCGGTTCTTCCGCAGCAACTCGAGGGCGAACGGATTCACCTTGCCGCCTGGATGGCTGCCTGCACTGTAGGCGACGAACCGGCCTCTTCCCGAGGCATTGAGGTACGCCTCGGCCAGGATAGAGCGGGCCGAGTTTCCGGTGCAGAGAAAAAGGACGTTGAAAGGCGTGTTGGCCATGCAGGCGATCCTCTCGATTCCGGCGCGCATGATTCCCTACTTCGACACGTGCCTGCAAGTTACATTTTTGTTGCGGCCGCCGATGATGGCATCGCGGACCGGGGCAAGACCAGCCGCGCCTCGAGCCCGCCCTCGGCGCGGTTGCGCAACTCCAGCCGGCCGCCGTGATCATCGGCGATGCCCTTGGCGATGCTCAAACCGAGTCCCGTGCCGCCGGTTTCCCGGCTGCGCGAGCTCTCCACGCGATAGAAAGGCTCGAACACTTTCCCGATCTCGGACGGCGGAATGCCGGGGCCTTCGTCCTGGATCCGGATCTCGAGGCGCTCGTCATTGTCATCCACGGCGACCCGCGCCCTCTTGCCGTACTTGACGGCGTTGTCGAGAAGATTCCATAGGCAGCGCTTCAGCGCCTGCGGCTTGCCCGGGAACGGTTTCAACGCCGCGCCCTCGATGCGGACCTCCCCTCCCAGCTCCTGCATGTCGGCCTGAAGGCTTTCCAGCAGCGCCGCCATGTCCACCGGTTTGACCGGCTCGCCGCTTCCTGCGCCGCGCAGGAAGTCCAGCGCGCCCCCGACCATGGACTGCATCTCGTCGAGGTCGGCCGCGACCTTGGCCTTCAGCCCGGCATCTTCCAGCAGCTCCGCGCGCAGGCGCAGGCGCGTGATCGGCGTCTTCAGATCGTGCGACATGGCTGCCAATACCCTGGTGCGCTCGTCCAGGTAGCCGATCAGCCTCGCCTGCATGGTGTTCAACGCATGCGCCGCGCGCACCACTTCCAGCGGCCCGCGCTCCTCGAGCGCAGGCCGATGGATGTTCTTGCCGAGTTCATCCGCGGTCTCCGCCAGGACCTTCAACGGCCGCGTCACCCAGCGCACCGCCAGCAGCGACACCGCGATCACCGCGGCGAGCAGCACCGCGAGGCTGAGCAGAAGGCGGTACGGCCAGTTCGCGGTTTGTGCCGGCAGGAGCGATTCGAAAGTCGCGAGCGTGCCGTCCCGCAGCGGAACCTGGGCGACAAAAGCAAAGCCGGGCTGCGAGAAATAATGCGCCGCCGCCATCGGCGGCGCCCAGCCGCCATGCATGCCAGGGCCCCTGAAGCCGCGGCCCGGGCCCGGCTCCAGCGGCGCAGCGGCGGCGAGGCTCACGGCTATTGGCCGGGTGTCACCGAGAAACCGATGCAGCATCGCTGCGAACAAGGCCGAGCGCGCACCGGCGCCAGGCTCGTCCTCGCGTGCCGCCACGGGGGACTTGCCAAGCTCGATCGACAGCGGGGGCGAACTCAACACCGGCACGATCCTGGCCCGCTCGGCCGGCTGCAGCGAGTCGAGCAGCTTGACGATTTCCGCGGTGCG
>Ga0210377_10003597_pt1 | contig 13294 bp, 13 predicted proteins | sample PLM4_65_b1redo_FD_155480 | JGI IMG/M metagenome (GOLD analysis project Ga0210377, IMG submission 155480) | Groundwater sediment microbial communities from an aquifer in East River, Colorado, USA - PLM4_65_b1 redo | ecosystem: Environmental > Terrestrial > Soil > Riparian zone | place: USA: East... | reverse complement strand
GCGGCGGTCGAGCACGAACGCGCGCGCCTCCTTCGACTCGAGCGTGCGCGCGAGCATGTCGTGCAGCTCGAGCACCTCGATGCCGCGCTCCTGCATCTTCAAGACGAAGTCGTAGTGGTCCTTCTTCGCCTCCTGGACCCAGAGCACGTCGTCGAAGAGGAGGTCGTGGCAGTTCCCCGGGGTCAAGCGCTGGTGCGCGAGGCCGGGCCGACAGACCATGACCGTGCGCAGCTTCCCGACTTCTGAGTGGACTCCGAATTTCTGCATCTCGCTCTTCTCAGCCTCCTGTGCCCGTGAGCCGCTGTCGCTCGCGGAGACTCCGGATGTAGATGGGGATGCCGAGCAGGAGCAGCAGCAGCCCGTACAGAACCGCCTCGGGTCCGCAGCCCCAGACGGTAAAGACCGAGAACGCGAACGCGATCACGTCGATCGGCGAGGCGGCGATCGGACCGCCCTCGCGGCGCGCGAGGATCACCGCGGCGCCCGCGCAGAAGACGTAGGGGATGACCGCAGCCATCGTGCTGAGATTCACGATCACGCTGTAGAAGCGGGCGTGCCCCGCCGCTCGCCTGGATCAGCAGCAGGACGCTCGCGAGGCCGACCGACAGAACGATTCCGAACGCCGGCACCCCCCGACTCGACAGACGTCCGAAGGCCGCGGGGAACAGCCCGTCCTTCGCGGCCGCCATCGGCACCTGACCCATCATGAGCGTCCAGCCGTTGAGCGCGCCGATCGACGAGATCATCACCGCGAGGCCGATGACGGTCCCGGCCCAGGATCCCCACATCGCGGTCGCCGCATCGGCGAACGGCGCATACGAAGCGATCAGGGTCTCACGCGGCAGCACGCCCATCACGGCGACGGTGCCCAGCAGGTAGATGATCGCGGCCATGCCGATGCCGAGAACCGTCGAGCGCGGAATCGTCCGTTCGGGGTCCCGCACGTCTCCCGCGGGAACCGTGGCCGACTCGAGGCCCAGATACGCGAACATCGTGAGCGGGGCCAGCGCGCCGCTCGCCGTCAGCAGCGACTGCCCGCTCGGGTTGAACTCCGAGAAGTTGCCGAAGTCCGCGTAGAACAGACCGACGAACGCGACGATCACGATCGGCACGAGCTTCGTGTACGTGGTGATCTCGGCGAAGACACCCGCCGAATGGACGCCGCGCAGGTTGATGAACGCCGCCAACCACATGACGCCGAGCGTGACGGCGACGAAGGCCGCCCGATTTCCGCGCAGCGCGGGAACGAAGTCGACCAGATAGCCCGAGAACGCGACGGCGATCGCGGGCAGCGAGCACCAGATCGAGATCCAGTAGCCCCACGCGATCAGGAAGCCCGTGAAGTCGCCGAATGCGGCACGCGTGTAGGCATACGGTCCGCCGGTCACCGGCAGGATGCGCGCGAGGCGCGCGAACGACAGACCCAGGCAGATCGCGCCGATGCCCATCACGATCCACGAGAGCGGGCCGAGCAACCCGTACGGCGCGAGCGCGGCCGGCGAGAGGTAGAAGCCCGAGCCCACCATGTTGCCCACCACGAGGGCGGTACACGCGGCGAGGCCGAGGCCCTTCGTCGTTGCCGGGGCGGTCAGAAGCTCACCTTCGTGTAGAGCATGAAGTGCAGCCACCACGAGCCGCTGTTGGTCTCCGCGTACTGCTGCATGGCCGCGCCGGGGTCGAACGCGGCGACCACGCCCGAGAACGCGAGGTTGTCGTTCACCGTCCAGTCCCCGATCAGATCGATCCCCTGGCCGACGTGCTTGCTGTGGATGTTCGCGGCGCGCGGGTTCAGGTCGCGCGCGACGATCTCGCTCACGGGGTCGACCAGGCGGTAGTAGTTGTAGATGAGCTGCACGGTGAGCGCGTCCGTGGGCTGCGCGCGCAGGCGGACGGTCTGCATGATGAAGTCGCGGTTCAGCGCGACGAAGCCGCCGATGATCTCGCCGACGTACCACGTGCTCCAGTCGTTGAACCCGTACCAGAGCGGGTCCCAGACCTCGAGCTCGTCGTCGTTCGAGTCGTCCCCCTCGAACCACGCATAGCGGTACGAGATGTACGGTGTCCACGCCGTCTCGTCGAACACGTAGCCCGTCTCCCCATACCAGGCGCGGGAGTGCGAATCGCTCCCGTTCACCTCGAGCGCCAGCTCGCCGTTCAGGCTGAAGGAGCGATCGCTCGGAAGCGGGGTCAGCGCCATGCGCCAGTCCACGAAGTCCATGCCGTCGCGGGACTCGCGGTGCGAGTCCATGATCTTGAGATAGCTGACTCCCAGCGTCCCCGTCTCACCCGCGGTGTACTCGAAATTTCCGCCCGCGATGTCGGTGCTGGTGTACGGCTCGTCGTTGGGCTTCAGGTAGAACGCCTCCAACTTGTACGGGCCGGACATGAGCCGCGCGATCGCAGTCGTGTAGAACGCCTTGCGCGGCGCGATCCAGTACGCGCCGCGCGTACCGCCGTCGCTCGCGCCGTCCCACATGAAGAAGCCGTTGCCGATCTGGTACTTCTGCTTGCCGTAGGAGAGATCGATCGCGTTCTCACCGAGCTTCGGGAACAGCGTTCCGGAGCGCCAGCCGATGTACGCGTCCTCGACCTCGAGCTTCTCCGGGTAGCGATCGTCGAAGTCGGAGCCCGCGGCGTCGAGCCCCTGCGAGCCGGCGCCGATCGCCGATGCCCGCCCGTACAGGGTCCCGGAATCGCCCAGCGCGAACGCACCCTCGAGGCCCCCCGTGATGGCGTACTCGTACCAGTAGCCGACGTGATCGCCGATCACGTTGCGTGACGCTCCTTGCCACGCGTTGCTCTCCGAGAAAGCTCCGCCTTCGAGCGTGATCGTCGGCCGCAGGTACGTCTCGCCCTGGCGGTAGATCGTCAGGTCGATCCCATCCGGGTCCGGGTCGTCGGCGTTTGCTCCCCCGGAGAGCCCGAGCACGATGGCGGCACTGAACGTTGCTGCGGCGATCGCCGCTCCGAGCTTCTTCAACTTCGGACCTCCCTCGACGCGCCGCCGATCTCCTTATCAAGAGCCGTGCCGCGCAGAACTTTCGCTGTGCGAGCCGCTGAGGTTGCGACTACCCTGGGCGCACCCGCAAGCTCCTCCGGTCCGCAACACCGATCTGGAAGCCGACGACTCACGGCATCTTGCGGCCGCTCAGCCCGAGCGAGGGCGCGAATACGTTCAGATTGCCGGCGGCCCCCTCCGCGCGAGTCTCCAGGAGCGTTCGTACGCGACGCTGGGTCTGCTGCACGAGCGGTGGAGCTGCGCACTGCGAGTGCGCTGCGTCCGGCCCCGCAGCTACGTGGCGTTTTCGTCCGTTCGGTCGGATTCGCCCGCGACTGCGTTCGAGGTCGGAACGCTGGCACCCGAGGCACGGCACGCGCTCGAAGCGGACCTCGTTCACCTCGCGGCGCGGATGCGAAGAGTGGATGTGCCGCAAATGCAGCCGGAGTCGTTCTCCCGCCGCCGCGCCGCCGTGCGGCGCATCGAGGAGTACCTCGCCGCTTACGACCGAGCGCTGCCTTCGATCGCGGACCTGTGCGCGATCGCAAACGTCAGCGAGCGAACGCTCGACTACGCGTTCCGCGAGCAGCTCGACACTCCGCCCGCCCGCTACCTGCGACTGCGGCGACTCAACAAGGTGCGGGACGAGATGCGTTCCGGGGACCCGGAGTCGGTGCGAGTGACCGACGTGGCGATGCGCTGGGGATTCTGGGAGCTCGGTCGCTTCGCCGCGGAGTACCGCGCGCTGTTCCGAGAGCTGCCGTCTGCGACGCTGGCTGCGCGACGAACCGACCTCAGAGCAGTGCAGCGCTGACCAGCGCGGCCACGAGGATCACGCCCGTTGCGCCCAGGATGACGCGGCGCAGAGCCGGCGCGCCGAGGAAGGCCACCATGCCGGCCTTGAAGAGCGTATTCGACGCGACCGCGATCACGATCGTGCGCGAGGCGGGCTCGGCGTTTGCCGCATCGGCGAGCGCGAGCTGGCTCATGGACAGCGCGATCGCGTCGACGTCGGTGAGGCCCGCGATCGCCCCGGCGAGATAGAGACCCGCGTCGCCCAGATACACCTGCGCGGCCTTCGCGACGAACGTGATCACGCCGAAGAGCAGCCCGAAGCGGATCGCCTCGCCGAGCTCGAAGGGATTCTCGCCCGCGCTCACCGACGCCCTCTCCGTGGAGCGCTCGCGGCGCCACAAGAACCAGCAGATCGCCAGGCTCGGCACGCCGAACGCCGCCATCGCCAACCCGATTCGCGGCGCGATCCCGGGGTCGACCGCCGCGACGAGCAGCACCACGCGGAAGAACATCACCGTCCACGCCACGAGGATGCCGAGCGCGAGGGGCGCGGCGTGACTCGGCTCCTGACGGCTGCGCTGCGAGAAGCCGAGTGTGACCGCGGTGCTCGACACCAGGCCGCCGAGCAGGCCCGTCAGGCCGATGCCGTGCTCGGTGCCGACGATCTTCACCAGCAGATAGCTCGCGAAGTTCAGCCCCGAGATCAGCACCACCATGAGCCAGATCTTGTAGGGGTTGATGACGTCGAGCGGCGCGGGCCCGTAGCTCTGGTCCGGCACGAGCGGAAGGATGATGATGCTGACGATCGCGAACTTGAGGGTCGCCTCGACATCGGCGGACTCGATCCGTCCCGCGAGCCGGTGCAGCCACTCCTTCAGCGCGAGGGTCGCGCCGCTCGCGACCGCGAGCCCGGCCGCGTGCAGGACGTGCCCCGACACGCACATGAAGCCGAGCAGGAACGCGAGCAGGGCCGAGACCTCGGTGGTGATGCCGAGCTCGCCGCGCTGCGCCGTCACCGCATAGGACACCACGACCAGCGCGGCCGCAGCGCCGAACACGGCGAGCCCGAGCCACGGTCGCCCCATGGGCGCGTCGAGAAACGCGGCGACGCCCCCCGCAAGCGCGAGCAGGCCGAACGTGCGCACTCCCGCGAAGCTCGCCTGCGTCTTGGTCCGCTCGCGCTCCAGTCCGAGCAGCACACCGAGGGCGAGCGCGGCGCCGAAGCGCAGCGCGATCGCGAGCGGGTCGAGTGCGTCGGCCTGGATCAGCTCCATGGCGTCCCTCCGGCGCAAGCATGCCGCACAGCGCGCACAAGTGCGCGCTGGACGGCGGGGCCGGGGAGCGCAAAGGTGTGTCAGTGTCGTGGCGGCTGCTCTTCACTCCCGTGACCCTCGCGCTCGAGCATCTCGTCGCCGGCGCGTCGAGGCGGAGCTAGGGATGCCCGAGGGCCCGCTCGACTTCCTGCCGCTCTGGGCGCTCTTCGTCGCCACCGCCGCACTCACGCTGGTCTCGCTCGAGATCGGCTTCCGTGTCGGCCGCCGCCGTGCCGCGATCGCGGATCCCGAGAACCAGTCCTCGGCCGGCGCGATGGCGGCCGCTTCCCTCGCGCTGCTCGCCTTCCTGCTCGCGTTCACGTTCCAGTTCGCGGCCTCGCGCTTCGAGGCGCGTCGAACCGTGCTGCTCGACGAGGTGAACGCGATCGGCACGACGTACCTGCGTGCGCGAACCTTGCCCGAGCCGGAGCGCTCGCTCGCGCGCCGGCTGCTGCGCGAGTACGTCGAGGCCCGGCTCGAGGGCGTGCGCACCGGAGACATGGACACGGTGATCCGCCGCTCTGCGGAGATCCAGGCGAGCCTGTGGGAGTCCGCGGGCGCGCTCGCGGAGCGCAGCTCGGGCTCGATCGTCGTCGGCCTCTACCTGCAGACCTTGAACGAGCTGATCGATCTCCACACCAAGCGGGTTTCCGAGAGCCTGCGCGTGCGCGTTCCATCGATCATCTGGGTCGTGCTCTTCATGCTCACCGCCCTCTCGATGCTCGAGATGGGCTACCAGACCGGCCTCTCCGGGCGGCGCAGGCCGCTCTCGGTCGTCCCGTTCGCGCTGGGCTTCGCGGTGGTGGTCCTGCTGATCGCCGATCTCGACCGTCTCCAGGAGGGCTGGCTGCGCGTGAGTCAGCAGCCGATGGTCGAGCTGCTCGAGTCCATGACGGACGCTCCGACTCAGTAGCGCGGGTCGACCAGCCGGAGCGGGTGCTCCGATTCGGAATAGCCGCCTCGCTTCTGCCTCTCGGGCAGCTTCACCTTTTCGCGCGGCACGCTCTTGTAGGGGATCTTGCCGAGCATGTGGTGGATGATGTTGAGTCGGGCGCGTCGCTTGTCGTCGGAGTGCGCCACGTACCAGGGCGCGAAGTCGAGGTCGGTCGCCGCGAACATCTCGTCGCGCGCCCGCGAGTAGTCGTACCAGCGGCTGTACGACAGCAGATCCATCGGGGAGAGCTTCCAGATCTTCCGCCCGTCGTCGATGCGCGCCTCGAGCCGGCGCGTCTGCTCCTCGGGGCTCACCTCGAGCCAGTACTTGAGCAGGATGATCCCCGAGTCGACCATCAAGCGCTCGAAGTGCGGCACGACGCGCAGGAACCTCTTCACGAGGTCCTCGCTGGTGAAGCCCATGACGCGCTCGACGCCCGCGCGGTTGTACCAGCTGCGGTCGAAGATCACGATCTCGCCCGCCGCCGGAAAGTGCGGCAGGTAGCGCTGCACGTACATCTGACTCTTCTCGCGCTCGGTCGGCGAGGGCAGCGCGATCACGCGGAACACCCGGGGGCTGACGCGCTCGGTGATGGCCTTGATCGTTCCGCCCTTTCCGGCGCCGTCGCGGCCCTCGAAGACGATGCAGACCTTCGTACCCTTGGCCTTCACCCACTCCTGGAGCTTGACGAGCTCGACGTGAAGCTTGGCGAGCTCCTCGTCGTAGGCCTTGCCCTTCAGCTTCTCCTTCGGCACAGCGTCAGCCTTGATCGTTTTGCCGCCGGTCTTCTTCTTTGCCTTCATGTTCCGACCTCCCTTCCTTCCCGTTCGAACTCAACTGCTACTCGGAGGTCATTCGCGGTGATCCCCGGAATCATGTCGTCCATCACCGAGAGACACCTCGCGCCCGGCGAGAGCCTCTCCGAGCTCCTCTTCGGGCTGATCATGACGCTCACCTTCACGCTCGGCGCCGGGGTCATGCTGCGCGAGGACCCGAACGCCGCTCGCGACCTGCTGATCGCGACCATCGGCTGCAACGTCGCCTGGGGGATCATCGACGGCGCATTGTACGTGAACGGCCAGATCTTCGAGCGGGCGCGCATGGCTCGGCTCGGGCAACTGATCCGCGGCGCCGACTCCGAGGAGGCCGCGACCGCGGTGGTCGAGCAAGAGATCGGCGAGCTGATCGACGTCACCGTCGACCCCAAGGAGCGCGACGATCTCTACCGGCGCATGGCCCGCTACGTGCGCACGTCGGAAGCGAGACCCCGCGGGATCGTTCGCGCCGATCTCTCGGGTGCCTTCGCCAGCTTCTGGCTGGTGTTCTTCGGCAGCATTCCCGCCGCATTCCCGTTCCTCTTCATCGACGACGCCTGGATCGCGATGCGCGTCTCGAACGCGATCCTGATCTCGCTCCTGTTCGTCACGGGCTACCGCTGGGCGTGCTACACGGCTTTGCGTCCCTGGGTCACCGGGCTGGTGTTCACGATCGCCGGCGTCGGCCTGGTCGCGATCGCGATCGCGCTCGGGGGCTGATCCGCGCTTCACCTCGGCCCGCGGTGCTGGACCTCCCGCGGCGGCGCGTGCCAAGCTGCTCCGATGTCGCAACCCAGATCCGGAATCGCGGTCATCACGGGCACGAGCACGGGCATCGGCTTCGCGACGGCGCTGCACCTCGCGCGAAACGGCTACCAGGTGTTCGCGGGCATGCGCAAGCTCGACAAGGCGCAGCCGCTGCTCGATGCGGCGAACCAGGCGGGCGCCGCGCTCGAGGTGATCGAGATCGACGTCACCTCGGGCCCGTCGGTCGAGCGCGCGTTCGCGCGGATCGCGGAGAGCGGTCCGGTCCAGGTGCTCGTGAACAACGCCGGCATTGGCGGCGCGACGCCGCTCGAGCTCGTCCCCGAGAGCGAGCACCGCCAGATGTTCGAGACGAACTACTTCGGCGCCATCCGCTGCATCCAGGCGGTGCTGCCCGGAATGCGCGAGCGCCGCAGCGGCGTGATCGCGAACGTCACCTCTGTGGTCGGCATCGTCGCCACCCCGAATCAGATCCCCTACTCGGCCTCGAAGTGGGCGCTCGAGTGCGCCGGCGAGGCGCTCGCGCACGAGGTCTGCCGTTTCGGCGTTCGCGTGGTGAACATCGAGCCGGGGGTGATCATGACCAGCATCTTCGAGAACTCGGCCGCGACGACGCGCTACGAGAAGACCTCGCCGTATCAGCCGATCATGCGCCGCAACGGCAAGATGTTCGCGGCGGGCTTCCGCGTCGCCGCGCAGCCGCAGCTCGTCGCCGAGACGATCCTCGAAGCGATCACCACGCCCCACTACCGGCTGCGCTGGCCCGTGGGCAAGGACGCCGAGGGCTTCGCAGCCGGCCGCCCGAAGCTCTCGGACGAAGAGTGGGTCGCGATGGGCGGCGACCTCAGCGACGAGGACTACAACCGCCGGTTCTTCGAGTATTTCGGTATCAGGCTCTGAGGGCTCACTTCCCCCTGACGATGGTGCAGTACTCGCCCGTGATGTTCAGGAAGTTCTTGGCCGAGTGATCGATCACCGAGACCTCGGTGATCTTGCCGTTGGCCTTCGCAGCGCGAACGCTCGCATCGCCTCGGGCGAACAGGCCCAGGATGGTGTCCATGCACGCCCGACCTTCCTTCGTGTCCGGCGTCGAGTCATCTCCCTGGGCGAAGTCGCCCCAGCGAACGCGACTGCCGAACATGCCCTTCACGGGCGTGTCGACGATCATGCATCCGGTCATGCCGATGGCGATCAGAACTGCGGTCAGAGTCATTACTCGAGTCACAGAATCTCCTCTCCTCGTTATGGTATCGGTCATTGTCCGCGCAGCCTCAGAGGTCGACCGCTTCGCGCCAGAAGTCGAAGAAGTTGAACCACTGATAGGGCGTGCGCAGACACTCGCGCTCGAGTGCCGCCGCGTAGCGCTGGGCGAGCTCCTCGGCGTACTTCATGCGCTCGGAGCGCGGGACCATCGCTGCCGGTGCGAATGGCTCCGTCGACGCGGCATAGCGCCCGTGTCCCGTTCGCACGCAGGTGCTGAGGAGCATCGGGCAGCCGAGCGCGGCCTGCAGCAGGAACGGACCGAGCGGGAACGGCGTCTGGCGCCCGAGGAAGGGGGCGCGCACCGAACGGCCGCGCTCAGACTCCCAGATACGGTCGCCCAAGATGCCGACGAACTCACCGCGTGCAATCGCCGCCTTGATCTCGAGCGCCACGCTGATGGAGCCGGGCTCGAAGTGGATCAGGCGCATGGGCAGTCCGGGCTGCAGCTGGTCGAAGAAGGCGTTGATGCGTGCGGCATGTCGCGTGAAGGTGAGGACGTTCAGGACGATGCCGGTCTGCTTCGAGAGCACGCGCAGCATGTCGGAGCTTCCGAGGTGCGCGCTCAGCAGGATCCCGCCGCGGCCCTGACGCACGAGTTCGAGCAGGTGCTCGCTCCCGCGCTCGTCGATCTGGATGCGGTCTACATCACCGCTCCACACGATCATGCTGTCGACGATGTTCTCGGCGAACTCGTAGAGGTGGCGGAAGGCGTGGCGCCAGGTCGGCCGCCCGCCCAGGCTCGCGCGTCCGGCGGGTGTCGCCCAGAGGGTGCGCAGATAATCCAGCGACGCGCGACGCGCGGCTCGTCCAGTCACGAGGAAGTACGCGACGATCGGCGTGAGCAGTGCCATGGCCGCCCGGCGCCCGAAGCGCCGATAGATCCACTGCATCAGCAAGAGCGCACCCAGCGAGCCGCGTTCTGCGACTCCGGTCCACGCCCTGCGCCGGATCGTGCCCGCCTCCGCGTTGGCGTGCGCCTTACCGAGCGGTCGAATCCGGACTCGCTGCGACTGAGCCCGTGTCACGCCGGGTGTGCCTGCCTCGATCGCAGGGTCGCGTGCGGTGGAGCGTGTCTCAGTCAGCGTGGCCTGCATTCGATCGGGGTCCGACTGCAAACGACGTGCCTCCACAGACCGCTCCCCGGGCGCTCTGCAATCGAGGGTTGAGGCGTTTTGTACAATGCGCCTTGCCGGGGATATGTGGCGATGGTACACCCGCGGGTGTCGAGTGGGGACGATCGGGGCATTGCTGGCGGGGTTCCCCTGCAGCGGGCTAAGCTCGTGTCGGCGATCAATCGCCCCGGGGGTACTTGAGCGATGCGACGATTCCTCTCTGTCATTGCCGTGGTCGGTCTCGCGCTGGGCGCCGTAGCGTGCAAAGAGAAGGGCACCATGGAGAAGGCGGGCGAAGCGGTCGATGAGGCCGTCGACGACGTCAAGGGCATGGGCGACGGACCGATGGAGAAGGCGGGCGAAGAGATGGACGAGGCCGCGAAGAAGGCCAAGGAAGCCGTCGGGGCGAACTAGCCCTCTCGTTCGCCGGCCGTTTCGCGATCGCCGTCGCGCTCGCGGGGTGCGCGTCGCAGGTCGACTGCGCGTAGAATCGTCGCGCCACGCATCTGGAGTCGAATCGAGATCGCTAGATCGACCCGCACTGCTGAGCTCGTCGGATGCGCGGCGGTCGCTGCGGTCTACCTCGTGCGCGCGGCGCTGTTTCTCTCGTCGTCGATCGATGCGCAGATCGCGCTGATCCCGGACGATGCCTTCTACTACCTCGTGCCCGCGCGGCGATTCGCGCTCGAGGGCATCTGGAGCTTCGACGGCGTCGCGGCCTCGACGGGGTTCCATCCCCTGTACGCGTACCTGCTCGCCGGAGTGTTCCGGATCGCGCCGGACATCGGCGACGCTTCCCTCTTCGCGCTGCTCACCGGCGCAGCGACGGTCTTGATCGCCGCGTCGGCCTACCTCGTTTCCCGGGCGGTGGCGCGTGACTTCGGCGCGGCGGGCGTGCTCGGGGTCGTGTTGGCCTTCACGGCGCCGATCGCGCTCCGCCAGCAGACGCTCTTCGTCGAGTCCTGTCTCGTCATCTTCTTCTCGAGCGCCCTCCTCGCTCTGCTGTCGCACGGGCGCGACCTGCCGCGCCTCTCGAAGAGATGGCTGGCCGGCGCGCTCTTGATCGGCCTCTTCGGGAACCTCGCGCGCAGCGACTTCGGCGTGCTCTCCGCTTCCTGCATGGCTGCGCTCTGGGTCTTGCGCGGACGGTCGGTCGGCTCGGAGACGCAGCTGCCGCTCGCGGCCGTCGCGACGCTCGGCTCGGGCGCGGGCGTCGCCCTGATCTCCCTGCACACGCTGTACTGGTCCGGGAGCGTGATCCAGAGCAGCGCGCGCATGAAGAGTCACTGGGGCGCGCTGCGCGGATACGACGTGGGTGGGCTGATTCGCTGGCTGGTGGAGTTCGTCGCTCCGCGCAACATGAGCTGGCTCGGCACGCGAAGCGGGCCGCTGCTCGTGATCGGCGCCGGGCTCCTGGGAGTCGCGAACGGGATCCGAACGCGCGCGGCCAGACTCGATCAGTGGCCGCTCGCCGCCGGCTGCGCGCTGTGCGTGGCCGGATACGTCGTTCTCTACGGCAGGGCCAGCAGCGGCGTCGCACCGTGGTACTTCGCAAACGTCCTCGCCGCCCTCGCCTACCTGCTCGGCGGCATCACCGTCTTAATTCCCGGACGCGTCTTCGTTGCGGCGGTCGCGATCGTCGCGCTCTGCGCGACGCCGAACACGCTGTCGAGCTTGCGCCCGGTCTGGCCGCATCAGACCGCGATGATGTCCGCGGGCGAGTTCCTCCGAACCCACGCCGAGATCGACCCGGTCGGCTCCTGGAACGCGGGGATGATCTCCTACTTCTCGCGTCGACCGGTCACGAACCTGGACGGTTTGATCAACGACGAGATCTACGCCTACGCCACCACCGATCGCCTGCTCGACTACCTCTGCGCGCGCGGGATCCGCTACGTGCTCGACTTCGCGGACAACGTCGAGAACCCGGCCCTCGCGCAGAGAGCGGGCTACGCGGATGGCCGCTTGCGCGCGGCGCTCACGGAGCAGCGGAACTTCTCGAACGGCGATCCGCTTCTGCAGTGGACGAGCACCGACCTGAAGCTGTACCGCTTCGACGAGGCGGCTTGTCGCGCGCACTGAGCGCCTTCGCGACTAGCGGCGCAGCGGTCCGAGCGCGGGTTGGAGCATGGTTTCGATCCTCGTGTCGAGGTCGGCGTTCCCTGCGTCCAGAGCGCCCGCTACTTCTTTTCCTTCCGCTCGACGGAGATCGCCATCGCCTCGGTGTAGGTGAGCTGCACCTCGTCCCCCGGCTTGAGCGTCTTCAGCTTCTCCTGGAGCTCGGGGCGCTTGACCTTCAAGGTCTTGGTGTTCCCCTTCGGCCCCGTGAGCGTCACGGAGTGGGTCGCGAGGTCGATGCTGTCGATCTTGACGACCGCGCTGATCTGCCGCGCGCTGACGATCTCGCCGCCGCCCTGCTTCGCAGCGGAGACCGCGGCAGGGGCCGCCTGCTCACCGGGCTTCAGGATCTCGGCGGCGACCGCGACCGCGTACGTGGTCGTGACGATGTCGCCGACCTGGAGCTTGTCCAGGTTCGCGATGCTCTCGGGCACGACGACGCTCGACGTCTTGCCCTCCGGGCCCTTCAGCTCGATGGTGCGCGTCGCCAGGTCCACCGACTCGACGGTCGCGGTCACGCTGACGGCGTCGCCGACTTCCACTTGCGCCCCCGCGCGCGCGCCGAACACGAGCGTGAGACCGAGGGCAAGGGACAGCACAAAAGAACGACGTAGAGACATGACACTCCTCCAGGGCGGTGATGAAACCCGAGCCATCAGATCAGATTCCGCGCCCCGCGCAAAGCCGATCTTGCGCCTCGCCGCGTGCGGTCGCACTCAGGTCCCCGCCGGCCCCGCGAGCGTGATCTCCCGGCCCAGCGCGGAGAGGCCGAGCATGTGCACGAGCTGGTCGGTCTTCCAGGCCATCACGTTGCCGCCGACCATGTCGCGGTAGATCCGCTCGAGGCGGGAGCCCGAGACGTAGGCGTGGGCCCCGCAGGTGCGCATCGCATCGCTGGCGACCTCCTCGCTCATGCGGCGCAGGTGGTAGACCGTGCGCACCATGTGGCGCGTGAAGTGCGCGACGTCGTCGAACGGACCGTCGAGACGGCGCAGCGTGTCGTCGAGGACGACGCGGCCGGTGCCGAGCCAGTGATCCATGCGCCCGATCGCGACCTGCGCCCACGCTTCGTCGGAACGGTAGCCGATCTCGCCGCCGGCCTGGCTCTGTCCGGCGAGATAGCCGTGACGCTTCTGCGTGTAGTCGAGGGTGAACTCGAAAGCGGCCTGCGCGAGACCGAC
>Ga0210377_10003596_pt1 | contig 13294 bp, 13 predicted proteins | sample PLM4_65_b1redo_FD_155480 | JGI IMG/M metagenome (GOLD analysis project Ga0210377, IMG submission 155480) | Groundwater sediment microbial communities from an aquifer in East River, Colorado, USA - PLM4_65_b1 redo | ecosystem: Environmental > Terrestrial > Soil > Riparian zone | place: USA: East... | reverse complement strand
CGGCCTATAACGTGAAGCCCCTGGCTGAGGCGCTGCGGACGACGCTGGCCGCCGCCGGCCACGAGGCGCGCGTCGTGGAAGCCGACGGCGGCGTGCGCTACCGCGTGCAGGTCGGCGACTACCCGACCAAGGAACTCGCGCGAGAAGCCGCCGCCCGCCTGGCGGCCGAGCGCTCGCTGCCGACGTTCGTCACCACGCGCTGATCCCATGCCGCAGCCGGGCCGGGTCATCATCGACGAGGCGGAGCTGAAGGCCCGGATCGTCGAGCTCGGCAACGACCTCGCGCGTGACCTCGCCCAGGAACGACCGATCCTGGTCGGCGTGCTGCAGGGCGCGTTCCTGTTCATGGCCGACCTCATCCGGGCGACGTCCATCGAGCTCACGACCGACTTCATCGGGGTGGTGAGCTACGCCGGCGGCACGTCCTCGGGCCAGGTGCGGATCGTGTCCGACCTCAGCGTGTCGATCGAGGGCCGCCACGTCGTCATCGTCGAGGACATCGTCGACACCGGGCTCACCCTGACCTATCTCAAGCGCACGCTGGAGGCGCGCCACCCGCGGAGCCTGCGCGTCTGCGTCCTGGTGGACAAGATCGAGCGCCGCAAGGTGGACGTCGCCGTCGACTACGTGGGCTTCGTCATCCCCAACGTGTTCGTGGTCGGCTACGGCTTCGACTACGAGGGGCTCTATCGCAACCTGCCGTACGTGGCGGCTCTGGAAGGGGGCTGAGTCGCGGCCGGTTGTGCAGCGCGTCAATACACCGCCGTGCTACAATCGAGCCGCATGAACCAGGTTTACAAAAACCTCGCCCTGTTCATGGTGATCGGCCTCATCGTCATCCTCCTGTTCACCGTGTTCAGCACCTCGCAACAGGGCGGTCAGGAGTCGCCGAACTTCTCGGAGTTCCTGCGGGCCGTCGAGGGCGGACGCGTGGAGTCGGTGACGATCCGCGGCAACCTCGTGACCTACACCCTCAAGGACGGCGGCCAGCCGCTGCGCACGTTCATCGTCGACTACCCGGACCTGATCAAGATCCTGCGCGACCAAAAGGTCCGGATCGCCGTGAAGCCTCCGGACAGCAATCCCTGGTACACGATCGTGCTGCAGTGGTTCCCGATGCTCCTGTTCATCGGCGTGTGGATCTTCTTCATGCGCCAGATGCAGGGTGGCGGCGCCAAGGCGCTCAGCTTCGGCAAGGCGCGGGCGCGGCTGGTCTCCGAGAAGCAGAACAAGGTCACGTTCCAGGACGTCGCCGGTATCGACGAGGCCAAGGAAGAGCTGCGCGAAATCATCGACTTCCTGAAAGATCCTCAGAAGTTCCAGAAGCTCGGCGGCAAGATCCCCAAGGGAGTCCTGCTCGTCGGTCCGCCCGGCACCGGCAAGACGCTGCTGGCCAAGGCGATAGCAGGCGAAGCAAATGTTCCGTTCTTTTCGATCTCAGGGTCGGACTTCGTTGAAATGTTCGTGGGCGTCGGTGCCTCTCGCGTGCGCGACCTCTTCGAACAGGGCAAGAAGCACGCCCCGTGCATCATCTTCATGGACGAAATCGACGCGGTCGGCCGCCACCGGGGCGCCGGCCTCGGCGGCGGCCACGACGAGCGCGAGCAGACGCTCAACCAGCTGCTGGTCGAGATGGACGGCTTCGAGACCAACGAAGGCGTGATCCTGATTGCGGCCACGAACCGGCCGGACGTGCTCGATCCGGCGCTGCTGAGACCAGGACGATTCGATCGACAAGTGGTTGTTCCGAGGCCGGACGTCAGAGGCCGTGAAGAAATCCTGCGGGTTCATTCGCGGCGCATCCCGCTCGCACCGAATGTCGATCTCAAGGTGCTCGCCCGCGGGACGCCGGGCTTCTCGGGCGCTGACCTGGCCAACCTGGTCAACGAGGCCGCGCTGTGGGCAGCCCGGCAGAGCAAGAAGGCCGTCGAGATGGGGGACTTCGAGAACGCCAAGGACAAGGTCCTCATGGGCGTCGAGCGGCGCTCGATGATCATCAGCGACACGGAGAAGCGCACGATCGCCTACCACGAGGCGGGCCACGCGCTGGTGGCCGACTTCCTGCCGGGCGCCGACCCCCTGCACAAGGTGACGATCATTCCGCGCGGACGGGCGCTGGGCCTGACCATGCAGCTGCCGATGGACGACAAGTACAACTACTCGCGCGACTACCTCACCAACCGCATCACGATCCTGCTCGGCGGGCGGACCGCGGAAGAGATCGTCCTGCAGCAGCAGACGACCGGGGCCGGCGACGACCTCGAGAAGGCGACCGAGATGGCCCGCAAGATGGTCTGCGAGTGGGGCATGTCGGACCGGCTGGGGCCGCTCACCTTCGGCAAGAACGAGGAGCACATCTTCCTCGGCCGGGAGGTGACGCGTGGCAAGGACTACAGTGAGGAGACCGCGCTGGCCATCGACAGCGAGATCAAGCGCATCGTCGTCGAGTGCGCCGGGCGGGCCAAGCAGATCATCGAGGAGAACATCGAGAAGCTCCACGCCTTGGCCCGGGCCCTCCTGGAGCGCGAGTCGCTCGACTCCGAGGAAATCGCGCGCATTCTCCGGGCCCAACCGTTCAGCGGGGCTCCCGCGCCGGCCTAGCTCGCCGTGGCGCGAGGTGTCGGGGCCGATCTAGCAGGCGTCCTGGTCGGCGACGGCCGGCCGGTCGCCATCGTGGGTGTCGTGAACGTCAGCCCCGAGTCCTTCCATCCCGGGTCGGTCTATCAGGGCGAGGAGGCGATCGTGAGGGCTGCGCTCGGCATGGTCGAGGCGGGTGCCGCCCTCATCGACGTCGGCGCGCGCTCGACGGCGCCATACCTCGACACCGCGATCGACGACGCGACCGAGACCGCGCGACTCGCCCGCGCGGTCGAGCTGCTCGCGGCCAAGCTCCCGGTGCCGATCTCGGCCGACACCTCGCGCCTCGGACCGGCCCGCGCCGCGCTCGACGCCGGCGCGCGCGTGATCAACGACGTGTCCACGCTGCGTGATCCACTCCTCGCCCGCCTCGTCGCATCCCGCTCAGCTGCGTTGATCCTCATGGCCTCGCCTGCGGCGCCGGGCGCGCGGGATGGGGCCGGAGGGGTCCGGCGACCACGAGGTGTACGGCGTAGGTCCGTTGCCGTTGACCATACTGGGCGCAGCGCGCGCCTGCGTCGCAGTGAAACGGGTCGGCGGACCCCTCCGGCCCCATCCCGCGCGCCCTCCCCCGTGGGCATAGTCACAGTGATCCTGGCGGCGGGATTGCGGCGGGCGCGCCTGGCCGGAATTCCGCCAGAGCGGATCGTCGTCGATCCGGGCATTGGGTTCTTTCGGGACGCGGGGATGGTGTGGCACGAGTGGGATGTGCGTGTGTTGAGGGGGCTGGGGGCGCTGCGGGGGCTGGGGCGGCCGGTGTGCGTGGGGGTGTCTCGCAAGTCGTTCATCGGGGCGATCGTCGATCGTGAGGACACTGCGGAGCGGCTGGCGGGGTCCTTGGGGGCGACGGCGATTGCGGTGGTGAATGGGGCGGCGCTCGTGCGGACGCACGACGTGGCCGAGACGCGCGACGTCGTGCGGGTGGCGGAGCGGCTGCGGCCGCGAGCCGCGGGTGGAGCTTAGGCGGTGAGCGCGATGTGGGCGGCGTTTCGGTGGCGGGATGCGCTCGACATCCTGCTGGTCGCGGCGCTGATCTATCGGGTGCTCACGCTGTTTCGTGGGACCCGGGCGGTCCAGATCACCGTCGGGCTCGGAGTGCTGGCGGGCGCGGCGATGGGGGTGCGGGCGCTGGAGCTGACCAGTCTGGGCTGGCTGCTCGACCATTTCTGGTCGTTCTGGGTGGTGGCGCTCATCGTGGTGTTCCAGCCGGAGCTGCGACGCGCGCTGGCGTGGATCGGGCAGGGGTGGGTGTTGCAGCGGCTGATCGGCGACTCCGCCCAGGGCGCGCGGGTGGCCAACGAGGTCGTGCGGGCGACCGAGTCGCTGGCCTCTCGCCGCATCGGGGCGCTGATCGTGCTCGAGCGCGCGACCGGCCTGCGCCAGTACGCGGAGCTGGGGGTCGCGCTCGACGCCCTGGTGTCGGCCGATCTCCTCATGAGCGTGTTCCTGCCCTACTCGCCGCTGCACGACGGCGCCGTCTTCATCCAGGGCGAGCGGGTGGTGGCGGCCGGCTGCTTCCTGCCTCTGTCGCGCAACACGCAGCTCGGGCGCGCGCTGGGCACGCGCCATCGCGCCGCGCTCGGGATCGCCGAGGAGACCGACGCCATCGCGCTCGTCGCCTCGGAGGAGACCGGACGCCTGTCGCTCGCCGTCGCCGGCCGGATCGAGGCCGTCGAGGATGCCGGCGCGCTCCGGCGGCGCCTGGACGAGCTGATGGGCCTGGGTGCCGACACGGCGCGCGACACCGCGGCGTTCGGCGCCCTGCGGCGCCTGTGGGGACGCCAGCCCGCGGTCGGCACCGACGGCTCGGGCGGCTCGTCGCCGCGCTAGATGCTGCGCGCGCTCGGCCGTGACTGGCAGCTCAAGCTCCTGTCGATCCTGCTTGCCGGCGGCCTCTGGCTCTTCGTAGGCACCGCCCAGCGGCGCGAGATTGCGCTGGCGATCCCGGTCGAGTACCTGGGGCTGGAGGGGCCGGTCGCCCTGGATGGCCCCCGGCTGGAGAGGGTGGACGTGCAGGTGCAGGCCGCCGGCTGGGCCGCCGAGCGGGTGAGCCCGGCCTCGGTGCGCCTGCGGGTGGACCTCGCCAGGCTGCGCGAGGGCGACAACCTCGTGCATCTGCTGCCCGAAAGCGTGGAAGTGCCCAGTGGCGTCCGGGTCATGCGGGTGGCCCCCGCGTGGGCGACCGTGCGGGTCGTGAAGGCCGCCACCAAGACCGTCCCGGTCGTGGCCCGCCTCCTCGGCCGCCCGGCCCCGGCCTATGTCCTGCGCCGGGTGGTGGTGCAGCCGGCTACTGTGGAGATCAAGGGTCCTCGCACTACAATCGAATCACGGACAGCCGTCGACACGTTGCCCGTCGACGTCTCGGGGCGCCGAGAGGCGGTGACCCGGACGGTGGGCTTGGCACTGCCGGACTCGATCTATCCCGTTGACCGGCGTACGGTCGAGGTCACGGTGGACATCCGACCGGAGGAGACGATGCAGGAAGCGCCCTCGACAGGAACGCGCCGGTGAGCCGGCTGTTCGGCACCGACGGCATTCGCGGCGTGGCCAACGAGCCGCCGCTCACCCCCGACCTCGCGTACCGCGTGGGGCGCGAGCTGGTGGCGACGCTGGCCGCCCAGCACGGCAGCGAACGGGTCCGCGTGGTCATCGGCCGCGACACCCGGCGCTCGGGACCGCTGCTGGAGGCGGCGATGGTGGCCGGCCTGCTCTCGGCCGGCGCCGACTGCTTCGCGGTCGGCGTGCTGCCGACGCCGGGCATCGCGCTGCTCACGCGCGGGCTGGACGGGCACGGGGGCATCGTGCTGTCCGCCTCGCACAATCCGTTCGAGGACAACGGCATCAAGCTGTTCTCCTCGGAGGGGACCAAGTTTCCCGACGCCTGGGAGGAGCAGATCGAGGCGCGGCTGGCCGGCGAGGACGCGGCGCCCCGCGCGCGCGGCGCCGGCATCGGGCACCTGGTCGCCTACGAGCGCGCCGAGAAGGACTACGTCGATTTCCTGTGCCGCTGCTTTCCACTCGACCTGGCCGGCCTGACCCTCGTGCTGGACTGCGCGCACGGCGCCACCTATCGGGTGGCCCCCAGCGTGTTCCGGCGACTGGGGGCGCGCGTCATCACGACGTGCGCGCGGCCGGACGGCGTCAACATCAACGCCGGCTGCGGGGCCCTGCATCCCGAGGGGCTGCGCCGACGCCTTGGCGCCGCCGGGGCCGACGCGGGCTTCGCCTTCGATGGCGACGGCGATCGGCTGATCTCCGTCGATCACCTGGGCGAGATCCGCGACGGCGACTACGCGCTGGCCATCGCCGCCCGCCACATGGCCGGCCGGGGCCGGCTCAAGGCCAACACCGTCGTGACCACCGTCATGGCCAACCTCGGCCTCGACGAGGCGCTGAAGGCGGCCGGCATCGGCGTCGTCAAGACGCAGGTCGGCGACCGCTACGTGCACGAGGAGATGCTGAGGATCGGCGCCAACCTCGGGGGCGAGCAGTCGGGCCACCTGTTGTTCCCGGACTACGCGCCGACCGGCGACGGCATCCTGTCGGCGCTGTCCATCCTGGCCGTCATGCGCGAGACCGGCGAGCCGCTGGCCTCGCTGGCCACCTGCATGCGGAAGTTCCCGCAGGTGCTCGTCAACGTGGCGGTGTCGCGCAAGCCGCCGATGGAGTCGCTGCCCGGCGTGACCGAGCGCGTCCGCGCCTTCGAGAGCGAGCTGGACGGCACCGGCCGCATCCTGGTGCGCTACTCGGGTACCGAGTCGCTGGCCCGGGTCATGATCGAGGGCGCCGACGACGCGCGCATCCGGGTCATGGCCGACGAGCTGGCCGCGACGATCCGGCGCGAGATCGACGCGTGATGGGCGTCCGCGGGGTCGGCGTGGACCTCGTGAAGATCCCGCGGATGCGCGAGGTCATCACGCGCTGGGACGAGCGCTTCCTGAAGCGCGTGTTCACCGACGCCGAGATCGCCTACTGTCGCGGCCGTCGCGATCCGGTGCCTCACTTCGCCGCCCGCTTCGCGGCCAAGGAGGCCGGGATGAAGGCGCTGGGCACCGGGCTGCGGCTGGGGGTGAAGTGGCGCGAGCTGGAGGTGCGGCGCGAGCGGGGCCAGGCGCCGACGCTCGAGCTGCACGGCCGCACGCGCGAGCTGAGCCTGGCCCGCGGCGGCCGGCGCATGTTGCTGGCGCTGAGCCACGACGGCGACTACGCGCTCGCCCACGCCTTGCTGGTGGACGATGATCCGGCGGTCACCGCGGATCCGGCGGCTCGCTAGCGTGGTCGCCGGGAGCGTGGTCCTCTACGGCTGCGCGGCCCACCGCGTGGACGTGCCCGGAGCAACCGCCGGCAGCCACATCGCGGTCCGGGCCGGGCGCGTCGGCTTCGTGGTCGCCGCGCCGCACGCCACCAGCGACGTCAACACCGGGGACATCGCCGACGAGATCGCCCGGCGCACCGGCTTCGGGCTCGTCGTCGCCTCCGGCTTCTCGATGGAGGGGGACGATCGGCAGCGGGCCAGCCGCCGCTACCAGGTGAACCGGCCGCTCGAGGGGGTGCCCGGCCGCCCGGCCTCCGAGCACGAGCCGACCGAGACGGCGCGCCAGGTCTACGAGGTGTACGAGCAGCGCGTGCTCGAAGCCGCCCAGGGACCGCTGCGCTTCTACGCCGAGATCCATGGCAACAACCGCACGCAGTGCGCCGGCCAGATCGAGATCGCCACCGTCGGCGTCGACCGCGAGCTGGCGCTGCGCCTGCGGGCGCTGGCCGAGCTCATCCGCGACGCCCACCTCCGGGCCCACCGTGAGATCCAGACGCTGCAGGTCCTGATCGAGCCCCTCGACGCGGTGACGTACCGCGCGTCGGGCGCCAAGCGTGAGGGCATCTTGAGGTTGCCGGAGCGCGCGCTGCACATCGAGCTGCCGAGGTGCGCGCGCCGCGACTGGCGCGAGGCCTATACGGCGATTCTGGCCGACTTCCTCGCCCAAGCCGTGACCCTGCCCGCAGCCCGATGAAAACGGGCGCAGGCCGATGAAAACGGGCCATCTGCGTCGTTGGCGCTGCGCTCCTCGCTGCGGCGTACTCGGAGTACGCCTCGCTCCGGTGCTCGCGCCGCCTAGCATCTGGCCCGTTTTGATCGGCCTGCGGGCGTTCTCTCCGACTGAGTAGCCGTGCGCCCCGTGTTTACAGCCGAGGAGATGCGGCGGGTGGATCAGCGGGCCATCCGGGAGTTGGGCATTCCGGGCGCGACGCTCATGGAGAATGCGGGGCGGGGTGCCGCCGCGTGCATCCAGGCCGCGCTGCCGGATCTTGGATTGCCGCGGCGTGGGGTGCGCGTCGCGGTCGTGTGCGGCAAGGGCGGCAATGGCGGTGACGGCTTCGTCGTGGCGCGCTGGCTCAAGCGGGCCGGGCACCGGGTCGAGGTGTTTCTGCTGGCGGCGCCGGACGAGCTGCGCGGCGATCCGGCCCTCAAGCTGCGCGAGATGGAGCGCCGCGGCCTGCGTGCCCGCGTCGTCGAGGACCCCGCCGTGCTCGCCCGCGCGCTGCCCGCCGCCCAGCTCGTCGTGGACGCCATCCTCGGCACCGGCGCCCGCGGCGAGCCGTCGGCGCTGATCGCCGCCGCGATCGAGCACGTCAACGCCAGCGGCCGTCCCGTCGTCGCGCTGGACGTTCCCTCCGGGCTGTCCGCTGACGGCGCGCCGCCCGAGGGTCCGGTCGTCCGCGCGACACTCACGCCGACCTTCGCCGGCCTCAAGCGCGGCCTCGTCGGCGGAGCCGGCGTGACGCTGGCCGGCCGCGTCGTCGTGGTGGACATCGGCGTGCCGCGGGCGGCGATCGAGCGGGGCGTCGCCACGTTCGAGCTCGAGCGCGAGGACGTCGCGCGCCACTTTCCGCCGCGCCCGCGCGACAACCACAAGGGCAGCTACGGCCATCTGCTCGTCGTGGCCGGCTCGGTGGGCAAGACCGGGGCGGCCGCGCTGGCGGCGCGCGCGGCGATGCGCGCCGGCGCCGGCCTGGTGACCGTGGCCACTGCCGCCAGCGCCCAGCCGGTGGTCGCCGCGCTCCTCCTCGAGGCGATGACCGAGCCGGTGGCGGAGACGGCCGCGCGGACGATCGCCCTGAAGGCGCGAGACGCGCTGTACGAGCTCGCGGCGCGCCGGGACGCGGTGGCGCTGGGGCCCGGCCTCGGTCTCGACGAGGACACCCAGGCGCTGGCCCGCGCCCTGGTCTTCGACTTCGAGCAGCCGATGGTCGTCGACGCGGACGCGCTCACGGCCCTGGCGGGCCATCTCGACCGCCTGCGCGGCGCCCGCGCCGCCCGCTGCCTGACGCCACACCCGGGAGAGATGGCGCGGATGCTCGGGGTCAGCATCGCCGACGTGCAGCGCGATCGCATCGCCACCGCGCGGCAGTTCGCCACCGCCTGGGAGACGCCGGTCGTGCTCAAGGGTGCGACGAGCGTGATCGGCTTGCCCGACGGCACCGTGCTGCTGAATCCGACCGGCAACCCCGGGATGGCCAGCGGCGGCACCGGCGACGTGCTCTCCGGCGTGCTCGGCGCCTTCCTCGCGCGCGGCCTCGAGCCCGCGGCGGCGCTCGCCGCCGGCGTCTATCTGCACGGCCTGGCCGGTGACGTCGCGGCCGAACGACTCGGGCAGGAGTCACTCGTGGCCGGCGACGTGATCGAGGCGCTGCCCGAGGCGTTCAGGCGCGTCGGTGCCGGTCGCTAGGCTCACGGCCGCGACGCCCCAGGACACCACGGCGGCCGGCGAGGCACTGGGCCGGACGCTCGGGCCCGGCGATGTCGTGGCGCTCTACGGCGAGCTCGGGGCCGGCAAGACGTGCTTCACCCAGGGGCTCGTCGGTGGCCTCGACGTCAGCACCCGGGCGACGAGCCCCACCTTCGTGCTCGTCAACGAGTATCGCGGCCGCCTGCCCGTCCACCACGTCGACGCCTATCGCACGACGAGCCTCACCGAGCTCGTCGATCTCGGCCTGCTCGACCTGCTCGACGGCGACGGCGTGACGATCGTCGAGTGGGCGGACAAGGCCGAGCCGCTGCTGCCGGAGCGCGCGGTGCGCGTGCGGATCGACGGGGTGGGGGACGAGCCGCGCGTCATCGCGATCGAGGACCCGCGCAGTCCGGGCGTGAGCGGCGCGCCGTGCTACGATCCCGGCCGCGATGGGTGAGACACGCGTCGATCTCCTCCACCTCCTCGAAGATCTCCGCGACGCCTACCCCGGCCCGACCGAGGAAACCATCCTCACTGAAGTCGTCGCGAACTCTCTCGACTCCGGGGCCCGCACGATCACGGTGGCGACCGATCCGGCCGCGCGGACCCTCACGATCGTCGACGACGGCCGCGGCATGCGTCGGCGCGAGCTGGCCCGGTATCACGACATCGCCGCCAGCACCAAGATCCGCGGCGACACGATCGGCTTCGCTGGTGTCGGGATCAAGATCGCGCTCTTGGTCTCGGCCCAGGTCGTCACCGAGACCCGGGCCGGCCACCACCACGTGGCCACCACCTGGGGCCTGGCCTCCCGTCACCGCGCGCCCTGGAAGTGGACGCCGCCGCCCGGCATCGTCGCCGAGCGCGGCACCGCGATCCGCCTGACGCTCGACAACGGCCTCTCGCCGTTGCTCGACCCCGGCTATGTCGAGACGGTCCTGCGGAGCCACTTCGAGCCGCTGCTCACGCCCTCGCTGGCCGGGTTCCTGGCCACGCGGTATCCGCATGGGGTCCGCCTGGTCGTCAACGGACGGTTGCTCGAGCCGGAGCTGCCCGAGGACGGCGACACGGCGACCATCAGTGTGCGACTCGGCCGCCAGCGCAAGGCGGCCGCGCTCGGCTGGTTGGTTCGCGCGCCTGGGCCGCTCGCCGAGGATCGCGTGGGGCTTGCGGTGAGCACGCTCGGCAAGGTCATCAAGCGCGGGTGGGAGTGGGTCGGCCTGACACCCGGCACGCCCGAACGCCTCACGGGCGGCATCGAGGTCCCCGCTCTGGCGCAGTCGCTCACGCTGAACAAGGCTGATTTCATTCGCAGCGGCCCTCGCGGCGCGACCCTTCTCGCTTACCGCAAGGCGATCCAGGAGGCGGTGTCGCGACAGCTGGCGCTCTGGGGCGACGGCGCCGAGCCATCAGAGCAGAGCAGGCGCCGCGTGGCCCGCCCGGTGGAGCGCGACCTCGAGCGGGTGTTGGCCGATCTCGCGTCCGACTTCCCGCTGATCGCCGCGCTCGTCGAGCGCCATCGGGGTGGGCAGCGACGGCTGCCGGGCGCGGCGCGAGCGTCATCCACGCTCGAGACGGGCGCCTCGGCCATCACCGAGGAGCTGGTTGCGGGCGTGCCGCCGAGCCGGGAGTCACCAACGGCCCGCTCCACTGGTGCGGGGGATGGGGACTCGAGCACCGGCGGCACGTCGCCGCCGCCCGCCGTCGTTGCCGCGCCGCGTGGGGCCGGCCGCGGCGCGCATGGCCCGGGTCGCTACGGGCTCGCGATCGACTTCGCACACCGGCCGGACGATCCCGAGCTGGCCCGGCTCGTGGAATCGACCATCTGGATCAACGACGCCCATCCCGCGTATCGCCGTGCCGCGGCGTCGCGCTCGGAGGGCTATCATCTGGCCCTGGCCACCGCGCTGGCTCTCGCGCCATTGGCCGTCGAGCCCGCAAACGAGCATGGGTTCGTGACAGCCTTCCTTGCCGCGTGGGGCGGGAGGATCGAACGCGGCCCGCGCCGTCGCCAGCGATCGTGATCTCGCGCCGCGGGCCTCGAGGAACGCGAGTGCGTATCGAACTTTCGGCATTGACCGCAGGCACCGGCCCGCCGTACGACAGCGTATGGCGATGGAGCAGTGGCCGACGAGCGAACGGCCGCGCGAGCGGCTCTACTACAACGGCGCCGACGCGCTGGCCGACGCCGAGCTGCTGGCGCTGCAGCTCGGCTCGGGGCGTCGCGGCCACACCGCGGTCGACGTCGCGCGCGAGATGCTGGCGGCCTACGGCTCGCTGGCCGGCGTGGCGTCGCGCGAGCTCGCCGAGCTGGCGGGGCTGCCCGGCGTCGGCCGGGCCAAGGCTGCCCGGCTGGTGTCGGCCTTCGAGCTGACGCGCCGACTGCGCGCGCGGACGCTGGGCGCGCGGACGGTCCTCGGCAGTCCGGCCGAGGTCCACGCGGCGTTCGGCCCGCTGATGGAGGATCTGCCGCGCGAGGTCTTTCGCGTGGCCCTGCTCGATGCCCAGAACGGTCTGCTGCGCGACCTGATCGTCTCCGAGGGAACGCTGTCGTCCAGCCTGGTGCATCCGCGCGAGGTCTTCAAGCCGGCCATCCTGGAGCCGGCGGCCTCGATCGTCCTGATCCACAACCATCCCAGTGGCGATCCCACGCCGAGCCGGGAGGACGTGAGGCTCACGCGACAGCTCGCCGAGTGCGCGCGCCTGCTGGACCTGCGCATCCACGACCACGTGGTGATCGGACGCGGGCGCTACGTGAGCCTCGCCGAGCGAGGGGTGATCTGATTTCTTCCGTCAGCCCTTCCCCAGCTTCTCGATCTCCTTGCGGGACATCGTCTGCAGGCGGGTGAGAAGTCCCTTCACCTTTCGCTCGGACGAATGATCCGCGAGGATCAGCTTCTTGGACCGGCTGCCGTTGGCGATGTAGGCCACCCAGTCATCGAGGTTCGGGGTTCCGCGGTATGCGACCGTGACCCCGCTCAATCGCATCCGCCGTCGTCCTTCAACCTTCGCGAGTGGCTTTCGACCCTCCATCGCGGTGTCGCCCTCTCAGTGTGTGCCGGTCGGAAATGACCGAGGTGCCAAGGTGGGATGTTCTTCTCGCACGCCGGACAAAGTACGAGCGTGATGATTTCACGTCAAGGTCTCGTTTGCGGGCGTCAAATGCGCGCTTCGCGCGTGCGGCAAGGACTTCGACCAATCATCATCGGCAAAAAACTCCGACAGGGCCGTCATGTGGACGAATGATGCGGCGATTCGTCGACACCCACCCGCGAGACCGCGTCAGACCGTACGTTTTTGGCGTCTGTGGATAAGTGTGGACAAGTGGATAAGCTGTGAGCAACTCAGGGCGCATGCACCAGCCGTTCCAGGATCTGCCGCGCCAGAATCGGCCCGCGCGTGATGAATCCGGTGAAGTAGGAGACGGCGCGCGCCCCCTCGGCGAGCAGCGCGGCGGCCTTGTCGGGAGCGTCGACGCCGCCGGTGGCGACGATCTCGATCGCGTCGCCGAAGCGCTTGCGCGTGCGCCGCAGGTTGTCGAGCGTCGCCGCGAAGATCTCGGGCCCGCTGAGCCCGCCGGCGCGCTGCGACAGCCTCGGCTCGTCGATCCGGCGCGTGTTGCCGTAGTTCACGATGCGCACGCCGGCCTCGAGCGCGGCGGGAATGATGTCGCGCTCGTTGGCCTCCGCGAAGTCGGGCGAGAGCTTGACGATGAGCGGCCGCGGCGAGACCGCGGCCAGCGCCTCCAGCACGCCGCGCAGCTCGCGCGGGCGCTCGTTCCACGCGTAGACGAGCCTCGTGTTGGGCGAGGAGATGTTGATCTCGACCAGGTCGCCCAGCGGGGCCAGCGCGCGCACCAGCGCGACGTAGTCCTCCACCGTCTCGCCGGCCGCGCTCACGATGAGCGGCACCCGGTGCGGCAGTCCGGC
>Ga0210377_10003595_pt1 | contig 13295 bp, 11 predicted proteins | sample PLM4_65_b1redo_FD_155480 | JGI IMG/M metagenome (GOLD analysis project Ga0210377, IMG submission 155480) | Groundwater sediment microbial communities from an aquifer in East River, Colorado, USA - PLM4_65_b1 redo | ecosystem: Environmental > Terrestrial > Soil > Riparian zone | place: USA: East... | reverse complement strand
GGGCGTACGTCGAGGGCAGCAGCAGCGCCATGGCGCCGACCGGACCGATGCCGGGCAGCACGCCGACGATCGTCCCGATGAGGACGCCGACGAAGCAGGCGAACAGATTGGCCGGCGTCAGCGCGACGCCGAAACCGTAGACCAGACCCTCGAGGGGACCCACGCCGTGTCTAGAACGGGCCAGCGGGGAAGGGAACGCCGAGGAGGACGCCGAAGACGTAGTAGGACACGAGCGCGCCCAGGACCGCGGTGACGACGACGCCCGGCCATCGCGCGCCGCCCAGACGCCGCAGCAGGAGCGCGATGAACAGGAACGCGCACACGGGATAGCCCAACCACGGCAGCAGCAGGCAGAAGACGACGAGCCCCAGGATCGTCGCGGAGACGCGCGCGCGGGCATCGCGCGACAGGCTCGCGACGCCGGCGCCGGCCGGAGCGCCGCGCCGACGGCCGATCAGCAACGCGGCGGCGGCCAGGCAGAGAAAGACGCCCACCCCGACCGGGAAGAATCCGGGCCCGGGCTTGGCCACGTCCCCGAACGGGAAGCCGAGGGACGCCGCCAGGTACGCACCGCCGGCGACGAGGAAGCCGAGCGCCCAGACGCGCTCGCGCATCACTGCTTTCGGAGCATCCCGAGGCGCTTGAGGATCTCGGTGTGCGCCTTGTACTCCTGCCAGAGGTCGGCGCGCAGCTTGTCGCCGGCCCGGTAGTCGACGTCGATGACGCGCGCCTTCACGAAGGTGGCGAAGGCCGGGTCGTCCATGACGGCCTTGGCGGCGTCGTGGATGTAGCGCACGACGTCCGGGGGCGTCCCGTTGGGCAGGACGAGAAAGAACGTCGAGCCGTTGTGGACGGGGTAGCCGACCTCCTTCCAGGTCGGCACGTCGGGGAAGACCGGATTGCGCGCGGGCTGGAACACGGCGAGCACGCGCATGCGCTTGCCCTCGACCAGCGGTCGCACCTCGCCGGGCTGGGCGACCAGCCCCTCGATGTGACCCCCGAGCAGGGCCGGACTGCTTTCTCCCCAGCCCGAGAACGGAACGTGGGTCACCCGGGCGTCCGACAGTCGCATCAGCTCCTCGAGGTTCAGATGGCTCGAGGTCGCCTCGCCCGGCGAGCCCACGCGGAACTTGCCGGGATTGGCCTTGGCCGCGGCGACGAACTCCTGGGCGGTCTTCCAGGGCGCGTCGTGCTTCACGACGAGCAACGGGTACCACGACACCAGGCTGATGACCGGAATGCAGTCGTCGGGCGTCCGGTACGCCAGGTCCATCACTTGAGGCTGGATCACGAGGTTCGTGATGGGCATGATGCCGACCGTATAGCCGTCCGGCTTGGACTTGATCACCTCGCTGGCGCCGATGGTGCCGCCGGCACCCGGCCGGGCCACGACCGCGATCCCCTTCGGGAACTTCTTCTTCATTCCCTCCGCAAGCGCGCGCAGAACGACGTCGGCGAGCCCACCGGCTGGATAGCCGACGATCGCAGTGACCGGCCGGTCCGGATACTGGGCGGCGGCCGGCACCGCAGCGGCGAGCACGACGAGCAGCGCGAGCGCGACGCGGATCATGGTGTCCTCCTGAGCAATCTGGCGAGGGTCCCCGGGAGTCTAGTCGGGAACGCGGACGCGATCAAGACGCCGGAGGTTGCGGCTCGCCCACGATCTCGTCGACCAGCGTCAGGAGCTTGGCGATGTCCAGGGGCTTGGTGAGATAGGCGCGGGCGCCGGCCGCGAGCAGCCGATCGATCTGACCCGGCGTCGCGTCGGCGCTGACGATCACGACGGGGATCTCGCGGGTGGCGGGGTCGGCGCGGAGCTGCTGGAGTACGTCGTCGCCGGACAGGTCGGGCAGGTGCAGGTCCAGCAGGATCAGGTTGGGCCGATGCCGGCGGGCCAGGTCGAGCCCGAGACGGCCCTGCATCGCCGCCAGCAGCTTGAGCCCCGGCCGGTGGGCAAGGACGCGCTCGAGGAGTCGCAGGTTCGAGACGTTGTCCTCGACATACAGCACGCTGGCGTCGCCGGTGCGGAGGGGGCGGGACGCGGGCGCCGCCGCGGCGGCCACGGCCGCCGACGACGCCGGCGCGGCCACCAGCGCGAACTCGACGGAGAACACGCTGCCCACCCCGACCTGGCTCTCGACGTCCATCGTGCCGCCCATCGCCTCGACCAGGTGCTTGGAGAGCGTGAGGCCGAGCCCGGTGCCCTCGACGCCGGTCTGCTCCGCCCCCAGGCGCTCGAACGGCGTGAACAGGAGCTCCATCTGCTCGGGCGTCATCCCGAGGCCGGAGTCGGCCACGCGGATGCGCAGGCGGCGCGCACCGACCGGCTCGCACGTGACCCGCACGGTTCCCGACGGCCGGTTGTACTTCACGGCGTTCGACAGGAGGTTCAGCAGGACCTGCTGCAACCGGTGGCGATCCGCCTCGACGTGCTGGCCGTCGTCGGGCAGGCTGGCGTCGAGCTGGATCGCCTGGTCGATGGCGAGCGGCCGCACCAGCGACAGCGCGGCGCTCACGATCTCGGCAACCGGCACCGGTTCCAGCGACAGCCGCAGGTGGCCGGCCTCGATCCGGCTGATCTCGAGCACCTCGTTGATCAGCGTGAGGAGGTGGTGGCCGCCCTGCAGGATCAGGTCCACGCTCTCCCGCTGCCGATCGGTGAGCTGGCCGATCTCCATGAGCTGGGCGAAGCCGAGAATCGCGTTGAGCGGCGTGCGCAGCTCGTGGCTCATGCGCGAGAGGAACTCGCTCTTGGCGCGATTGGCGCGGTCGGCGTCCTCCTCGGCCCGGCGCCGCTCGCCGATCTCGCGCTGCAGCTGCTCGAGCGTCGCGAACAGCAGCTCGATCATCTGCTGCTTGTCGGCGTTGATGGTGATCTGCTGGCCGCCCGCCGTCAGGGTGATCTCGACGTCGAGGTGGCCCTCGCGCCGCAGGTCGAGGTTCTGGAAGATCCGCTTGACCCGCTCCAGGAGGTACGCGTCCTCGAACGGCTTGGTGATGAAGTTGTCCGTTCCGACCTGGAGGCCGCGGATGATGTCGGCCGGCGAGTTCCGCTCGGTGAGCAGGACGAACGGGATCCGGCGCGTCCGCTCGCCGGACTTCACCGCCCGGCAGAACGCGTAGCCGTCCATCTCGGGCATCACCACGTCCGAGATGATGAGGTCGGGCGGGGCCGAGGCCACCCGCTCGAGCCCGTCGCGGCCATTGCTCACGAGAGAGACCCGGTAGCCTTCCGCCTCCAGGAGGAGCCGGACGTGCTCGGCCTGGGTCGCGCTGTCCTCTGCGACGAGAATGGTCCGTTCCATGTCCCCGCCCTATCCGGCTACCAGGGAGCGCATCATCTCCGCGACCTCCCCCGGTGACAGCACGTACTGGGCCGCTCCCAGCTTGATGGCCTCCGCGGGCATGCCGAAGATCACGCTGCTCTCCTTGTCTTGAGCGATCGTGATCCCGCCCGCGTCGCGGAGCCGCTTGAGACCGGTGGCGCCGTCGCGCCCCATGCCGGTCAGGATGATGCCCATCGCCGATGGCCCGTACGCCTCGGCCACCGACTCGAAGAGGAAGGAGACGGACGGGCAGAAGGCGTCCACGCCTCGCCCGGCGGCCAGCTGGATGCGGCCCTCCTTGGTGATGCCGAGCTGGGCACCGTCGGGCGCCAGGTAGACGGTCCCGGGCTCGGCCCGCTCGGCGGTCTCGGCCAGCTTCACGGTCAGCGACGTTCCGAGCCGGAGCCACTGGGCCAGCCCATCGGTGAAGCCTCGCGTGATGTGCTGCACGATGAGGATCGGCGCCGGGAAGTGGCGCGGCTGATGGGCCAGCAGGTCGGCGAGCACCTGGGGGCCGCCGGTGGAGGCGCCGATGGCGACCACGCGGACGCGATGGCCCGCCTCGACCGAGCGCGGGACGGCCGGGGCCCAGTCCCGCGCCGGCCAGCGGCGCACGACCTTCACCTGCGACATCAGCTTCACGGTGTCGAGCAGTCGGCGCGCGGTCTCGTCGTGCTCGGGGTGGTCGAGCCCACCTGGCTTCTCGAGCACGGTCAGGGCGCCGGCCTTGAGGGCGTCGAACGTCATCGCCACCTCTTCGCGCCGCGCGGCCGTGCTGACCATCACGATCGGCGTGGGAACGTGCTGCATGATCTGTCGTGTCGCCTCGAAGCCGCCCATGCGCGGCATGTGGACGTCCATCACGATGACGTCGGGCTTGAGCTGCACGGCCTGCTCGACGGCGTCGAGGCCGTCGGTGGCGGTGCCCACGACCTGCAGACCGGGATCCTCGCCCAGCAGGTAGGCCAGGTACTGCCGGACCGTCGCCGAATCGTCGGCGACCAGGACTCGGATCATCGAGGAGTCGGCCGTCATGCCAGCCGACGGATGATCTCGAGCAGGTTGGTCTGGTCGAAGCTCGACTTGATGACGTAGGCGTTGGCGCCCACCTCGATTCCGCGCTCCTTGTCCTCGCGCGATTCGAGCGCGGTGACGAGCACGACCGGCAGATCGGCCAGCGCCCGATCGGACCGGATTCGCGCGGTGAGCTCGAAGCCGTCCATCCGCGGCATGTCCACGTCGGACACGACCAGATCGATCGTCTCGGCCTTGAGGAGCGTCCACGCCTCGATGCCGTCCACGGCCACCCGCACCTGGTAGCCGGTCGCCTCCAGCAGGTTCTTCTCCATCGTGCGGGTCGTGATCGAGTCGTCCACGATCAGGATGACCGGCTGGCGCCGGGCCTCGCGCGCCCGGGCCACGGCCGAGGGCGGGCGCGGCGCCTCGCGCATCGACCGCACGAGATCGCCGGGGCGGAGGATGAGCGCGACCTGCCCGGTCCCCAGCAGCCCGGTGCCGGCCACGTTCCTGACGCGGATGAGCGGCGGCCCGAATTCCTTGACCAGGACCTCGCGGTCGCCGAGGACCTCGTCCACCACCAGGCCGGCCCGCTCCGATCCGGACTGCACGACGACACAGAGCATGCGGCTGCCCGGCTCCGGCGTGGGCGCGTCGGCCGGCAGGCCGAGGAGGTCGCGGAGCCTGGCGATCGACAGCGAGTGCTCGTTCCAGCGCACGGTCTCGCGGCCGTGAACGTGCTGGACCTCGTCGGGCGCCAGCCGAATGGCGCGCTCGACCGCCGCCATCGGCAGGAGAAAGGTTCCACCCGCTCGGACCAGCAGACCCCGGAACGTGGCGATCGTCGCGGGCAGGATCATCTGCACGGTCGTCCCCGCGCCCGGCCGGCTCTCGATGTGGATCTGGCCGCCCAGTCGCTCGACGCGTTCCCGCACGATGGCCAGGCCCAGGCCATGGCCGGACAGGTCGGTGATGACGGGGCTCGTGCTGAGGCCGGAGCGAAAGACGAGCTCCAGGGCGCGCTCGTCACTGAGCTCTTCGACCTCCGACGCCGTCAGCAGATGGGTGCGCACCGCTGCCGCCCGCACGCCGGCGAGGTCGATGCCCGCGCCGTCGTCGGCCACCTGGATCTCGATCCGTCCGCCCTCGAGCGGGATCACGCTGGCCTGCAACCGCCCGCGCGGCGCCTTGCCGGCCGCCCGGCGGACATCGGGCGGCTCGATCCCGTGGTCGATGGCGTTTCGCACGAGGTGGATCAACGGGTCCTTCACGGCTTCGAGCACCCGTCGATCGACTTCGAGGTCGGCGCCGACGGCAACCCACTCGATGTCCTTGCCGCGATCGCGGGCCAGGTCATGGACCATGCGCGGAAAGAGGTCCAGGACTCCGGCCGCCAGGGTGAGGCGGATGCGCCGCAACTCGTCGCCGAGATCGTCTACCGCCCGCCCGAGCGTTCGCCGGTCGAGCGCGAGATGGTCCAGCAGCTCGTGGGCGTGGGCTTGCGCACCGCGCAGCGCTGCGTCGGGCGGGAGCGCCTTCACGGCGTCGGCCAGCGACTCGGCGAGGGCGCGAGCCTCGTGGACGCGCTCGCCGGCGGCGAGCGTGGGGACCAGCAGCTCCTCGGCCTGGCGGAACAGCGCGTCCAGCTTGGCGGTGGCGACGCGGATCGTGTCGACCGCCGGCCCTGGCACGGGTGCGGACACCGCCGGCGCTGGAGGCGCCTCCGCCGCCGGGGCGGGCGACGCCGCCGGCGACTGCGGGGCGGCGGCGCGCTCGAGCGCTTCGACGATCGCGCGCGCGCCGGCAGGCTGACCACCGTTCAGCAGGCGCCCGACGCAGTCGATGGCCTCTTGCAGACGCATCAGCAGCGCGCGGCTCAGCTCGAGCTGGCCGCGGGTCACGCGGCTGAGCACCGCCTCGGACGCCTGGCACAGCCCCTCGACGGCCGTGAATCCCACCGAGCGAGCGGCGCCCTTCAGCGTGTGCACTTCACGGAAGGCCGCTTCGGCCAGCCGGCCGGCGTCGGCGGCGGGCACGCCGGCGTCGAGCGCCAGCAGATGGCCGGTGATGGCGCTCAGGTGCTCCTCGGCCTCGAGCCGGAAGGTCGCGAGGAGCTGCGCCCGGATGTCGCTCTTCCGATCGGCCATGGATCAGGCGGTCGTGACCAGCGCCTTCAGCCGCCCGGCCAGCTGGTTGAGGTCCTGGGCCGCCCGCTCCACCTGTCGCGTCGCGGCCATGTTCTGTGTCGACGCCTGGTTGATGTTCTGCATGGCCAGGCCTACCTGGTCCACACCGGCTTGCTGCTGCCGGGCCGAGACGAGAATCTGCTGGCCCGCCTGCGCGGCTTCGGTGAGGCTCTCGCCCAGCAGCCGGATCGCCTCGCCCGCCTTGGCCGCCACGCTCACGCCGGCCTCCGAGGCCTTCACGCCCTGCTCGGCGGCCATCACGGCCGACTGCGTCGCACGCTGGATGTCGTTGAGGATGGTGCGGACCTGCGCCGTGGCCTGCTTGGACCGCTCGGCCAGCGCCTTCACCTCGGCGGCGACGACCCCGAAGCCCTTGCCGGCTTCGCCGGCCTTGGCCGCCTCGATGGCGGCGTTCACGGCGAGCAGGTTCGACTGCTCGGCCAGGTCGTTCACGGCGTTGATGATCTCGGCGACCGCCTGCCCCTGCTGGCTCAAGGCCAGGATGCGCTCGGCGATGGCTTCCATACGCGTCTTCATCTCCTGCATGCCCCTGGTGCTATCCTCCACCGCGCGCCGTCCCTCCTGCGACACCTGCGCCGACCTCTGGGCGCTCTCGGTCACCGCCCCGGCCTTTTGGGCAGCGAGCTGCGCCGTCTGTCTGACCTCGTCGACCGTGGTGGAGGTCTGCTGGACCGCGGTGGCCTCCTCGGAGGTGCCCGAGGCTTGCTGCGTGGTCGCCGCGAGGATTTCCGCGCACGCGCTGGCCAGCGTCCCGATCGCCGTGCGCAGCGGGATCGTGATCGAGCGCGCCGACGCGCGGGCGATGACGACGCCGGCGACCATCGCCGCGCCGGCGACGACGACGATCACCCAGAAGATGCGCGAGGCGCCCGCCGCCGCCGCCCGGGCCACCGTGTCGGCGTGGGCGATCTCGAGCTCGACGAGACGGTTGGACACCGCGGCCATGCGGTCCGCGACCGGCTCCACCCTCTCGGCACGGATGCTGTGAGCCTCGGCGTCGCGACCGGCCAGCTTGGCGGCCACCGAGGCCGCCGAATCCTTGTCGAAGGCGTCCAGCAGCGTGAGTATCTCGCCCCAGCCCGCCTTCATCTCAGCGGTCGGGCTGGTGTCCCGGACCTCGGCGACCGCCCGTCGCGCCTCGATGATCGCGGCCTCCCGTTGCTTGAGGAGCGTGCGGTCACCGGTCAGGAGAAAGCGAAGGTACTCCACGTGGGCGAACCTGACGGTCCCGCGCTGGTGCAGGGCCCCCGCCAGGCGCTGTCCCTGGTCGTGCATCGCGGTACCGAAGGTGGCGGAGGTGCTGGCCAGGGCGTACATGCCGGCACCGGCGACCACCAGGAGCAGCAGGAGCAACACGGCGTAGCCGAAGACAATCCGCTGACTGACCGTCCACTGCATGCTCATTCTCCCCACTCGTCGTTGACCTGGATTCGTGGGTCTCGAGCGAGCGCCTCGAGATCCAGTACGCTGACCATCTCGCGCGTCACCCCCCGGATGAGGGCCTGGCGGTCGGCCGGAAGCGTCATCGGGGGCGGCGCCAGCTCGGCGGCATCGAGGGTGATCGGCACCGACGCGGTTTCCGCGAAGATCCCGAAGGTGATCCCGGCCGCGCTCACGGCCACCACGCGGTGGCCGTTCGTCGATCCGTTGCCGGGCAGCTCGAAGAGCGGGCGCAGGTCGAGCACCGTGAGGATCCGCCCGCGGTAGTTGAGGATCCCGAGGACGAACGGCGGCGTGCAGGGCACCGGCGTCAGGTCGCGCAGCGCGAGGACCTCGAGGACGTGCGACGTCGGGATGCCGTAGCGCTCGTTGCCGAAGGACAGCACGTTGATCTCGAGCTCGTCGGTGAAGACGGCCACCGGGGTGACGGGCCGGGCCAGCGCCTCGGCGCGCGCGCGCAAGATCCGCTCACTCTCATCGCGCGAGCGCGTCATGCCGGCTCCAAGTAGGCGCGGGCCGTGGCCACGAGCCACCCGGCGGTCAGCCCGTCGCTGCCGGCGACGACCTCGTCGGCCGCGACCGCGGCCAGCAGCCGCACCACCGTATCCATGGAGCGCCGGGCCCGCTCGCGGTCGCCCTGCGTGAGCAGCAGGCTGCCGAGCAAGAAGTGGGCGGCCGCGTTGTCGGGCGCCAGATAGATCGCGCGTCGCAGCGCCTCGAGGGCCGCGCGGATCGCGCCCTGCTCCTGGCACACCGCGGCCAGGAGCAGGTGCGCCTCGAGATCGAGCGGGCCCTTTGCCAGCGCCGCCTCGCACAGGGCGCGCGCCTCGTCCAGCCATCCCTGGTCGGCCAGCGCGCGGGCCTGACCGAGCGCGGGCGCGCGCGGCGCTCGCGTGTCGACCGGCTTCGACCACTCGGCCAGCGGCACTGACGCGCTGACCGCGGAGAGCACTGGCGCTTCGATCGGGGCCATGACGAGCGGTGAGGGCGAAGCGATCGAGGGAACCCCGACCGCATCCTTGCGGTAGAGGATCGCGTCGGGGAAGCTCACGGCGGCCAGCGGACGCAGCAGGTCGACCGAGCCCTCGGCGGCGCTGACGCCGAGCCAGCCGCCGTCGACGAGACTCCTCTCCAGGCGAGCCACGGCCGCCCGCTGGGCCTGGGGCGTGAAGTACATGAGGACGTTGCGGCAAAGGATCACGTCCATCGCGGTGGTGTTGGTCATGACGGACGGGTAGCCGTCCTGGGCCAGGTTGAGCGGCGCGAAGGTGACGGCCCGCCGGATTCGCGGATCCAGCTCGAAGAGCTCGCCGGCCGGCTCGAAGTAGCGATCGCGGACGGGCTCCGGCGTGTGGCGGAACGACCACACGCGGTAGCGCGCCTGGCGCGCGGTGGCCAACGCCTCCGCGTTGATGTCGGTGCCGAGAATGGTGACCGACCAGTCGGCGGCGTCGGCGAGCAGCCGATCGACCATGATGGCGAGCGAGTACGGCTCCTCGCCGGTCGCGCAGCCGGCGCTCCACAGCCGGAGCCGCCGGAGCCCCGCGGCCCGGCGGGCGGCGATCAGTGACGGCAGGATCTGCGTCTCCAGCGCGGCCAGCGCGGCGTGATCCCGGAAGAAGTAGGTCTCACCGACGGTCAGGTGGGCGGCGAGCTGGGTCCAGTGGGGGTCGTCGTCGGGGACGGTGGCCAGCCAGCTCAGGTACGCCTCCGGCGTCGCGGCCTTGGAGCTTCGGCGGGCGCGCGTCAGCCCGCGCTCCAGTTCGGGCCTCCGGTTGTCCGCGAAGGCCAGCCCCAGGCGGCCCGCGATCAGGTCCCGCGACGCGTCGTAGACCTCGCGAGAGAGGCTCATCCCGTGGTGGTCTCGAGGGCGCGCGTCACTCGCTGCTGCTCGTCGAGCGACAGGAAGCGGTCGAGGTCGTGGATGAACACGAGGCCGTCGGGAAGCGCCACGATGCCCGCCAACCCGCGCGGGCCGACCGCGGCGGCGTCGGGCGGCATGACACCGTCACCCGCAACCTCGGTGACGCCCACGACCTGATCGGTCGCCAGGGCCATCCGGCGTTGAGCGGTGCGGACCAGCAGGAGATGGGCGCCCACGCCATACTCACGGCGGGGAAACGCGAACCGCACGCGCAGGTCGAAGACGGGAAGGATCGCGCCGTGGACGTCGATCACGCCCAGCGCGATCGGTGGCGCTTCCGGCAGCGGTGACACCGCCACCATCTGAACGACGCGCTCGACCGTATGGAGCGCCAGGGCATGGCGTTGCTCTTCGATCAGAAAAACGACCAGCTGCAATCGGCGGCGCGCATGATCCGAATCGCCCATGATCAGCCCCCGTCGATTCCAGAGTCCGGCGTTACTCCGCGCGCAAAATCACCAGCAAAATCCGCGAATCACCAGCAAAATCACTATAGGTGGGCTGCGACCATCCGTGTGAGGCCTTTCTGAGGTTTCTAGCCGGGCGCCCGCCGCGCTACGCGCGGCAGGCGCGGAAGTTCGCGTAGTCGCCGGCGGCGGTGGACCTGGTGTCGTCGGCGTCGGTGAGGACGGCGATGCCGCCGGGCCTGGGCGTCTCGGACTCCTTGAATGCGGCCTTCCACTCCTCGCGCACGTTCACCCGCTCCTCCATCCACGCGTCCTTCGCGGGACGGCCGCTGCGGAGCACGTGGACCTGGGTGAGGCCGCTGTTGGACGACAAGCGCGTGCCCACCGGAACCTTCTCGCTCCAGATGTACTTGACGGCCCTGGGGCCCCGGATCTTCGAGTAGGGCACCGCCATGTAGACGGCGAGCGCGCTGTCGTTGGTGTCCGACTCGCGCTCGTCGGCACCGCGCGGGAACTCGCGCGGCCGCCACGACCACGCCAGCACCGGATGCGTCGTGAGGTCCCAGTGCTCGGTCTCGCGACCCGCCTGGATGCCGAGGCCCTTGGCCACCGCCTGCAGGAAGCGCCGGCGGCCCTCCTCCCGGACGCGATAGACGTCCTTGCCGTCGTCCTTGCGCACCTCCCAGCCGGGCGGGAACTCGCCAACCCTGGCCCGGGAGAAGTCGTCGAGGACGATGCAGTCGGTGGACGCCGCCGGCTGCGCGGCCCGTGCGAACGTCAGGCCGGCGGCGGCGAGGAGCGCGAGCAGGACGAGGAGACGCACAACGAACCGAGGGAGCCAGCGCCGGGCCAGTGGCCGGGCGTCCACCACGCTAGCGCCCGCGGCGCCACCACTGGTGCACGAGGTTGTCCACCACCTCGCCGAGCTGGCCGATGGTGCGACACTCGCGCACGATGTCGCAAGCCGGCGCGTAGAGCGGCATCACGCTGTCGCCAATGCCCCAGCCCCACTGCCCCTCGGGGTTCAGCCAGATGATGCCCTTCACCCGCTCGCGAATCTGTCGCAGCGCCCACGCCTGCGGGTCGTTGTAGTTGTTCCGGGCGTCGCCCAGGAGCAGGATCGTGGTCTTGCGGTCGAGCGATTCCAGCTCGGTGGTGGCGAAGCGGCTGAAGGCGTAGCCGAAGTCGGAGCGGCAGTGGTAGTCGACCGGCGCCCCCTTGAGCGCCCACTCGATCGCCCGCTCGACCGGGTAGGTCGAGAACGCCTGGGTGACCTCGGCGATCTCCGAGACGAACACGTAGGAGCGCACGCGGCTGAAGCACTCCTGCAGGCTCCACACGAGCTGCAGCATGAAGCGGGAGGCGTTGCGCACGGAGTCGGAGACGTCGCAGATGGTGATGAGCCGGGGCTTCTCGCGGTGCCGGCGCTTGAGGAAGATCTCCATGGGCACCCCGCCGTAGGAGAGGCTCTTGCGCATCGTCCGGCGGGAGTCGATCCGGCCCTTCTGCTCCTGCCGCTGGCGCAGGGCCAGCGCGTCCTTGATCCGCCGGGCCAGCTTGGCCACCACGCTCTTCATCTGCGCGACCTCGTCGGGGGTCAGCGCGAAGAGCGGCTTGTCGGCGAGGACCTCGCGCGTGAGCTTCTCGCCGGCGCGGTAGGCGCGGCGCTCCAGCTCGCGCTGCACGTGCTGGCGGATCATGCGGCGGAACGCCTCCAGCCGCAGCTCCAGGTAGTTGCGGATGCGGGCGAGCTGACCGGGATCGAGGCCGCGCGCCTCGAGCGCCTGCATGATCTTCTCGATGTCGCGCTCGATGGCCGACCAGTCGAACTGGTCGGAGATGCGGCGGCTGAAGAACCCGACCTGCAGGAAGTACATCAGCCGCTCGAGTCCGGCGTTCTGGCTGCCGGAGCGGATGGCCATCTCCATCTCGCTCCCCTGCCCGCGCATGAGCAGCTCGGTCAGCTCGTCGAGGTCGAGATTGTCCTCGTCGGCCAGCCGGTCGAGCTGGTCCTGCACCTTGGAGTCCTCGGGGCCCAGCGCCTTCTTGAGCCCCTCGCCGAGGGCCTCGAGGTCGAGGAAGTAAAGATTGAAGATGCGCTCGAAGGTCTCGTGGTCGCGTGCCTCCTTGACCAGCGTGGAGGCCAGCGTCGCCTTGAACGTCTCGCGATCGGTGAGCCCCACTTCCGCACTGGCAGTCAGGGCGTCGAGAGCTTCGGCGGTCGAAATGCGAAGCTCGGCACGCCGGAGGTCGCCGATGAACTCGAGGATCCGCTCTTCCATTTATGCGCCGTCGGAGCGCCTAGGCGGGGGTGTCGGCCAGGACTTTGTCCAGCGCGCCCTTCACGCGCTCGATGTCCTTCTCGTACTTCACCAGCATGGTCAGCGTCGACTCGACCAGCGCCGGATCGAGCGCCTTGGCGTTGAGGATCACCAGCGAGCGCGCCCAGTCGATCGACTCCGACACCGACGGCGGCTTGCGCAGCTCCAGCGTGCGGATCTTCTGCACGGCCGCCACCACCGCGCGGGCCAGCTGCTCGGGCGCCTCCGGCACCTTGAGCCGGATGATCTCCAGCTCGTCGGCGGGCGTGGGGAAGTCGATGAACAGGTGCAGGCAGCGGCGCTTGAGACCGTCGCTCAGCTCGCGCGCGTTGTTCGAGGTGAGCACCACGAGGGGAATGTGCCGGGCCTTCACGGTGCCCAGCTCGGGGATCGAGACCTGGAAGTCGGACAGGACCTCGAGCAGGAACGCCTCGAACTCCGGCTCCGCCTTGTCGATCTCGTCCACCAGCAGCACGACCGGATCGTCGGCCCGGATGGCCTGCAGCAGCGGGCGTGGCGACAGGAAGCGATAGGAGAAGAACGCGTCGTCCTGGCCGGCGATGCGCGACACCGCCTCCGGCAGCGAGGGCGCGTCGGCGATCAGCTCGCCGATCCGCTCGCGCAGCAGCTGCGTGTAGAGGAGCTGCTTGGCG
>Ga0210377_10003594_pt1 | contig 13296 bp, 10 predicted proteins | sample PLM4_65_b1redo_FD_155480 | JGI IMG/M metagenome (GOLD analysis project Ga0210377, IMG submission 155480) | Groundwater sediment microbial communities from an aquifer in East River, Colorado, USA - PLM4_65_b1 redo | ecosystem: Environmental > Terrestrial > Soil > Riparian zone | place: USA: East... | reverse complement strand
CGACGGGCAACCCGACGCTCGGGGTGCTCGAGGACCCCGACGTGATCACCAGCACGTGCTCGGGCGCCGGAACGCTCGCTTCGTCGAGGCCGAACAGCACGGCGCTGCGGACCACCGGAAGCGCATCGCCGTGGTAGTTCATCACCCGCGCCGTGCTCGCCGGCACGCTCGGGATGCAGGCGTCGCTGCCAGCCTCCGTGACTTCGAGCACGCTCGCGATCGGAAGCGCGTAGACCCCCCCGCCCACCATGAAGGTGAGCAGGCGTTCCGAAGCGCCCAAGACAAGCGTGGCGCTCACGACTCGCGCTCCGCCGCCGCGGCGGCGCCGGTGTTGAAGCGGCGCAGGCCGCCGCGCAGCTCCGTCGCGAGGCCCGAGAGCGTCGCCGACGCCGCGACCAGCGCGCGCGTCGAGACCACCTGCTGCTCGCAGGTCGCCACCACGCCGTCGATCGAGCCGGCGTTGCGCGCCGCCGCCTTCGCCACTTCGTCCATGCGCGCGACCATCGCTTCGAAGTCCCGGAACTGCGTGTCGGTGCCGTGAAAGATCTCCTCGGCGCGGCTCGCGGCTTCACCCACCGCCGAGCGGATGTGCTCGAGCGAGCGCGCGATCAGGTCGACGTCCTCGCGGCCCTCCGAGACCCCCTGGCTCGACTCGCGCATCTCGTCGGCCACCTCGTTGGTGTCCGACTGGATCTCGTCGATCAGCTTCGAGATCTCGTCGGCGCTGCGGCCCGCGCTCTCGGCGAGCTTGCGGATCTCGTCGGCCACCACCGAGAAGCCGCGACCGGCCTCGCCCGCGCGGGCGGCCTCGATCGAAGCGTTGAGCGAGAGCAGATTGGTGCGATGCGCGACGCTCGTGATCATCGACGTGATCTGGTTCACGTGACGCGTCTTCTCCTCGAGCTCGAAGACGCGCGCCACCGAGCGTTCGACGCGCTCGAACACCAGGCGCATCTTCTCGATCGCGAGCCGCGTGATGTCGACGCCGGCGTTCGCCTTCTGATTGGCTTCGGCTGCGAATCCGAACGCCTCGCGCGCCCGCGAAGAGTTGAGCTCGATCGCCGCGGCGATCTCGTGGATCTGCCGGTTCGTCTCGGAGAGCAGCCGCTGCTCCTCGACCACGCTGCTCGCGAGCGCCGCCACATTCGACGAGATGCCGGCGTTGTGCGAGCTCACGTGCTCGGCCGAGAGCGTGAGCTCGTGCGCTGCGGAAGACACGCGATCGGCGGTTGCCTGCACGTGCTCGACCAACTCGCGCAGGCGCGCCGCCATGCGTTCGATGCCGAGCGCGAGGCCATGCGTTTCATCCGGGAAGCGCGGGCTCGGCACGATCTCGACGACCGCCGCGAGGTCGCCGCGGCTGATCAGGTCGGTCGCCCGGCGCAGGCTCTGGAACGTATGCGTCAGCTCGCGCGAGAGGAAGAAGCCGACCATCCCGCCGGCGCCGAGCGTGACGAAGGGGGCGATCCACGGGGCGACGTCGATTCCGGTCTCGGCCAGCAGCACGGGCAGGCCGATGACGGCGCCGCCCACGACGAGCGAGCCCACGACAAATTTGTGCGTGAGTGAAACCTGCACCGCTGGGGTATCGGAGAAAGGGGCCTGCCGCTTGACGCCGGCCGGAGCCGGAAAGCGTAGGCCCGCCAGGAGCTTTGGCGGCCGAAGCCGCTAGAAGTGCCGCCACCCGCGGTGCGCCGGCGCAGGGCTGGCCGGCGCACGCCGCACGACCCGGCCGATCTCCGTCACGCGCACCCCGAGCCGCCTCGCGAGCCGCGCCGCGGACGGGGCCGCGGGCCCAAGTGTGAAGAGAAGTTCATAGTCTTCGCCGCCGCCGCGCGCGAGCGCCTCGGGGTCGAGGCGGGAGCGCTTGCAGGCCGCCCGAAACCCGGGCGGGACGGGCAGACGGGAGGAATCGATCTCGGCGCCTAGCGCGCGGCCTGCGAGCAGATGCGCGAGGTCGGCATCCAGGCCGTCCGAGACGTCGATGCAGGCCACCCGGCCGGCGAAGGTGGCGAGCGCGCGCCCCGCTCGCAGCCGGGGCACCGGCACGTGCCGAATGCGGCCGCGCCCGCGCTCGGCCCGGGCGCGCTCGAGGGCGGCCCCGCCGAGCGTGCCGGTGACGAAGAGGCGATCGCCCACGCGGGCGGCGCCGCGCCGCAGCCCGCGGCCGCGCGCCACCGCCCCGATCACCGTGATCGTGAGCGAGATCTCGCTCGCGCGGCTCAAATTGCCCCCGACGAGCGGGCAGCCGTGACGCGCCGCCTCGTCGAGCAGGCCGGCGACGAGCGCATCTGCCGTGCGCACCAACAGACCTGGCGGCAGCGCGAGCGCGAGCAGACAGCCGAGCGGCCGCGCACCCATCGCCGCCAGATCCGAGAGGTTCGCCACGAGCGCGCGGCGCCCGAGCGTGCGCGGGCTCTCGTTGCGCAGGCGGAAGTGCACGCCTTCGAAGCAGGCGTCGGTGCTGACGGCGACCTGCTCGCCGGCGCGGAGCCGCAGCAGCGCGGCGTCGTCTCCGATCCCGAGCACGACGCCCCGGGTGCCGCGGCGGCGCGCGGCGGCCCGCGCGATGCGCTCGATCAGGCCGAATTCGCCGAGCTCGCGCAGCTTCACGCGCGGGAGCGTAGCGTGAGCAAGCGATCGCCCGGCGTCAGCGAATGCGCGCACGCCCCGGCATCCGCCTCGCCGTGTTCGAGCGGGCCTGCCAGCGAGCGGAATCGGGAGCTGGAGCCTGCCGTTCCATCCCCCTTGGCGACAGGTATTCGCGCCGCAGCGCGTCGGCGGAGAGCCGGCGTTGCCCTCTCGAATACGCAACGATCGCGCTTCACGAGCACTACCGCGTCCGAAATCGCCTCCGGCATCAGGGGTGCTCGCTGCCCCCACCGGCACAAGAACAGGGCCCGGTCCCGCTTCAGCCAGCGAGAGCCACGTGGGGCCGGCAAGCGTAGTTCGGGGAATTTTCACCCCAAATTCACCCCGGGACCCTATATAGTCTGGCCCTCATTCGAGGAGACAGACGATGCTCCTGCGGCCGGCCCTCGGCGCTGCGGCGCTTGCCCTCGCGGCCCTGCTGGCTGCGGCCTCGCCCGCGCTGGCCGCCGTCTCCGAGGTGGAGGGCAACGGCTCGCTCGCGGCCGCGAACGCCCTGACGCTCGCCGGCGGCGGTCTGCTCGTCGAAGCCGAGCTCGCAGCGGGCGACGTCGACTTCTACTCGTTCCCCGTGAGCGATGGCGACTTCGTCACGCTGAGTGTGATCGAAACGGCTGACGGCGCGTTCCGCGACGCGCAAATGCGACTCTACGATGACTCGGACGCCGTCGTGGCTCAGGACGACGACGCGGGGCCGGGCTTCCTCCCGGCGCTGCGGCTACGCGTACCAGCGGGTGGCGGCGGCACGTGGAAGGTCGCGGTCACGGGCTTCGACGATGCGAACTTCGACGGCGTCGGCCATGGCGAGGAGTTCCCGTATCAGCTCGTGATCGGGGCCGAGCCGCCTGCATTCAGCGAGCCCTCGCCAGACAACAATGGCACGCAGGCGCTCGCGGATTCGCTCGGCTCCGGCGACTTCGAGGCCACGGCGCCGGGCAGCGTCGCGGTGATCGACGGCTCGCTCAGTGACGGCGACATCGACCACTTCTCATTCCCGGTGACGGTCGGGCGCCGACTCTCGGTCGCGATCTACGCCGAAGACGGCGGTGCCTTCCGCGATCCCACCGTCTCGCTGCTCGATGACAGCGCGGCCGAGCTCGCGCACGACGACGATTCCGGGCCGGGTTTCCTGCCCGCGCTTTCGCACGAAGCACCGGCGAACGCCACCTGGACGGTGCGCGTCACCCCCTTTGGCCCGGACGCTCACGCTTACCGGCTCATCGTCGCGCTCGCGCCGGCGGCCACCACGGTCCTCGTCTGCGACGCGAACGACGATGCCTTCATCGACAGCCGCGACGTCAATCTGATCTTCGCCGCGCGCGGTACGCCGGCCAGCGGGCCGGGCGATCCGCGCGATCCGAACGCCGATGGCCTGATCACCGTGCAGGACTCCTTCCTGTGCAAGCTCCAGTGCGGGAATCCGCAGTGCGCGCTGCCGCCGGCGCCCGTGGTGCACGCGACGAGCTGCGGGCTGCTCGGCATCGAGCCGCTCGCCCTGCTCGCGCTGATCGGCTGGCGCCGCCGGTCCCGGCTTCGGAACTACAGGGAGGAACGCTCATGACCCGCCTCGCTGCGCTCGCGCTGGCGCTCTTCGCGATGGGCGCCTTCGCCGCTCGCGACGCCTCCGCGCTCACGCTCTCCTTCTCACCCAGCTCCGTCTCCGCGGGCATCGGGGATTCGGTTGGGGTCGACGTCGTCGTTTCGGACCTGGGTACGGATCTCGTCGCCGCGTTCGACCTCGACGTGCTCTATGACCCCTCCGTGCTACACGCGACGAGCGTCGCCTTCGGTGTACACCTCGGCGACCCGGCCGCGTTCGAGGCCTTCACCGACTTCAACCTGGCGACCGCCGGCAGAGTCGATTTCGCGGAGCTGAGCTTGCTCGACGCCGCGCAGCTGGGAGCCCTCCAGACGGGCCCCTTCGCGCTCGCGACGCTCCAGTTCGACGTCGTGGGCGGAGGGGTGTCGACGCTCGCGTACCGCTTCGATGCCAACAACCTGCTCGTCGGGCCGAGGGGCGAGGTGCTGGACGTCGTCGTGCGCGACGGCAGCGTCGTTGCCGTCGTGCCCGAGCCGACCGCCGCGCTGCTCTTCGCCGTGGGCTTCGCGCTCGTCGGCCTGCACACGCGGCGCGCGCGCGCGGCTTGAGCCCGAGCCCTCCGCCATGACCCGCGCAAAAGGAGGAGCCATGGCGTTGCCGGTGCTGGCGACGCTGCTCTCCGCGGGCCTCTACGCGGCGAGCTTTCCGCCGCTCGCGTTGTCACCCCTCATCTGGATCGCGCTCGTCCCGTTCTTCGCGGCATGCTCGCGTGTGCGTCCGCTCGCGGGCGCTGGGCTCGGCGTACTGTGGGGCGTGTTCGCGTGCTGGGGCGTCTCGTATTGGCTGCCGGGCATGCTCGCGGAATTCTTCCAGACGGGGCCGCTCACGGCGTGGGCTGCCTATCTCGCGGTCGCGCTCGGTCTCGCGGGGCTCTACTACGGCGGCTTCGGCGCATGGCTCGCCTTCGCGTCGCGGCGCGGCTCGCTGCAGCCCCTGGTCGTAGGCTGCGTCTTCGCCGCCTGTGAATGGGCGCGCGCGAGTCTGCTGATCCCGACGCCATGGGCCCTCTCCGCCTATTCGCAGGCACCGGGTTCGATTTGGCTCCAGACGGCCGATCTCGCGGGACCCTTCGCCTTTGCGTTGCTCGTCGGCGCCGTTGGCGCAGCCATCGCGGGGAGCGTCTCCGCCCCGCTGCGCACGTCGCGTCCGTGGCTGGCGCGCGCGGGGGTGGCAGCGGCCCTCCTCGCCGCGCTCGCCTACGGGCACGCGCGCCTCGCGCAGGATTTCGCCGACGGCCCGAAGACGCGCGTCGCGCTCGTGCAGGGCGCGATCGAGCCGGAACACCGCTTCCGAGCCGAGTTCCGCAGCGCGAACTTCGCGCGCCACCTCGAGCTCTCGATGCAGGCGGCGGCTGGCCACCCCCAGCTGATCCTCTGGCCCGAGTTCGCGGCGGAATTCTACCTGCGCGAAATGACCCCGCAGCGCCGCCAGCTCGAGCGCTTCGCGCGCGAGTCCGGCGTCGGCTTCCTCGTGGGCGCGCCCGACTATCGCTTCACGAGCCGCGCCACCGAGTACTTCAACTCCGTCTTCGTGCTGGAAGACGGCGAGCTCGCGCCACGTTACGACAAGGTGCACTTGATGCCCTTCTCCGAGACGAACCCGCTGCGGGCTCTCGTGGCGATCGGCACGGACCTCTACACCGCGGGCCGCGACGCAAAGCCCGTCGCGACGCGCGCCGGACGCCTGGGCGTGCTGCTGTGCTCGGAGGCGATGCTCCCTGGCTATGCCGGTGAGCTCGCGCGCGCGGGCGCCGAGCTGCTCGTGAACCCGTCGAACGACAGCTGGTTTCGCGATCTGGGCGCCGCGCGCCAGCAGCTCGCCGCGGTGGCGCTGCGCGCCGTCGAGAACCGCCGCAGCGTGCTGCGCCCCGCCGCTTCGGGCTACACCGCGGTGATCGATCCGCACGGCCGCGTGGTGGCCGAGGCGCCTTATGGCGTGCCGGCCGTTCTGGAGGCCGAGGTCGCGACCTCGCGCGCCACGACTCCCTACCAGGCTTGGGGCGGTGCCGCGGTGCTCGGCCCCGGCGCCGCCGCTCTCGCCTGGACGTTCATCCCGCTTCTCCGCCTCGGACGGCGGACACAGGAGACTCCCGCATGCAGCCCCGAACCCCGACTCGTCTGATCCTCGCCTTCGCGCTGCTGCTCCCGGCGGTCGCCTCGCAGGCCACGGCGCCGGGTAGCCTCGATGCGCGCGAGCGCCTGCTGCTAACGGTTCAATCCGTGTGCGCGAACAATCCGAGCCAGGTGTGCACGACCCACTTGTCGAACTCCGCCGAGTTCGACCCGTTGCAGTGTCCCGCGGCTCCGGCACCGCAGGAATGCGTGATCGACTTCCTTCCGAATACCGAGATCCGCGCGCTGATGACCGTGATCAGCGATGATCCGACACCGGCCGTGACGAGCGACGCGGACGTGCGCATCGCCGTGCTCCTCGAGTTCCAGATCGGCGAAAAGCACTACGTGATCGCGGACGCGTTCACGCCGGGAAGCAAGATCGCCGACTGGTTCCCGATTTTTGGCGAGGCTGACATCTTCAGCGTCGACAACAGCTTCTATGCGACCAACGGTCCGTTCCAGGCGAACAGCGACATCGGCAAGCGCCTGGTCGAGATCGCCATCACGGAGTTCGGCGTGCCCGCAAATACGATCCCGACGCTGCTTGCAGCGGATCCCAAGACGCCGGAGCTCGCGGTCGATCAGTCCGGGGCCACGCAAGCGACCGGGTCCGTCGCGCGCTACCGGGTCACGATCCGCTTCGCGAAGCCGGCGCCCCCCCCATTGTAGGTCGCCCGGTATATAGTCTCGCGGCATGAGCCGCGCGCGCCGCCTCGACCTTGCGTTGGTCGCGCTCCTCACGCCCCTCTGGCTGCTGTGCGTCTTCCTGCACGTCCGCCTCGTGTGGAACGATCGGCTCGCATGGGTGCCGATCCACGTGACACCCTTGGCGGACGGGCCGCCCACGGTGGCCGACCTCTGGCCGAGCTCGTCCCCCCAAGACGTAGGCCTCGAGCCTGGCGACAGGCTGCTCTCGCTCGCCGGCACGGATCTGCGCGGCGTCGGTCGTCTTCGCCTGCTGGCCCTCGCCCACGGCGGCGCGGACGAGGCACTGCGCGTGCCGCTGCGCATCGAACGCGGGGGCGTCGAGCAAGACGCCACCCTCCAGCTCCGCCGGGTCGCCTTCCCCTGGCGCACCGTGCCGCTCGTGGTGGGCCTCGGCCTGATGGGCCTGCTGCTTCCGCTGCGCGGAAGCGGCGCGCGGGCCGCGCGAGCCTGGGCGCTCGCGGGCGTGAGCTACAGCCTGCACTGGTCGCTGCTCTTCGGTCCGCCCGCCTGGCAGACCTACCTCGGCATGCCGCTCTTCCTGGCGGGCGCCGCCGTCTTCCCGCCCTTGTTGCTGCGTGCCTGCCTGCTGACACCGGATCCGGTGGTGCCGCGCGGACGGGTCATGACCGCATGGACGTGGGGGCTCGCCATCAATGGTGTCGGCACGGCGAGCTGGGTGCTGGGTGTCCCGTTCTCGGGCGACCTCGGCCTGCGAGTTATTTTTAGCGTGAACTTCATCCTCGCGGTGGGCGCGATCGCGATTCTCGCGCGCAACTACCGGAGCGCCGACGCGATCGGCCGGCGTCAGGTGAAGTGGGTGCTCTTCGGCGTCTACGTCGGCGCCGCGCCGGTCTTGTTCGCGGCGGCGCTCGGCGCCATCGATCCGGGCTTCTGGTGGCTCTATGAGCTCTCGCTCGTCTTCACGGCGCTGACGCCCTTTTGCATCTTCATCGCCTTCGTCCGCTTCAACTTCCTCGACATCGATCGCCTCCTCAGCGCGACGGCCGCCTATTCGCTGCTGTCGGTCGTGATCCTCTCCGTCCTCTTCTCGGTGGTTCCGATCCTCGCCGAGCTGCTCTCGCGCAGCATCGATATCGAGCAGCGCACCGTGCAGACCATGATGTCCGTGGCGGTGGCGGCCGTGTTGGTGCCCTCCGAGCGCTTCGTGCGGCCTCCCATCGAGCGGCTCTTCTTTCGCGAGCGGCAGGCGCTCGAGGCCGGCGCGAAGGCGCTGCGTGCCGAGCTCGCGCGCGTGACGGCGCCCGGCCCCCTCTTCGAGACCCTTGGCCAAAGGCTCGCCGAGTTCCTGCGCCTCGAGACCTGCGTCGTCTACGGACACGCCGGAGCCGCGTATGCTCCGCTGTTTGCGCGCGGCTCGGCCGTGCCCCCGGGCTTCGACGCCAAGGGCCACCTCGTCGAGCTGCTCGCAGAGCAGGCCGCACCCGTCGCGGGCGCGCAATGGCGGCGCTGGGCCAGGCGCGGCGCCATCGAGGGCGCCGACCGCGCCGCACTCGTGAGCCTGGGCCCCGACGTGCTGCTCCCGATCCACCGCGAGGATCAGCTCACCGCGTTCGTGTGTCTCGGCCAAAAGCAATCCGGCGACATCTTCACGCAGACCGACCTCACACTGCTCGCCTCGCTCGCCGATCGCGCCTCGCTGGCGCTGCTGCGGTTCGACAGCGACGCGATCGAGCGCTCGGAGCGAGAGCTCCACGCCACACTGCGCAGCTACGTTCCGGGCGCCGTCGTCGACGAGCTGGCACGCGGCGCCACGATGGCCCCCGGCGAGCGCGAGGTGACCGTCTTGTTTGTCGACGTGCGCGGCTACACGAGCTTTTCGGAGCGGCGGCGCCCCGAAGAGATTTTCGAAGTCGTGAACACCTACACCACCGCCGTCTCGAGCGTGGTGCGCCGGCACGGCGGCGCCGTCGTCGAGTTCCATGGCGACGGCCTGATGGCCGTCTTCGGCGCGCCGCTGGATCTCGGGAACAAGGAGCTGTCGGCGATCTCGGCCGCGCGCGACATCCTCGGGACGGTCGCCGGCCTCGAGCTCGGCACCAAGTACGGCCTGCCGCCGCTCGAATGTGGCGTCGGGATCGCCACGGGCGATGCCTACGTCGGCGACATCCAGGCCGTCGATCGCCGCATCTGGGGCGTCATCGGCAACACCACCAATCTCGCGGCGCGGCTCCAGAGCCTGACCAAGGACCTCGAGGCCACGATCGTCATCGATGGGACCACACGCGTGCGCGCCGGCGCTCCGGCCTTCGATTTCGCGCGCCACGCCGACGTGCGCGTGCGCGGCCGCAGCGACGCCATGCAGGTCTACGCGCTCGCTCGCCTGGAGCAGGCCGCCGTCGCGGCTTGATGCGGCGCCCCCAGGGTCAGAAGCGGCGGGCGAAGATTGGCTCGGCGTCTCCGCTCGGGGCCAACCGCTCGGCGCGAGCCGTCGGGGGTCGCTCTCCACTCACGACGGCGCGCACGGGCCACGCCAGCTCGCTCGCGAAGGCGATCAGGTCGCCGAAGACCGCCGCGCGCAAGGCGGCTTCGGGAAGACCCGCGATCAATCGAACGAACGCGTATTGCGGGCGCCCGGCGACGGCGTCGAGCACGAACCGCAGCTCCTCGGCCACGGCCCCCCGCGGCCAGCGAGCGGCTGGCTGGAACCAGTAGAGGACCAGCTGCCTCTGCGCCCCGAGATGCGCCTCGAGAAGCTGTGCGCGAAGGCTGTTGCCTCCGGGCACGGGCACCTCGACCGAGTCCGTTGCCACCGTCTCCCAGCCGGCCGCCGGGTAGCAGACTTCGGGGTCGTGTGCGGCCCTGGCGTGGCCCGCGCGTCCCGCATAGAAGCCCACGTAGAGCCCGATCGAGGGCCGACCGCTGGCCGTGTAGATCCGCGCGACGTAGGAGCTGGGGCCCAGCATCTCGAGGACGCCGGGGTCGAGAGACTCGTCGGCGCCCCCCGACCAGGGCCCCACGTGGGAGGGCATTGCGGAGGGCGAAACTTGCAGCGAGGGCCCACCGGCGAACGACCAGACCACGAGCAACTGCCCGGGGAGGAGCAGGGCGAGCGACACGCCCACGAGTCGCAGGCGTAGGCTCATCGCAGCAGCCTCGCGAGACCGAACAGGGCCAGAATGCCCACGGCAAAGGCCGCCACGCCGAAGCCCTGATGCAGCAGACCCTGTGCAGCCTGCACTCCGACGATGGGTACGAGCTTCACGGTGACCACCACCCGAATCACATTCGCGCCGATCGCAACCGGGATCACACTCGCCACGACGACCCCGCGGCGCCACCAGCCCGGCAACCAGGCGAACGCGATCAAGCACGCGATCGGCAGCATCGTCACGATGGAAGTCAGCCCGCTGCACGCGTCGGCCACGAAGAGCTCGTGACCCGGTACGAGAATCTGGTTGCCGGTCGCCACGACGGGCTCCCCGAACGCCTGCAGCAAGGACACGGCCAGATCGGTCACGATCAGCTTCAGCCGTACGAGAAGCGGTCGGATGAGGAAGCCCGGGGGAACCATCAGTGCGAGGAAGACGAGTGGGAGGCCGAGAGCGCGAACCAATGCAGAGCCGCCGATGGCGAAGGCAACCGCCCCGATGAGGAGCGGGACGCCCACACCGGCGGCGAAGCGGAGATCACCGATGAATGTCAGAACTTCGAAGGTCGCCGCGGCGAGCACGACCAGCGATCCGTAGCGGGGTGGCTCGAGATCTCGTACCGCCTCGATGACCTTCGCGCGATTCGCGTAGACGAGCCACCCCGCGACGAGCGCCATGAGGTAGCCATGTCCGTACGACTCGTAGATTCGCCACCCGAGCGACAGGTTCCAGAGGGCAGGCAGCGAGAGCAGGAACGTCCCCGTGGCGATCCCCAGCAAGAGGAGCCTGTCGGGTCGCCGCCACGGCCTCGCGTGCGCGTCCGCGCGAGTGGATGCGACGACCTCATTCATGCCGAGCACGACCCTCCCGGCGCCGCCGCGGCGCGCGCGATGCGCTCGATCCGGCCGAGCGCGCCGACGTCGCGCAGCCTCAAGGCAGAGCGTCGCTACGCGGTGAGCGGCGCCAGGCGCAGCTCGACGCGGCGGTTCGTCTGGCGTCCCTCGACGGTCGCGTTGTCGGCGATGGGGCTGCGCTTGCCGAAGCCCTGGGTGAGCACGCGGCGCTGGTCGATGCCCTGGGCCGTCAGGTAGCTGCCGACGCTCGCGGCGCGCTGCTCGGAGAGCGTCTGGTTGAGGCTGTCCGAGCCGGTGCTGTCGGTGTGGCCCGTCACCTCGATGATGGTCTTCGGGTACTCCTTCAGCACCAGCGAGACGGAGTTCAGCACCGCGTAGAAGGACGGGCGGATCGCCGTCTGGTTGCTTTCAAACGTGACGTTGCCCGGCAGGTTGAGGACCACCTCGTCGCCGACGCGCGTGACGCTCACGCCGGTGCCGCGCAGTTGCTCGCGCAGCTTCGCCTCCTGGACGTCCATGTAGGCGCCCACCGCGCCCCCCGAGAGCACCCCGACGCCCGCGCCGATCAGCGCGCCCTTGGCGGCGCCGCGCCCGCCCCCCGCGATCGCGCCGATGGCGGCCCCGCCCGCCGCTCCGGCCGCGGTGCCGATCATCGCTCCGGCGGCGGTCTTGCTGAGCTGCTTCTCACCGGTGAAGGGATCCGTCGTACACGCCGCCAGCGTGCACAGCACACCCAACACCGCCCATCCGCGCATCCATCCAGGCATGTCATCCCCCGGCTCGGTCGTGCGCCGGCGGCCGACCGCTGCGGTCGGCTTCCGTGCATTCGCTGATCTTCCACGATAGCGAACGAATCGGCACCGATCGCCAGCGCTTCATGGCCGAGCTGCGCGTCAAGAGCGACGCTGTGTCGATCGATCAGGAATCGTACCCGGGCCTGATCTGAACGCCGGGGCCCGGATCCACTCTAACGCGGCTTCACCGACGCCATCGGGGTCGCGGCAGGGCCGGGCGGAGGCCGGGGGGGCGCGCTGCGACGGGGCAGCGTCTGCTCGAGCGCCGCCTCGAGCACCTCGTCCATGTGATCGACCGGGATGAACCGCATCCGGCGTCTCATGTCGGGCGGCAGGTCCTGCAGGTCGTTCAGGTTCTTGCGCGGCAGGATCATCTTCGTGATGCCAAAGCGCAGCGCCGCGAGCGCCTTCTCGCGCACGCCGCCGACAGGCAGCACACGACCGCGCAGGGTCACCTCACCGGTCATCGCCACGTCGTGGCGCACCCGCGTGCGGGTCGCGAGCGAGATGATCGCCGTCGCGATTGCGATGCCCGCCGAGGGGCCATCCTTCGGAATCGCGCCGGCGGGGATGTGCAGATGGACTTCGTGGCGTGCGAAGATCGCCTCGTCGAAGCCGAGGTCGACGCTGCGGCAGCGCGCGTAGGTGAGCGCCGCGTGTCCCGACTCCTTCATCACGTCACCGAGCTGCCCCGTGAGCACGAGGCCGGTGCCGCGCGTCATGGTCGCCTCGAGCATCAGCACCTCACCGCCGCTCTCGGTCCAGGCGAGCCCGTTGGTGACGCCGATCTCGCCAACCGTGGGCGGTTTCTCCCAGATGAAAGGCGGAGGACCCAGATAGCGCGCGAGCGTGCGCGCGGTGATCGCGATGCGCGACTCGTCGCCCTCGGCGGCTCGCCGCGCCGCCTTGCGGCAGATCTTCGCGATCTGCCGTTCGAGGTGGCGCACGCCGGCCTCGTGCGTGTAATCCGTGACGATGTGCAGCGTGGCCGCCGGTGACCAGGAGATGCGGTCGGTCGGCAACCCGTTCTCCTCGATCTGATGCGGAATCAGGTAGCTGCTCGCGATCTCCACCTTCTCCTCCGGTGTGTAGCCGGAGACGCGGATCACCTCGACGCGGTCGCGCAGCGGGCCGGGGATCGGGTCGAGTTGGTTGGCGGTGGCGATGAAGAGCACCTTGGAAAGGTCGAAGGCGACGTTCAGGTAGTGATCGCTGAAGCGGGAGTTCTGCTCGGGATCGAGCACCTCGAGCAGAGACGACGAGGGATCGCCGCGGAAGTCGGCGCCCAGCTTGTCGATCTCGTCGAGCATGAAGACGGGGTTGTTGGTGCCCGCCTGCTTCAGCCCCTGGAGGATGCGGCCGGGCAGCGCACCCACGTAGGTGCGGCGGTGGCCGCGGATCTCCGCCTCGTCGCGCACGCCGCCGAGCGAGAGCCGCACGAACTCGCGCCCCATCGCGCGGGCGATC
>Ga0210377_10003593_pt1 | contig 13296 bp, 10 predicted proteins | sample PLM4_65_b1redo_FD_155480 | JGI IMG/M metagenome (GOLD analysis project Ga0210377, IMG submission 155480) | Groundwater sediment microbial communities from an aquifer in East River, Colorado, USA - PLM4_65_b1 redo | ecosystem: Environmental > Terrestrial > Soil > Riparian zone | place: USA: East... | reverse complement strand
TCGCGGGCTCGCCGACCTGCTCGAGGCGGGTGTCGACGAGGGGCTCGCCTTCTGGGACCTGGCCGACGGCTACGGCAGCCACCCGCACGCGAAGGAAGCCCTGAAGTCGGTGAAGCGGGAGCGTGTGGTCATCATGACCAAGACGCAGGCGCGCACCGAGGGCGAGATGCGCGCCGACCTCGATCGCTTCCGGCGCGAGATCGGTGTCGACCGGATCGACATCGTCCTGCTGCACTGCATGATGGACGGCGACTGGCCGCGGCAGAGGGCGGGCGCCATGGCCGTCCTGTCGGAAGCCAAGGAGAAGGGCCTCGTCCGCGCGCACGGCGTGTCGTGTCACACGCTCGGGGCCCTGAAGACGGCTGCCGCGACGGACTGGGTCGAGGTCGACCTCGCTCGCCTGAACCTCGCGGGCGTCCACATGGACGGCGATCCCGCAACGGTGATCGGCGTGCTGCGGGAGATGAAGGCCAAGGGCAAGGGGATCATCGGCATGAAGCTGCTCGGCCAGGGCGACCTGCGCGGCCGCGTCGACGAGGCGCTCCAGTACGCGCTCGGGCAGGACGTGCTGGACGCCTTCAGCATCGGCGCCACGAGCCGCGCGGAGCTGCGCGGCCTCGTCGAGAAGATCCCGGCGGCGAGCGTCCGGGCCTGACTCTCCGCCGACCACGAGAACCGGAGGCGATGACGCCATGAAGCAGCGTCTCTTGATCGGTCCGGACCAGGAGGGCGAGATGACGCTGCTGCAGGTGAGGGGTTGAGCGAGCCCCACTACCCGGCGGCCCGCGTCTTTGCGGGCCGTCTGGAGGCTCACTTCGCCTCTCACGCGCCCGAGGGCATGCCGCTGCCCGACGCCAGCGACATCGAGGCCCTGATCGATGCCGGGTTCTGGGCCAGCCTGCAGCGCGAGGAGGGCTACGCGCCGGAGATCTCGCTCGCGTTCCTGCCTCCCGAGCGGGCGGTGAGGCCGCTTCTACTCGCGCCCCCGCTGCCGCTCGGGCCGCGGGCGCTCGCCCAGTTGGCGCCGGCCGTGGAGCGGCCGGGGATCCACCTCGGCGTCTTTCGGCAAGCAGGCGAGCTGGTCGTGTGGGGAACCACGCGCGCGATCCCGGCGCTCGCGTTCGTGCTCGAGGTCGTCGCTCCCGGCCTGCTGGTGGTGAAGCACCGGCTGCGCGAAGACTCGGCGAAGTTTCGCAACGTGGCGGTGTTCGAGGGCGAGCAGGTCAAGGTCCTGAGCCGCGAGGCCGCCCACGCGGCCGACTATCCCGCGCTGCTCGGCCCGCTGCTCGGCCCCGAGTCCGGCGGCGGCACCGGCGACCCCGGCGACGTGCTGCTGCGGCTGGCGGTCTCGATGCGCGGGCACAAGCGCGGCGGCACGCTGCTCGTGGTGCCCGCGGGCACCGAGGCGTGGCGCGAGTCGATCGTGCGGCCGATCGCCTACGCGGCGGAGCCGGCCTTCACGGAGCTGGCCGATCTCGCGAGCCCGGGAGCGGGTGCGGGCGAGCTCAAGGACCCGCTCGCGCTCGGCCGCGTGGTGGACGCGATCGCGGGGCTGACCGCGGTCGACGGCGCGACGCTGATCACCGACCGCTTCGAGCTCTTGGCGTTCGGCGTCAAGATCGGGCGCCCCGACGGCCGGCTGCGAGTCGAGCGCGTCTTCGTCACCGAGCCGATCGAGGGCGGCACGCCGAGCGTGATGTCCCCGCTGCAGCTCGGCGGCACGCGCCACATCTCGGCCGCGCAGTTCGCCCAGGATCAGCGGGACGCCTTCGCCCTGGTGGCCTCGCAGGACGGCCGCTTCACGGTCTTCGCGTGGTCGACGCGCCAGGCGATGGTGCACGCCCATCGCGTCGAGACGCTGCTGCTCTGAACCGGACGAGGGGGCGGCGCGTCAGCGTCGGGAGCGTGCCGCCCCCCGACGAGCTACTTCGGTGGCGCTGCCGGGAGCACCGCGGCGTTGCTCGCGAGCACCCAGGCGCCGCCCTTCTTCACCAGCGTGTTGACGTAGCTGCCCTTGATCGACAGCGGCTTGCCGTCGGGTCCCGTTGCCATCACCTCGTAGGTGCCCTCGCCGACCGCGACGTCCGCGCCGACCGTGTGGAGGGCTCCGGTCTGGATCTTGATCTGGGCCCCCTTCCAGGGGCCGGCGAAGGCGGTGGCGAACTCCTTGGCGATGGCTTCGCGACCGACGACGCGACCGCCGTCCGGCGAGACGCGGATGGCGTCCTCGGTGTAGAGGCTCGTCAGGGCCTTGACGTCGGCCTTGCCAAAGGCGGCGGTCCAGTCGGCAACCAGCTTGTCGACGGCAGGGTCCTTGGTCTGCGCCGAAGCGGACGCGAGGCCAATGGCGACAACGGCGGCCGAAACGGCCAAAGCGATACGTTTGATCTTCACTCGGAAAACCTCCTTGAGGCGTCTGTGGGCCGGCATGACATGGAGCGGCCCAGAAGCTATAGGCCCTGTGCGTCCTGCAAGTCAAGCGCCTGCCGCTCGAATACGGCCGCGAAGTGCGTGGTCAGGCGGTCCATCACCTCACCCTGCGGCACCGGTCGGCCGAGCTTGCGCTCCAGGCTGGTGACGCCGCGGCCGCGGATGCCGCAAGGCACGATCAGGTCGAAGGCGGACAGGTCGGTCCCAACGTTGAACGCGAAGCCGTGCGAGGTGACCCAGCGCGCGATGCGCACGCCGATGGCGCCGATCTTCTCGTCTCCGAGCCAGGTGCCGGTGAGCCCGGCCACGCGGCTCGCCGCGAGGCCGTAGTCCGCCGAGGTGCGGATCATCACTTCCTCGAGGTCGCGCACGTAGCGGTGCACGTCGCGCCTGTCGGGGGAGAGATCGAGGATCGGGTAGCCGACCACCTGGCCGGGGCCGTGGTAGGTGACGTCGCCGCCGCGGCCGGTCTCGAGGTACACCTCGAAGCCGCGCTCGCGGAGCGCCTCGGCGGGGAAGAGCACGTTCTCCGCGCGCGCGTTGCGTCCGAGCGTGAACACCGGGTCGTGCTCGAGCAGCAGCAGCTGGTCCGGGATGCGCCCGGCCTGCCGTTCGGCGACCAGGCCCTCCTGGATCTGCAGCCCGCGAGCGTAGGGGATTCGTCCGAGCCGCCTGACGACCAGGGGTGTCACAAGGACGTTTCGTCGAACTCCTGCAGCGTCTTCTTGACGTGGGCCATGAAGCGGTCGGCGTCGGCGCCGTCGACGAGACGGTGGTCGAACGTGAGCGCCACGTAGGCCATGGTGCGGATCGCGATCGCGTCGTCGCGCACGATCGGGCGCTTCTCGATCGTGCCGAGGCCGAGGATCGCCACCTGCGGCTGGTTGATGATCGGCGTGCCGAACAGGCTGCCGAAGACACCGGGGTTCGTGATCGTGAAAGTGCCGCCCTGGACCTCTTCGACCTTGAGCTTCTTGGCCCGCGCGCGCTCGGCGAGGTCGGCGGTGGCGCGCGCCAGGCCCAGCACGTTCTTCTCGTCCGCGTTGTGGATCACCGGGACGATCAGGCCCCATTCGAGCGCCACCGCTAGCCCCAGGTTGACGTCCTTACGGTAGACGACGTTGTCGCCGTCGATGCTCGCGTTCAGCACCGGGAAGACGGCGAGCGCATCGACCACCGCCTTCAGCACGAACGGCACGTAGGTGAGCTTCACGCCGCGCTCCTCGAACGCGGCGCGGTGCTTGTGGCGCAGCTGGTCGATCCGCGTGAAGTCGATCTCGAACACCGTCGAGACGTGGGCCGAGGTGCGCTTCGAGAGCACCATGTGCTCGGCCGTCTTCTTGCGGATCGGCGACATCGGCACCACCTGGACCCGCGGGCCGGCCGCCGGGGCAGCGGGCTTCGTGGCTGGTGGCGGCGGAGCGGGAGTCGCGACGACCGGACGGGCCGAGACTGACGCTGGGGCCTCGTCGGGCGCCGCCGTCGGGCGCCCCTCGATGTGGCCGAGGATGTCCTGCTTCGTCACCCTCCCGCCGATTCCCGTGCCCGGGATCTCCCGGATGTCGAGCTGGTGCTCGGCGGCGATCTTGCGCACGACGGGGGAGGAGCGGGTGAGGCGCAGCTCCTCGGCCGTCATTTCGGCGCGGGGCTTTTCCGGTGCGACGGCGTCGGGTGAGTCGGAATGCGGCAGTCGCTCTCCTTCGATGTGGTACTCGACCGGCGGCGGCGGCGCAAAGGCCGGTGGCGCTGGTGCAGTATGTGTCGCAGGCGCCGGAGTGGGTGGCGCAGCTGCGACCGGTGGAGGCGCGGGTGGCACCGGTGGCAGCGTGACCGTCCCGACCAGAAAGGCCGAGACCGGCGGAGCCGGCGGCGCAGGGAGTGGGGGCGGAGCTGCGGGAGCCAGCGCCGCGGTTACCGTCGCTTCACCCTCGGCCGCGACCACTCCGACGACGGTGTTGATCGGAACCGTGGTCCCGGGAAGGACGCGGATCTCCGTGAGGATCCCCGCGGCCGGCGAGGGGATCTCGGCGTCCACTTTGTCGGTCGAGATCTCGAAGAGCGGCTCGTCGCGCTCGATGCGGTCGCCCACGTTCTTGAGCCACTTCGTGACGGTGCCCTCGGCGATCGATTCCCCCATCTGGGGCATGATGACGTCAGCCATGGCTCTCCTCGCTCGCGGGGCGCACTAGGCGTCGATCGCGTGGCCGTAGACGGCCTCGGCCGCCTGCATCAGCGTCTCGGGCAGCGTCGGGTGCGGGTGGATCGTGCGGAAGATCTCCTCCGTGGTCGCTTCGAGCCGCAACGCGACGCAGGCCTCGGAGATGAGGTCGGTCACGTGCGGGCCGACCATGTGCACGCCCAGCACCTCGTCGTACTTGGCTTCGGAGACCACCTTCACGAGGCCCTCGGGGTGCCCGATGATGCGCGGCTTGGCCAGGCTGCCGAAGGCGAAGCGCCCCACGCGCACGTCGTAGCCCCGCTTCTTCGCCTCGGCCTCGGTCAGGCCCACGCCCGCCACCTCGGGCCGGCAGTAGGTCGCCGACGGGACGCGGTCGTAGTTGACCGGCTCGGTCGCGTGGCCGGCCAGGCGCTCGGCGACGCCGATGCCCTCGGCCGACGCCACGTGGGCGAGTTGCGGGTGCGGTCGGTCCGGCAGCGCGACCACGTCGCCGATCGCGAAGATGCCGGGCTCGTCCGTCGCCATCGCATAGCTGGTCTTGACGCTTCCGCGGTCGAGCTCGACGCGCGTCGACTCGAGGTTGAGCCCGTCCGTCACCGGCCCACGCCCGACCGCCACCAGCAGCACGTCCGCGGTCACCGTCTTCGATTCGCCCTGTGCGTTCCGGAAGCCCACCTCGACGCCGTTGGCGGTCTTGAACGCGGCTTCCGTGCGCGCGCCGACGTGGATCGTCATCTGCTTGCCGAGCACCTTGTGCGCCTCGGCCGACATCTCCTCGTCGTCGAGCGGCAGGATGCGCGGCAGCATCTCGATCACCGTGACGGCCGAGCCAAAACGGGCGAACATCGAGGCGAACTCGATCCCGACCGCTCCCGCGCCGATCACGATCATGCTCTTCGGGATCTCCTTGAGCTGAAGGATCTCGTCCGAGGTCAGGATCTGCTTGCCGTCCGGCGCCATGCCCGGCAGCGACTTCGGCTTCGAGCCGGTGGCGATCACCACGTTCTTGGTGTCGATCTTCTGCTCGCCGGCGTCGCCCTTGACCACGAGCGTCTTCGGGCCCTCGAAGCGGCCGTGCCCCTTGACGAGCGTGATCTTGTTCTTCTTGAACAGGTAGGTCTCGATCCCCTTGCTGAGCCGCGCCACGATCCGGTCCTTGCGCGCCATTACGGTGGGGAAGTCGATCGCGACGTTGTCCGCCAGGATCCCGAACTCCTTGCGGTGCTGGAGGTCCTCGTAAAGGTCGGCGGTGTGGAGCAGGGCCTTCGTGGGGATGCAGCCCCGTAGCAGGCAGGTGCCGCCGGTGCCCGCGGGGTCGCGCTCGACGATCGCGGTCTTGAGCCCCATCTGGGCGGCACGGATCGCCGCGACGTAGCCGCCGGGGCCGGTGCCGATCACGGTGACGTCGAAGATCTCGCCGTTGGCCAAGCTATCCTCCTGCAACAGGGCACGCTACCAGAGCCGACCGGGCCCTGACAAGGCGCGGCGCAGGTGTCGCGTCCGCGCTAGATGCCGAGTCGAGCATCCTCCGGGCTCCGTCCTGACCCGTCTGCTAGAATGGCTCTCCCTCCAATGTCCGAACCACTTCTCATCGTCGCGGCCATCGTCATCCTGTTGCTGGGCAACGGGTTCTTCTCCGGCAGCGAGATCGCGATCATCTCGTCACGGCGCAGCCGGATCGAGCGGATGGCGGAGCAGGGGAACCGGGCGGCGCAGCGGGTGCGCGAGCTCCAGGACAACATGGACCGCTTCCTGGCCACGGTCCAGATCGGCGTGACGGTGTGCGGGACGCTCGCGGGCGTCCTCGGTGGCGTGCTGGTCTCCCGCTACCTGGAGCCGACACTGGTCGAGGACGGGCTCGCGCGGTTTCTGCCGCCGGCGCTCGTCGCGAGCTTCGCGGTGGGGCTCGGGATCGTCTACGTCGAGCTGATCCTCGGCGAGCTGGTGCCGAAGGCGCTCGCCCTGCGCTACACCGAGCGGATCGCGCTCATCGTGTCCGGGCCGTTCCGGCTGATGTTCCGGTGGTCGCGCTGGCTGGTGGAGTTCCTGGCGGCCTCCACGCGGCTGGTGCTGCGCGCCTTCGGCATGCGTGAGATGGGTCCGCGCACGTTCGTCTCGGAAGAGGAGATCAAGCACCTCGTCAGGGAAGGGCGCCAGCAGGGTGTCCTCGACCAGACCGAGATGGAGATCATCCACAGTGTCTTCGAGTTCACGGACATGCCGGTGCGCAAGGTGATGGTGCCTCGGCCCAAGGTGTTCGCGCTCGACGCGGACACGCCGCCCGGCGAGGTGGGATCCCTGATCGTTGAGAGCGGCTTCTCGCGCATCCCGGCGTACGAAGGCTCGCTCGACAACGTGCTCGGCGTCGTCTACGTCAAGGATGCGCTGCGCCTGCTCGAGAAGCGCCAGCCCGTGGTGATCCGCAAGATCCTGCACCCGGTGCACCTCGTGCCCGAGACGAAGAAGGTGGGCGAGCTGCTCAAGGAGCTGCAGAAGCGGCGCAGCCACCTGGCGCTGGTGATCGACGAGCACGGCTCGCTCTCCGGGCTCGTCACGCTCGAGGACCTGATCGAGCAGATCGTGGGCGAGATCCAGGACGAGTACGACTGGGAGGAGCGCCCGGTCGAGCGGCAGCGCGACGGTTCGATGGTGGTCGAGGGCACGCTCTCGGCGTCCGAGCTGCGCGACAGCCACGAGGTCCCCCTGCCGGAAGGCGAGTTCGAGACCGTAGCCGGCTTCATGCTGGCCGAGCTCGGCCGCGTCCCGAAGGGCGGCGAGATGGTCCAGGTCGCGGGCTTTCGCTTCACGGTCGTCGACGTCGAGAAGAACCGCATCAGCAAGGTGAAGATCGAGAAGCTGCCGGTCGCGACGACGGCCTGAGCGTCGCCCGCGCCGCTACTGGCTCGGGGGCGGCGGGTTCGTCGTCGGCGGACGGATCGGCTCGATGCGCGGCTGGTCGGGCCGAGCGGGCAGCGTGGGCGAGGGGGCCTGCGCAGGCACCTCGAACAGGAACGGCGACGCCTCGCCACCGACCAGGAACGAGCGCAGGTCGCGCTCGAGGATGTCGCTGCGGCGGATGACGTGCGGCGTCAGCGTCATCACGATGTCGGTCTGCCGCGCCTCGTCCCTGTTCTTGGCGAACAGCCTGCCGAAGAACGGGATGCTCGCGAGCCCCGGCAGCCCGGTGAGCCCGTGCTGCTCGTTGTCGAGGATCAGGCCCGCCAGCATGTTGGTCTCGCCGTCGCGCAGCCGGATCGTCGAGTTGACCGTGCGGCTGTTGAAGGTGGGCAGCCCCTGGTAGCCGGGCGCCCCGACCGCCGAGATGTCGATTTTCAGCTGCAGCGTCACCTCGCCGTCCTGGTGCACGCGCGGCGTCACGTCGATGTTCACGCCGACGTTCTTGTACTCGAACGAGGTGATCGGCTGCTGCGGGATGCCGCCCGTCGCGATCGCGGTGAACGTCGTGACCGGGACCGGTACCTGGTCGCCGAAGCGCGCCTGCGCCGTCTCTCCCTCCGAGGTGCGCAGCTGCGGGTTCGCGAGCAGCCGTGTCGAGGAGTCGGTCTCCAGCAGCCGCAACACCGCCCCCGGCAGTGAGGTCACCACCAGGTTGTCCTTGTCGTAGGGCCCGTCGCTCGGGTTCGTGATCCGCGGATCGGGAAAGACACCCGAGGCGATGCCCTCGATGCCCTGCGAGTCGAGGCCCGAGGTGAGGTAGATCCCGTACTCCTTGAGCTTGTTGCGCGCCACCTCGAGGATCTGGACCTCGACCACCACCTCGGCGCGGCGCTTGTCCACGATCTCGACGATGCGCTCGGCTGCCGCCACCTTGTCGGGCGTGTCGTTGATCGTGAGCGCGTTGCTGCCGGGCACCGGGGCGATCCGCCGCGCGCCCAGCACGACGCGCAGCAGGTCGATCGTCTCTTTGAGATCCGCGTTCGAGAGGAACAGCGTCTTCACCACCTGCTGCTCGAAGTCCTTTCGCTTCGACGCTGTGTCGGGGACGACGTTCAGCACCTTCGCGTCGACGACGCGGTGGAACGTGCGCCCGGCTGCCGCGAGCGCCATGAGCGCCTGGTCGAAGCCGACGTTCTGCAGGTCGAGGGTCACGCTCGTGTCCTGGAACGAGGGGTCGAAGGTGACGTTGACCCCCGCGGCGCGGCCGAGCGCCAGGTAGGCCTCGCGCAGGCTCGCGCCGCGGAACACGAGGCCGAGCGGCTGCTGGGCGTCGGGGCCGAGGTCGAGCCCGGGCAGCGCCCGCTCGCGGGCGCGCTCGCGCACCTCCTCGAACGCGACCTTGCCGCGCACGCGCATCGCCTCGGCGTCGCGCATCTCCTCGGCGACGCCGGGCGCGCCGGGGTAGAGCTCGAGCGCCAGGCGGTACTCGGCGAGCGCCTCGTCGTAGGAGCCGCGGCCCACGAGCCGCCGCGCCTGGTTGGTGTGGTCGTTGGCGGCCCGCATGCGCGCCCGCTCGAGCGAGCGCCGGTATTGCACGTTGTCCGGATCGGCCGTGACCGCTCGCTGGTACTCGACCACGGCCCGGTCGTAGTCCTGCAGCCGCTCGGCGTTCTCGGCCGCGCGGAAGGCCGAGGAGGTGGCGCAGGCCGTGGACAAGGCGAGCGCGAGCGCCAGCAGCAGTCGCTTCATCCGCGGATCACCTCTGTGCCCTTCGGCGGCTCGAAGCGAAACAGCCGGTCGGCGAGGCCGGTGTTCTCGCGCACGTCCTCGAAGCGGAAGCGCGTGCGGTTGCCCTGCATGTCCTCCAGCAGCACCCCGCGGATGCGCCCGCCCGGCTCGGCGTCGACCGTGGCGCGCTCGACATCGGCTTGCGGCTGGCGCGGCACGAGCCGCAGCCGCAGCACGCCTTCCTCGAGCGGCTCCTCGAGCGAGGCCTCGAACTCGTCGAGCAGGCCGCCCGCTCCGGTCAGCAGCCGAGCGGCGAGCGAATGGCGCACGTCCTGCTCGCTCACCACGACCTGCCTGTCGGAGGGCACGTAGAAGTAGAAGGTCCGCCCGTCGGAGACGAACAGCTTGACCTCCGGGTCCTTGTACTCCCAGCGCATGCGGCCGGGGCGCTTGATGGAGACGACGCCCCGCTCGACGATCTCGCGCCCGAGCATTCCCGAGCGGTAGCTCTGGGTGAAGCGCGCCACGATGTCCAGAGTGCGTGCGTGATGCTCCTCGATGGCACGGACGAGGCCCCGGGCCGAATCGGACGGCGGAGCCGCCGGGGCGGCGAGGAACAGGCAGGCGAGCAGCGCGGCGTCCATCGGTCGCACGAGTCATGATAGCGCAAAGCGTTGCGGGACGGGGAGTTCCGCTTGCCCCCCTCAGGCACTGCCTGATACCATGGCGCGTGATCGGGCGCCGCCTCCAGAGCCTCTCGCTCGCCTTGCTGCTGCTGCCCGTCGCCGTCCCCGCCGCGGCCCAGACCGAAGTTCGCGGCGTGTGGATCGTGCGCACGGCGCTCGTCTCGCCGGAGGCCGTCGACAAGGTGGTCGACGACGCCGCGAGCGCGGGGCTGAACGCGCTCTTTGTCCAGGTGCGCGGCCGGGGCGACTCGTTCTACCGCTCGTCGCTCGCGCCGCGCAGCCCCTTGCTGGAACGGCAGCCCAAGGACTTCGACCCGCTGCGCCGGCTGCTGGTGCGTGCCCGCATGCGTCGCCTGCAGGTCCACGCCTGGGTCAACGTGCTGCTGGCGGCCCACTTCGGCCAGCCGCTGCCGCGCGGGCACGTGCTCGAGAAGCACCCGGACTGGGCGATGGTGCCGAAGTCCGTGGCGACCGCCGCGCTCGTGGCGCGGGGGGAGCGGCGCCTCGAGCTGATCGCGAGCGCGGGGCGCAGCGAGGGCGACGTCGAAGGCTACTACCTGTCGCCGTCGTATCCGGGGGTGGCCGCTCACCTCGAGGACGTCGTCCGGGAGATCGTCCACGCCTACCCGGTGGACGGCCTGCACCTCGACTTCATCCGCTACCCCGGCCCCTCGTTCGACTACTCGCGGGCAGCCCTCGAGGGCTTCCGCCGCTCCGCGGGTGCCACCGACCTGCTCGCTGGCCCGAGCCAGCACCCCACGGCGTGGGACGCCTGGCGCCGCCAGGTGCTGACCGCCCTCACGACACGCCTGGCCGACGCCGCGCGCCGCGAGCGGCCGGGCCTGGTGCTCTCGGCCGCGGTGGCTCCCGACGAGGCGCAAGCCGTCAACAACAAGTTCCAGGACTGGCCGGCCTGGGTCCAGGCGGGTGTCCTCGCGGCGCTCTGCCCGATGACCTACACGCCCGACAGCCGCCTCTTCACGCAGCAGCTCGAGGCGATGCGCGAGAGGAACGGGGCCGGCCACCCGATGTGGGCCGGCATCGGGGCCTACAGGCTCGACGTGGCGGGCATCGTCGAGAAGGTGACGCTCGCGCGGCGGGTCGGAGCGCAGGGGGTCGTGCTCTTCTCCCACGAATCGCTCGCGCCCGCGGACCTCCGGCAGCTCGGGCAGCAGGTCTTCGGCGCCCGTTTCGCCTTTGGCCCGGAACTGGGTGCTTCCGGTTCCGTCGCGGGATCGCGATGAAGAGGCGGCGGGTCCTCGGCGGGGGAGCCGCGGCCGCCACGCTCGCGCTCTTCCGCTATCCTGAGGTGGTGTCAGCCGGCGCTTCCGAAGGCACGCAGCCGCCCGCGGGATTCAGGGCCGGTGGCCTCGACGCGGTGGACGCGGTCGTGCGCGACGGGGTCGCCGCGCGGGCGTTCCCCGGGGCCGTGCTGGCGATCGGTCGGCAGGGCTCGCTCGTTCACCTGCGCGCTTTCGGCCGGCTCACGTACGACGCGGCCGCCGCGCCCGTCGTCCCCGACACGATCTACGACCTCGCCAGCCTGACCAAGGTCGTGGTGACCACGACGCTCGCGATGATGCTCGTGGACGAGGGCAAGCTCCACCTCGAGGCGAAGCTGAGCGGCTTTTTCCCGAAGTTCACGGGCGGCGCCAAGGACAAGGTCACGCTGCGCCAGCTGCTCACGCACTCGGGCGGCCTGCTGTGGTGGGCGCGGCTCTATGAGGAGCTCAAGGGCCAGGCCGCCTACCTCGAGCGCATCGTGGCGATGGATCTCTCTTACGAGCCGGGCACGAAGTCCGTCTACAGCGACCTCGGCCTGATCCTGCTCGGAGCCGTCGTCGAGCGGCTCGGCGGCGCCCCGCTCGCCGAGCTCGCGCAGAGGCGCGTGACGGGTCCGCTCGGGATGAAGGACACGCTCTTCCAGCCGCCCGCCGAGCTCCAGCCGCGCATCGCCCCGACCGAGAACGACCCGTGGCGCGGGCGTGTGCTGCGAGGCGAGGTGCACGACGAGAACGCGGCAGCACTCGGCGGTATAGCACCGCACGCGGGTCTGTTCGGGACGGCGCCCGATCTCGCGCGCTTCGCCTCGATGCTGCTCGACGAAGGCCGCGGGCCCGGGCAGCGTCTCGTCTCGCGAGCCACGCTGGAGCTGTTCACCGAGCGCGCGGGAGTGCCGCTCGCGACGCGGGCGCTCGGCTGGGACACGCCTGCGAACGAGACGGGCGAGCGCAGCTCGACGCCGGGCGCTCCCGGCTACACGGCAGCCGGGTCGCTCCTGTCCCCGCGCTCGTTCGGCCACACCGGGTTCACCGGCACCTCGATGTGGATGGACCCCGAGCGGGAGCTCTACGTGATCCTGCTGACGAACCGCGTGCATCCGACGCGCGAGAACAACGGCATTCGCGCCGTGCGGGCCCAGGTCGCCGACGCCGCCGTGCGCGCGCTCGAGAAGGCGTGAGACGCCGGGCCTTCCTGGGCACGGCAGCCGCGCCGCTCCTGACCCGCGGTGCGCTCGCAGCGACGCCGGCGGTGACGGTCGGCCTCGAGCGAGTCACCTCCGACAACCGCACGCCACTGCGGGGACGCCGCATCGGGCTCTTGTGCCACGCGGCGTCCGTGGCGGCGGACGGGCGTCATGCGATCGACTTGCTCGGCAGCTCCGGCGCACGCGTCGTGCGCCTGTTCGGCCCCGAGCACGGACTGCGCGGCCAGGCCGCCGCGGGCGAGAAGGTCACAAGCGGCAAAGACCCAAAGACCGACATTGCCGTCGTCAGCCTCTACGGCGAGCGCAGCAAGCCGACGCGCGAGGACCTTTCGGGGCTCGAAGCGCTCGTGATCGACCTGCAGGACGCCGGCGTCCGCTTCTACACGTACGCGAGCACGATGCTGCTCTGCCTCGAAGCCGCCGCCGAGGCGGGCGTGGAAGTGATCGTCCTCGACCGGCCCAACCCGCTGGGCGGCGAGCGGGTGGAGGGGCCCGAGCGGGATCCCGCGGTGCCACTCAGCATGGTCTCGAGAGCGCCGGGCCCGCTCGTCCATGGCCTCACGCTCGGGGAAATGGCCCGGCTCGTCAACGAACGGCGCGGCGGATCGGCAGTCGTGACCGTGGTGGCGATGGCCGGTTGGACCCGCGGCATGACCTGGGCGGAAACGGGACGGCCGTGGGTGAACCCGTCGCCCAACCTCCGCAGCGCCGAGGCCGCGCTGGCCTATCCCGGGACGTGTCTCGTGGAGGCGACGAACGCCTCTGAAGGTCGGGGCAGCGACGCGCCTTTCCTGCTCGTCGGCGCGCCCTGGGTGAAGCCCGACGAGCTGGCGCGCGACGCCGCGACGGCCGGGTTCGTGCTCGAGCCCACGGCGTTCACGCCCACG
>Ga0210377_10003592_pt1 | contig 13296 bp, 10 predicted proteins | sample PLM4_65_b1redo_FD_155480 | JGI IMG/M metagenome (GOLD analysis project Ga0210377, IMG submission 155480) | Groundwater sediment microbial communities from an aquifer in East River, Colorado, USA - PLM4_65_b1 redo | ecosystem: Environmental > Terrestrial > Soil > Riparian zone | place: USA: East... | reverse complement strand
ATATAATATATGTAATAGTAAGCTTTTTTGGAATATCCTTATTACCAAGAATACATGCTTCGGTCAAAACATTTTTTTATTTTCATCAGCAAAAAGATCCTGTATGAGGTACAAAGCTCTCTCGCCCGACGGAGTGAACATCAGACTGCGCCGCTCATCATCGGCATGGGTAAAGAGTATTTCAAGGCGCTCTTCCGGTAACTCCTCTTTAATACGTTCAGCCCACTCCACAACACAGACGCCGTTTCCGTAAAAATACTCTTCAAAACCGAGGTCTATACACTCCTGCCCACCGTGCAAACGGTACAAATCAAAATGATAAAGTGGGACTCTACCTGAATAGACATTCATCAAGGTATACGTCGGGCTGGTTATGGGAATTGAGGGGTCTACGGCAAGACCAGCGGCAATCCCTCGTGCAAAGTGAGTCTTTCCGCTGCCGAGGTCGCCAGTGAGCGCAATGAAATCACCCTTCTCCAGGAGCATCCCCAACTGCTCTCCGACGGCAATCGTCTCCTCGACGCTCCGGGTAATTACCGATCTCACCATCGCTACTTGATCATGGTGCGGATAAGGTCAATACGGCTTATCACGCCGACTATCTTCTTCCCTTCCACGACGGGAACCGCATGTATTTTCTTGCTGCTCATGATGTCAGCAACCTCACTCAGCAGCGCCGTTGTCTTGACACTGTCCACTGCTTCCGTGAAAATATCGCCCACCGTCTGGCCGGTCATTTTTTTCAGCTCTTTTTCAAACTTTTTATTGCTCTCCAGATAGATAACCCAATCAAAAATGGATATGACCGTGGGGATATGGAGACTCTTGTCCTGCTCTATCAAGTCGGTTTCGGTTACTATTCCTATCAGCTCGCCATTGTCATCTACCACCGGGAAGCTACTAATGCGGCGATTAGCAAAAAGTTCCGCAAGTTCCCTGATAGTCGTCCCTTTTTTAACCGTTATCACATCTTTTGTCATAACATCTGCAGCAGTCAACATAATAATCTCCCGTTCAAAATCAGATCAATTTTATTTGGTGTCACACAACAGTGGCACTCATAATGACAGCCATCCATATATGCACCCCTGCACATCACGAGGAAAGCTGTTTGCATGCATAAGGCAGCATTTCCTGTACATCGACTGCGGACATCCCGACCTCCCCCTTTTCCGTTGCAATCAGATCAGCGGCATAACCATGCAGGAACGCCCCGAGTTTGCAGGCAGCAAAAGGTGCATAGCCTTGGGCTATAAGGGCGGTTATGATTCCTGTCAGGACGTCTCCCATCCCACCGGAAGCCATGCCGGGGTTACCACTGCCATTAATGGCAATGTCCCCGTCAGGGGTGGCAATAATGGTCCTTGCCCCCTTCAAAACAAGAAACACGTTATACCTGGTGCTGAAACCACTGGCAACGGCAATTCTGTCCATTTCCACAGCAGCAACGGTTATCCCTGCCAGACGGGCCATCTCCCCAGGATGGGGCGTAAGGATAACGGTAGCTGATTTCCTCCGCAACAGCAGCTCTCTATCTGCTAAGATCGCATTCAATCCGTCCGCATCGAGAATCACCGGAAGGTGAAGAGCAGTGACAAGCTTCCGAACCATTGTCGCGGTTAAAGGATTGTTGGAAATTCCGGGACCAATGGCAACCGCATCCTTGCCGCATGCTTCAGCCATAACAGCTTCATATGCGGCTTCACCAATACTACCCTCAGAATCGGCAAGCGGCAGTGTCATCGCCTCAGTGGTCTTGATTTCCATGATTGCATTTAGACTGGCAGGTATCGCGACCGTAACGAGCCCTGCTCCGGCCCGCACCGCACTGTTGGCAGCCATGGCCGCTGCCCCCGATTTTCCGGTGGAACCGGCAACGATAAGGCAGTGACCACAGTCACCCTTATGTGCCTGTCGCCTCCTCCTCTTTAGCAGCAGTCGCGCAGTTTCCATATCGACAAATTCATAGCCGTCAGCCTCTGCGATGACCTCTGCCGGTATGCCGATATCAACGACCTGTAATCTCCCGCACAGTTCAGCCCCTGGGTACAATACATTCCCCAGCTTGGCCAGAGCGAAAGTGACCGTCATATTCGCCTGCACAGCCTTACCCAGGATTTTCCCGCACCCGGAGTCAATTCCGGACGGTATATCCACAGCAAAAACGGTTTTACCTGAATTATTGACAAGATCTATGGCCTCCGCATAGAGCCCACGCACATCGCTTTTGAGTCCTGTGCCCAAAAGGGCGTCCACAACAAGGGAAGCGTTTACAAGGTAAGACTGGTATTGGCTCAAAGCTCCGGGTTCCGGACAATAAGACACCATAGCGCTGTCGAGGCGCTGCAGGTTGATGGCGGCGTCCCCGGTTATTTCATCGTTACGGGCCATGACAAATACCCGCACCTCCCATCCCTGATACTTCAGCAACCGTGCAATCACATAGCCGTCGCCGCCGTTATTCCCTTTACCTGCCAATATGGCGGCTTTCCGAGGCAATACGGAACCATACTCCGCAATAATCTCCTCGGCACAACGAAGACCGGCATTCTCCATCAAGACAAGCCCCGGCACGCCGAACTCATCAATAGTCCGTCTGTCCATCTGCTGCATTGTCTCGCCGGTAACTACCTTCATATATTTCTCCAAGACCAGCATCGCCACGGCACAATTAGCATCATGGGACAGGGAGAGAAAACACTTGCTGAATTCAGCCTGGACAAACGACTCCTGCGCCCTGTCGATACCTGTACCGAAAATCACCTTATTGGAAAGTCGTACCGCTCAAACAAGGATTAATGTCGGTTTTAAAGGTGCCGCTCACCCCGCTGATGGTCAGGGTGGTGATGACGATAGTGGTATTCGTGGCTATGCTGGCGGCGTCAGCCGAAGTATGCCGCACCTTGACCGTCTGACCGTTGCTGATCGTGCCGGCGACGCTGGTGAACCCCCCGTCGTTGATCGAGTATTGACTGTTGTTGGTGGTGGAGATGCTGATCGGCGCCTGACTGGTGAGGCCGGATATGGTAATGGTATTGGAAGTTATCACTGCACTTACCGGCACATTACATTGATTGATAAAGGCGAAGGAATCCGGACGGTTTACCGAGGCATTATCCGGAAACCATTCAAAATCCCCACAGCCGGCTAATGATATCGCAACGAGTATAGATAAAAACCATTTTTTCATAATTTCTCCGTTATTATCAACTAACTGTTTCATGACCTGCAAGCCTTGCTCACCACTTAATCAAGATAATTTTACATATTAGGCTAAAAGAGCTTATACCACGATTAGCATCCGGTTTAAATGTGAAATTTGCTATATTTCCCGGAGGGCATTCTGAGACACAACTGTCGGATTTCTTTACACTGTCACTGCGCAACAAATTTTAAGGCAAGAATACCCACGGATGCAGGAAACTATAATTAAATGTATTATTGGGGAATTGAGGGGACATTCCACGGCTACACGTGGCAATTGGTGTGGGACATCGAAATGTTAGAGGATATTACGCGTTATTATTGAAGGAATCCTTAAGCAGAATATGTTTATTCTCAAGGATTTCAATCTTTCCTTCTCTTACGAACCGATTCAACAGGCGCGTGACTGTCTCGCGTGATACATTTGCATAATCCGCGATATCTTTATGCATCAACTTTAATGTTATAATAATCCCTCTTTCATCTTTTACCCCGTTGAGCTTGCCAAGTTGTTCCAGAACAGCTTTAATCCTTTGTTCAGCACCTGCAAAGCTCATGACCTTGAGCATCAACCACGATTCCCGTAATCGAGAACAAAGCATGGAGATAATCCGGTTCATCACTTTAGCATTTGTTAACAAAAATCTCTCAAAATTCTCTCGTGCTATTAACTGAACTTTAGCATCTTCCATGGCAATAACAGTAGCAGGTGAAGTCTTGCCATCAAGCAGGGCCATTTCGCCAAAAAAATCACCTTTTTTATGGATAGCAAGAATATGCTCTTTGCCATCCTCACTTGTCTGCACAACCTTTACCCTCCCGGAGGCAACAATATACATGTAATGCTGAGTGTCTTCTTCCCACAATATCACATTATTTTTCTGAAATTTTTTTTCTTCCACTATCTTGCCCAACCTTACGACCTGTTCATCCGAAAGACTTTCAAAGATTGGTATGCTTTTTATGAAACTATGAGATTTTGCCTGATTTAAACCTGATAGATTCATGTTAAACCTCCGAATTTTCAACCTGAGAAACTACCAGTCCATCAAAGGCTACATGTGAAGGCTTCTCGTGTCTCATTTATAAAAGCAATAACACTGCCAATTACCCAACTACGCCATATAGCAGGGATAAACACACTTTCAACAGCATGTGACATACACTCATGTAAAATAATCCGACAAGAAAAGCGCAATACGGCATATTTAATGTAAAAAACGTTCAACGTAATTATTAATTTGCAATTTGCGGTGGCATCAGAATACCATGAAATAACACTCCGTATCGTCGGGCATTAATGTTGCATTATTTTTATAATCCCAGATTATATAATTAAGACATATCAATATTACCACCTAAACACCATTGTTACAATCAGTTGGTGAGGCTTAATTAATTTCCGCACCAACTAACTACTAAATAACCCGGATTCCCCAATTATGTATTATCGCCCAGAAATAGAAAGATTGGAGATTTTTGAAAAAAAGTTCTCTATTCTTCAAGAAATAAGCAATATTATTGTTGTCACTGACAATATAAATGCCATTGCGAATCTTATGCTTGACCTTGCAATCGACTATACAAACGCAGGAAAAGGCTCTCTTATGTTAGTTAACGAACAGGGGGAGTTATATATCCTTGCTGCAAGGGGGATTGACAACCAACTTGTAATCGATTACAGAGCAAAGATGGGTGAAGGTGTGGCAGGCATAGTTGCAAGAGATCTTTGCCCGGTACGTGTCGAAGATATCGACCAAGATGAGAGGTTCAAAATAGGAAAACGCGACCGTTACAAAACAAAGTCTTTTATATCATGCCCGATAATAAGCAAAAATAAATTGCTCGGAGTTCTGAATACAAATGACAAAAAGGATAATTCATCTTTTACGGACGATGAACTATCGCTGATAACCACTATTGCAAATCAAGCGGCCATTGCACTGGAAAATGCGTTGCTTGTTAATCAGCTGAAAGTAAAAGCAGCTGAACTCGAGGAGATGAACAGCAAGCTCATAGAAACAGATGTTGTAAAAACAGAGTTTCTTGCCCGCATATCCCATGAGTTGCGCACCCCTCTTAATTCTATTAAAGGATCAATATATTACTTAGATCAGTCAGAAAAACTATCAAGAAGTGAGCAGAAAGAGTTTTTCGGTATAATTTCCAATGAAGCAGGAAAGTTGATATCAGCAGTAGAAATGCAGCTTGATTTTCTGAGACTCGAAGATGAAGCAAAAAGCATAAATAAGTCAGTTATAAATATATTAGATGTGATGAATGAAGTTCGAAATTCTAAATTACTTTCAACTGTCTTGGAAAAAAACAACATAAAACTATTCATTGACCACAAACTCAACCTTTCTGAAATTGTAGGTGATAAAATAAGAACAGTACAACTTTTCATAAATTTGATTGAGGGCCTGACTAAGTTCCTTCTACCTGGCGATACCATAAAGTGCGTTATTACAGAAAACGCTTTTATTAAAATACAGCTAGTGCTCCCCCATAAACTTCCTGAAGCAGTACTCCCACATTTCTTCAGCTCCAGCCATCTTTTCCAGTCAAACCCGCCGGATAAGAAATTCAAACTTTATCTCGCCATAAAAATTGTCGAAATTCATGGCTGGAACCTGACTTATGAAAACCATACGAGCGGATTCCATGTTTCTCTGACTATTCCGAAAAATATATCAGGCTGAGAGTTTGGCCAGGCCGTATTTTTTTATTAGATCATATAGCGTGGGTCTGCTTACACCCAATATTTCAGCCGCCTTTGCAATATTTCCTTCTTGTCGCTCCAATGCATTAATTATCATTTCTCGTTCAACACGGTCCCTCGCGTCCTTCAAAGTTACAACCTCAGGTAACGGGAATTGTTGCCTCGCAGGCATTTCACTGAAGCCGAGATCACACGGTTCCAGCAACAAAGAATCCGACATGATGACGGCTCGTTGCACCCTGTTTTCCAGCTCCCTGACATTTCCGGGCCATTTATATGTTTTAAGAAGATTTGTCGAGACAGTGCTGAAACCTTTTACTTTTTTATTGAATTCTTCACTGGATCTTTTCAAAAAGAGATTCGCCAGGAGCATAATATCATCACCACGCTCGCGTAAGGGCGGAAGATTGATGCTTATTACCGCAACCCTGTAATAGAGATCCTCTCTGAAACTCCCTTCCACTATTGCCTTTGAGATATCAACATTGGTTGCAGAGATTATTCTGGCATCTACTGCGATGTCTTCCCTTCCTCCAACTCGCTGTAAGACCTTTTCCTGGAGAAAACGGAGCAGCTTAACCTGAAGACTGCCGGGCAATTCTCCTATCTCATCAAGAAAAAGTGTGCCCTTATGCGCATACTCTGCCTTTCCTTGCACCCGAGTATGGGCGCCGGTAAAAGCACCCTTTTCAGAGCCGAACAATTCAGATTCAAGCAAGTTCTCCGGGATTGCGCCGCAGTTTATCGGGATGAAAGGGCCGTCTTTCCTGAGACTCATTAAATGGAGGGCTCTGGCAACCAGCTCCTTGCCTGTGCCGCTTTCACCTGTCACGAACACAGCAATGTCAGATGAAGCAACCTTTCTAATGGTGGAAAACACCTGCAGCATCGTCGGGCAGTGGCCGATTATGCCGGCAAAACCACCACCCTTGTACTCAAGAGCGGTTTGTAACCGACTGTTTTCAGCTTCTATGGCGAGCAGATGGAACGCCCGATTGATGATCACTCTTAATTCATCGATATCAATCGGCTTTTGATAAAAGTCATACGCACCGAGCTGCACAGCCCGGAGCGCGTTGTTCCGTGCGTCATTACCGGTAATGACAATGACCTTTGTTGCAGGAACCTGGTTGAGGACCGCTTCCAAGGTTCTGAAACCCTCGTCAGTTCCGTTTTCGTCAGGAGGCAAACCAAGGTCAAGGGTTATGACTTTCGGCTTATGTCTCTTAAACAAGGAAATCGCTTCTTTGCCGTCACTGGCCAAAATCACATCATAATCTTTGCTCATCCCCCATTTAAGCTGTTTGCGTATGTCGGAATTATCATCAACGATCAAAAGCTTTTCCATCAAACTCTCCTCTACCCCACACACCCTTTAGGCAACCAGACCGTAAAGACAGTTCCCCTGCCAACCTCACTACTCACTTCAATCCTGCCACTGTGGGCCTCAACAATCTGTTTACACTGGTACAGACCGATTCCTAATCCTTTTTTCTTGGTAGTCTTGAATGGAGTAAACAGGTATTCACGCATGAAATCAGGAGAAATCCCACACCCCTTATCGATAACCCGGATAAACGCCTGGTCCTTCTCCCCTACTTCAACGGTAACAACACCTCTCCCATCATTTGCTTCCACGGCATTCAAGAATAGATTTAGAGCAACTTTCTGTAACTCATCCCGGTCAACCGGTGCAATTACCGTACTGCCAACAACTGAAAAATCAGCACCTACAATTAATTTGGTCGTATCAAGTACCAATTCTAACAAATCTGAGGACTCTCGCTTTAATAAATGCTTTTCAGGAAGATTTTTTAATCGGGAAATAAGGGTCTTCATCTTTGCCACCGTGTTACCGAGAGATTCGATCATATCCTGCTGGAATTCCGGATCTGACAAGTAATCCTTGGCATTATCAACAACCAGAGAAATGGTATAGACAAGATTTTTCAGGTCATGGATAACAAAAGCCGAAATTTTGCCGAGTGCTTCCATTTCCCGTGCCTGTGCCAACTGCTCTGAAAGTCGAAGATTCAATATAGCGGATGATGCTTGGCGCGCCAGAGTTTTCATAAGATCATAGTCTTCGTAATTGTAAACTTCATCCCGATTTACTGGCTTCCCAAGCACAATAAAACCATCCACTACATCATAAAAAAACAAAGGGATAACAAAAGATATGTCATTTCTTGTGAAAAACTCGAGCGGTTGAGCTTCGAGTTCATTTATTCTCTCTCGCACATTAACAACCCATTTTTTACCCGCCATCAAGCTGATAAGCGCATCATTACGTTTGAACTCAGCCGATTCCGGTTCCATTTCCAGACTTGCCGCGGCATGAAAAGCCCCTAGTTCACCGTCATAAAGGAATAACGAGCCACACCCCATACCGAAAGTATCGGCGTAACCAGAAAGGATGGATTGCAGCAGTTCATCACCACTCTTTGATGAAGAGAGCCGATCGGTAAACTGAAGCCACTGGGTTCGATAATCATATTTGTTCTGGTAGAAGTTTTTATGCAGATAGACCCTGACCTTGCGTTTGACCGTCTCTGAAAGGAGAACGATGATCAATCCTGTTCCCACTAATAAAGCAAACGCAATTATTATCGAGCGTTGGAACGAATCTCCAAAGTATTTCATCCCCTCCCCCATCAGACCGAGCCCGACAAGGTAGAGGCCAACAAATAGCAGAACTACCGACTTATATGCCACCTGCGGGGAAATGGAAACCTTGACCCCATTACCCCGAAAAAATCTGGAGTATGCCATCATCGCAACAGCCAGGATAAGGGCAAATGACCTGACGGGAACAAGATTCATATTAATCGAACGATACAGAAGTCCCTGACTGTAATATATGATCAGAAAAGCGAGGAAAGAACCGGCGCCCAGTATTTCAAACTTGATCTTCCATCTTGAGCCCAAACTTGCGTTCGCAAGGGTTACCTCAAGGTTTATCAGAGCAACGACCAAGTAGACCAGGACGGAAATATAGAAAATAAAGCCCGTATTGCCGAGGAAAAGTATACGTTCGGAGTTGAAATCAGGAGAATAAAAAAATGAATTAACAGGGATAGCAAGTGCCACAATGGGGAAACAACAGGAGAGAACTATCAGCAGGCGTTGTTTGATTGAAATTGATTGCAATTCATACTGACGACAAGAAATGAGGCTGAAGAGGAACCAGGATAAAGGGAGACACCCTTCAGCGAAGAGCGAAAACTTCTTCCAGAACAAAACCCTTTCAGGTTTAAGAATCGCCAGTAAGTCGAAAAGCTCCAGGGCACAGACAGACATAATCGCCGTGAAGATGACAAAAGAAGAGATATAGCGTTCTCTCTTATAAAATAAATAAAGAGAATAGACAGTGGAAATAAAGAATGCGCTAATGGAAAGAATAGTCTGAAACATAGTTTGTAGTAAGGTAAATAATCAAGCAGAATTAACTAAATACCATTTCAATGAAGCATCCAGTCCCTTGTCAATAGTGTGGCTCGGCTCGTACCCCAGAAGATGCTGAGCTTTACTGATATCTGCCTGAGAATGTAAAACATCGCCTGGCCTGAAATCTCGATATGTCGGATGATAGTCGCGGAGATGCTCATAGTGAAGACGCAAACGACTCAACAACTTTTCAAACAATTCATTAAGTGTAGTTCGTTGGTTGAGCGCCGTATTATAAATTTGGTTGATCGCTCCGGAGTTTCTATTAGTTGCAGCAAGCAAATTCATCTGGACAACATTGTCCACATAACAAAAGTCACGGCTTGTTTCTCCGGTGCCATTAATATAAATTGTTTCGTTCTTAATCATCGCAGCGACCCACTTCGGGATTACAGCGGCATAGGCACCATCAGGGTCCTGACGGGGGCCGAACACATTGAAATAGCGTAACCCGATCGATTCCAATCCATAAAGCCGGCCAAAAACATCTGCATAAAGTTCATTTACGTATTTGGACACGGCATAAGGTGACAACGGTTTTCCAATCTGCTCTTCAACTTTTGGCAAGCCGGGATGGTCGCCGTAAGTAGAACTGCTGGCTGCATAGATCATTCGCTTTACCTTCTGATCCCTTGCCGCTACCAGCATGTTGAGACTTCCGGTGACATTGTTTGCGTTTGTGGCAAGAGGGTTTTCAATTGAACGCGGAACCGAACCGAGTGCCGCCTCATGCAGTATATAGTCGACTCCTTTGCACACCTTATGGCAGGTAGAGAGATCACAAATGTCGCCTTCAATAAAAGTGAACCGTTCCCATTGTTGTCTGCTTACCACATCCTGAACGTCTGCCAGGTTCTTCCTTGTACCGGTTGAGAAATTATCCAGGCCTGTAACGTCCTGATTCAGCGCGAGGAGTTGCTCCAAAAGGTTCGAGCCGATGAATCCCGCTGCACCGGTTATCAGCCAGCGCCGCGGCTCTGCCATCAACTGATTCTTTACTTCTTCAAATGCCCCCATCAAGGTATCCTCTTGGATGATTTTATAACTCTTTTACTTGAATTTGACATTTCTCTTCAGCAGTAAGCAGTAATCCCGTCTAGAGTCGCCATACCCGCATTCCAGCTGAAATTAGTGCGCATGGATCATATATACCTTTTAAATCTATAATTACCGGGTTTTGAATGGTCAACTTTGCCAGTTCCAGGACCGACCATCTTCGATACTCCTGATGTGCCACTGCAGCAATAACAGCAACCGCCGGCTGAAGGTCTGTGACTGGAATAATAGTTACACCATATTCATGCATAGCATCGGCTGTATCTGCCAAAGGGTCTGCCACCTGCACTTCAATGCCGTAATCCTCCAGTTCTCGGATTATGTCGATAACCTTTGAATTGCGCAAGTCCGGACAGTCCTCCTTAAAGGTAAGTCCAAGCACGGTAACTCTGCAGCCAAGGACATGATGCCCGGCATGGATCATTTCCTTGACCGCACGCTGGGCAACAAACTTTCCCATGCCATCATTAATACGGCGTCCTGCAAGAATAACCTGGGGAATGTATCCAATCTTTTCAGCCTTATGGGTCAGATAGTAGGGATCAACACCGATACAATGACCACCTACCAGACCCGGTTTAAATCTAAGAAAATTCCATTTAGAGCCCGCTGCCTCCAACACCTCATTGGTATCTATCCCTAACCGGTCAAAAATAAGCGCCAGTTCATTCATCAATGCAATGTTCAGATCACGCTGGGTATTTTCTATAACCTTTGCAGCTTCAGCCACCTTGATGCAGCTCGCGCGAAATACCCCTGCAGTTACAACAGATTCATAGACCTTGGCAACGATGTCGAGCGTTTCACTATCCTGCCCGGAAACCACCTTTTTTATCTTGGTAAAGGTATGTTCCTTATCTCCTGGGTTGATTCGCTCGGGGCTGTAACCAACGGTAAAATCATGGCCGCATATAAGACCGGAAACTCGCTCCAAGATAGGGACACACTCATCCTCGGTCACACCCGGATATACTGTCGATTCATAAACAACGATATCCCCCTTTTTCAAAGCCTTGCCCACAGTTTCCGAAGCCTTGAACATAAGGGACAGGTCCGGTTGTTTGGCCTTGTCCACGGGCGTTGGAACCGCAACGATATGAAAATCGGCCAGCTTCAACTCTTCAACATTGTCGGTGAAAAGAATATCGGCTTTTCCCAGGTCCTCCGCGGCAACCTCCGCGGTGCGGTCATGCCCAGCCTTCAACTCAGAAATGCGAAGCGCATTAATGTCGAAGCCGATGGTTTTACTGACATTACCAAAAGCAACCGCCACCGGCAAGCCTACATATCCCAGACCAACAACGGATATCATTCGATTTGGGTTCATATTAAATCCTTTGAATATCAAAGATGGAAGCATGAATAGTGCACCCTGTTAAAGAGGTTAAATTAACCCATAAAACGTAAAATATTCTTTTTTGAATTTAGGTAACAGCTCAAAGCTATCATGACATTGCTAATGGTTTGATTTGTAAGTATTTATATTACATTGTTTTCTAATTTTTTCAACTTACGATAATTATTCAAATCGATAAAACGTTTTCAAACAAGACAGTAAAGAGTAAAGTGCGTTTAATACTGGTTGGGTGAATTAAATAAAGGGCGCTGGGAAATCCCAGACGCCCTTTATATTGGCTATACTGTTCACGAATATTTTGCAACTTTAAATGAGATTCAAACTTACCATGTCAACGCCCCGACGGCATTTTGCAGAATTAAACGAGCGTCATTAATATCAACGATCCCTTCACCCTGCGGCTTTCCTGATGAATTGAGCGGCCAAACATCACCTGTTGATTTAACGAGCTGCGTTTGTAAAGCCGAATCCAATGCTGCACGTAATACTATGAGGGCATCTGCAACAGTGACAACACTGTCGCCGTTTACATCGCCCTTGAGCGGGACAGGAGCAGTGGCTATATTATTCACAGTAATCAACACACTTACAGATTGGCCGACATTGCCGACGGCGTCATAAGCCTTGGCTGATATAGTGTATGCACCATTGGCAGATGCAGATGTGTCCCATTTGTAGCTGTATGGGGACGAATTCACAGCCGCCCTGAGTACCCCATTCTCGTAAAACTCAACCCTGCTCACCCCGATATTGTCGCTGACATCTGCGGTGACGGTCATCGTTCCGCTTACAGTTGCGTTGTTCGTCGGCGCGCTGATCGATACCGTTGGAGCGGAGGTGTCCTTGTCAACCGTAACGTTGACGCTTGTCGACTGACCAACGTTACCTGCAGCATCATACGCCTTGGCCATCAATGTATAGGTACCGACTGTAACCGATGAGGTGTCCCACGAATAAATGTAAGGAGTAGAGATGTCCGTGGCATTAAGGGTACCGTTCACATAAAACTCTACCTTCGCCACGCCAACATTATCAGAAGCATTGGCGGTGACCGAAACTGCCCCACTCACGTTTGCATTATTGGCCGGGGAATTTAAGGAAATCGTCGGTGGAACCAATTCAGGGAGGATCGCTATATTCGAGTAGGAGCTTTCCACGCCAGAGGCATTGTAAGCGGTTACTGCGAAGTAGTAGGCATGACTCGGATCGAGACCATTGATGGTGGCTGACGTCTGGTTTTGTACATTGATCGGAGAAGCCCCGTTAGTGGCTCCTGTGCCGTTAAAAGGCTGTGTGTATGAGTCCGCCTGGTAATAGACATTGTATCCGACAACGCTCGGGTCCGTTTCAGGATCCCACTGGAGTGACACATTGGTGGCAAAGCACTTAGTTTGTCCAGCCAGAGAAATAACCGATGTGAATATCATGACCAAGAATAATTTGGACATAAGACTACGCCCTCTTCTTGTTCCTTTTCCTGTATTCATTTTTTTCACTCCCATTTTCCCGG
>Ga0210377_10003591_pt1 | contig 13297 bp, 9 predicted proteins | sample PLM4_65_b1redo_FD_155480 | JGI IMG/M metagenome (GOLD analysis project Ga0210377, IMG submission 155480) | Groundwater sediment microbial communities from an aquifer in East River, Colorado, USA - PLM4_65_b1 redo | ecosystem: Environmental > Terrestrial > Soil > Riparian zone | place: USA: East... | reverse complement strand
CCGCACCGCCGCCGTCACGGCCTCCGGCTCGGGGCGCAGGCGCATCTCGGCCTTCTGGCGCTCGAGCATGAGCACGGTGACGTCCGGGTCGAGCACGAGCCGCTCGGGCTGGAAGTCCGATCTCAGCGTCACGGTGCCGCGTTCGCCAGCGGCCAGCGTCAGGGGTGCGCGCGCGTCCAGCCAGGGCTTCGCCTTGCTGCCCTTGGCCGGCCAGCGTTCGCCGAGCGCGGCCGCGACGTCGAACGTCATCGTGCCGGTGCCCACGTTGCGCACCGTGGCGGTGGTCTTCCAGCCCTTGCCGTCGCGCACGAGCCTCGCGTCCTCGATCAGGTAGTGCGGCACAACGACCGTGAAGAACCACTGCTTCGCGAACGCGTCGAACGCGGTGGTGTCCGCGGCGTGCCGCCGCTGGATCGCCAGATAGTCCTCGAGCGCGGCAGGGTCGCGCGAGTCGCGGTACGTCGCCATGTACTCGCGGATCGCGGCCATGCCCCGCTCGCCGCCCATGAAGCGGTGCAGCATCCACAGCGCCCAGCCGCCCTTGTCGTACCAGATGCGGGTGTCGCCCGGGAGCTTGCCATCGATCTTGGCGAGCGGCCGCTCGGAATCCTTGCGGCGGAGGTTGCCGTAGCGGTCCTCCATCTGGCGCGCAAACGCCTGCCGCTGCCGCTCGCCGCGGGCCTTCTCGGTCAGCAGCAGTGTCGAGAAGTGCGCCATGCCCTCGGAGAGGATCTCGGTGCCAGGGCCGTCGGCGGTCATGGCCATGTTCGGCCACCACATGTGCGCGGCCTCGTGCGCGGCGATCCAGAACGCGGCGTTCGCCTCGGGCTTCGAGCGCGTCAGGAAGCCGATGTTCTCGCTGAACGAGATGTTGCCCGCCGGCGCCTGCGCGTAGGTCGGCCAGCCCGCGAACTCCGAAAGCCGGAGCGTCTTCCACGGGTAGGGCGCGAACCACTCGCCGTACCAGCGCCGCGCGCCCTCGAGCGCGTCGAGCATCTCGTCCACGTTGTACGGGTGCCGCGAATCGTAGTAGACGGCGACGCCGTCGCGCTTCTTCTCGGCCCACTTGCCGGCGATCAGGTTGAAGATGCGCACCGGGTGGTCGGTGCGCCATTCGCTCACGCGGCGGCCGTCCTTCACGGTCTCGGCCACCTTCTCGCCGGTGGCGTTGACCATGAGGTCCGCGGGCACGTCCACGCGCATGTGCACGTCGTACCAGCGCGTGGCCGCCGGGATCCCCGCGCGGTTGTCGCCCTTCCACCAGTCCTCGGGCCACTCCTTCGGGTCGGATTCGTTCTTGTCCTCCTCGACGGCGTCGTCGGGGAAGAACCCGAGCGCGGGCACGAAGGTCACGCCGCTGAAGCCGGTGAGCTGGATGCTCGACGGCGTGATGAACTCCATCTCGTAGCGGCCGTTCTTCGAAATGCCGTCGGGGTGGCGGCCGTCGTACGCGAACCCCAAGCGCAGCGTGTCGCCGGGCTGCAGCGGCCGCGCGGGCGTCACGATCACGAGCCCGGCGCGCGACTCGGTGCTGCACCGCTGCGCGTCCGCGGTCCACGCGAGCTTCTTCCAGCGCGGGTTCGCGGTGACGGGGAAGCGCGCGATGGGCCGGTCGGTGCGGTTCTCGAGCAGGTACGAGCCGCGCATCGTGAACGCGTGCTTCGGCGGGTCGAAGCGCACGTCGAGGTCGGCGCCGGCCAGAGCGGGCACCGGCGCGTCCTTCCACGTCTGGATGTTCTTGCGCCAGTAATCGAGCCGCGCCTTCTTCGCGCCGGGCCCCTCGAAGCCCTCGTTCACCTGCCACGCGAGCACGGTGCCGGCGAAGAGCGGCACGACGAGAAACGGCGATAGCGAGGCGAACGTCCCGGCGAGCGCGCCGGGGCGCAGGCGCAGCAGCGTGTTCGTGGCGTCGCGCTCGCGCCGCTCGAACAGCCGCACCGTGAGGGCGGTCAGGAACACCGCCAGCCCGAGCACCATGACGCGGTTGAGCAGCAGCGGGACGCCGTCGTACTGGAAGGTCGCGATGTCGGTCCAGCGGGTGGCGCTCCACAGGTCCCAGTTCGTGACCCAGTTCATCCTGCCGCGCATCTGGAACCAGCCGCTCAGGACCATGGCCCCCAGGCCGATCGCATAGGTCGTATAGCGGTTGCTGGTCGCGGCGTAGACGGCGGCGGTGAACGCGGTCCAGACGAGGAACGTCGGCACGAGCAGCAGCCCCCAGACGACCACGAACGGCACCGGGTCGATCGGCGCCTTGCCCTGGATCGCGAGCAAGGTCACGCAGCCGAGGAAGCAGGCCAACACGATCGCCAGACCGAGCACGGCGTTGGCGATCGCCTTGCCGGCCAGCATCGCCGCGGTGCGGATGGGCGTCGCGTAGTAGATCGAGCCGAACCCGGTGCCGCGCTCGCGCTGCAGCGATTCGGTCGTGTAGAACAGGATCACCATGCAGACGAGCAGCGTCAGCGTGTTCATCATGCCCGAGGCGAGCGAGCCGGCGGTGTTGAGCAGCGGCGTGTCGAACGCGCCAACGCCGTACTCGTTGAGCAGCGTCTGGATCAGGATGAGCGGCACGAACAGGTAGAGCCCCGGCGCGCGCACGAGCTGGTAGAGCTCGGTGCGCGTGACCTCGAGGATCGTCGACAGCGCGCCGGGCGCCGCCGCGCGCATGCCCAGCGACACGAGCGGCGCCGACGGGACCGCGCGCTCGTCCGGGTCGGCCGCGACCGCCTTCGCCGCCAGCGCCGCTTGGCGTTGCCGGTCGTTCACACGGGCGCCGCGCAGTTGCGCGGAGAACCGGCGCTGGAAGAACGCGACGCTGGCAAGGCCGAGCGCCAGCACCGTCACGCGCTGCGTGATCACCAGCGCGTCGAGCCCGACCGGGGCGCGGTTGTAGAAGTCCACGCCGCGGTCCACGAGCAGCCACGTCTCCTTGAGCCAGCGCAGGCCCGTCGGGTCCACGAACTGCAGGACGCGGTTCGCCGCCAGCGGCAGCCACGACGGCGACCAGTCCCAGAGGAAGAACGCGTCCAGCAGCAGCACGCCGATCGGGAACGCGAACACCAGCATCGGCAGGCGCGACAGGCCGCCGATCGCGAAGCACGCACCGGTGAACAGCACCAGCGTGGGCAGCGCGAACACGACGAGCGGCCGCAGGTAGTTCATGACGGCGAACGGCCCGATGTAGTCGGCGTTCGCACCGTGCGGCAGCACGTGGTTGCACAGCATCGCCCAGCCGACCTGCAGCAGCAGGATGCCCGTGAAGCTGGCCAGCACCGCGAGGTACTTGCCCCATACGTACTCGGCGGGCTTGAGCGGCGTCGAGTGCAGCAGCTCGCCGACCTTCTGCTCGTCGTCGCGGATCACCGACATGCCGGCGGCGACCGAGACGAAGAACACGTAGATGATGCTGATCAGCATGATCAGCGTCTGCGCGAGGGCGAACTCCGACGTCAGCCACGCCTTGTGCCCGCCCACGCGGGCGTCGCCCGAGCCCATCTGGGCGCGGCCCGTGGACAGCATGTAGACCATGAAGCCGAGCAGGAGCATCAGCACCCAGAAGAGCGGGCGCCGCAGGTTGTGCGAGAATTCCTGGCGCAAGATCTCGAAGGTGCGGGTGAAGCTCATGCCTGCACCGCTTCGCTGACCGACGGGGACTGCGGCGCGCGCAGGCCCGGCAGCGAGCCCGTGCGCATGAGCACGAGGTAGGCGTCCTCGAGCGTCGGGGCGACGCGGCTGAAGCCGGCCGGCGAGTCGCCGTCGGGCGCGTAGACGCGCACGCGGTGGCGGCCCTCGACGAGCAGCTCCTGCGTGACGTGCCGCTGGGCGCGCAGCTCGGGCAGCTCGCTGGGGCTGACGACGCCCTCGAAGATGCGGCCCTCGATCGCCTCGCGCGCGCCGCGCGGCGTCGTGCGGGCCAGCAGCCGGCCGTGGCGGATGACCGCGAACTGCGGGCACAGAACCGCGACGTCCTCGACGATGTGCGTGCTGAGCAGCACGATCCGCTCCTCGGCCAGTTGCGCGAGCAGGTGGTAGAAGCGCAGCCGCTCCTCGGGGTCCAGTCCCGCCGTCGGCTCGTCCACGATCAGCAGGCGCGGATTGCCGGCGATCGCCTGCGCGATGCCGAGCCGCTGCCGCATGCCGCCGGAGTAGGACCGCACCGCCCGCTTCGCCGCGAAGGTGAGGTTCACGCGCTCGAGCAGCTCGTCGGCGAGCCTGTTCAGGCCGCCGTTGGCGCTCACGCCCTTCAGGCGCAGCAGGTGCAGCAGCATGTCGCGACCGGACAGGTGCCCGTAGAAGCCGAAGTCCTGCGGCAGGTAGCCGAGCCGCTCGCGCAGCCACTGCTGGCGCTCCATGACGTCGAGGCCGTCGAGCGTGACCTTGCCCGACGTCGGCTCGAGCAGCCCTGCGAGGATGCGCATCAACGTGGATTTGCCCGCTCCGTTGGGCCCGAGGAGGCCGAACATGCCGAGCGGGACGTCGAGATCGATGCCCTGGAGCGCGGCGACGGGGCCGGGATAGACCTTCACGAGTCCGGTGATTTCGAGCATGGGAACTCCAGGGAACGGGGGTGAGGGGTCGGACGCCACCGGGCTTACGGCCGGTCCAGCCTGAAGGTTCCCGGACGAACGCGGCCGGCCTGCCGGACGGGCGCGCCGGAACGGCCGACCGCCGGGGCCGGGAGCGGGCCGCAGGACGGTTCGCGGCCCGCGCGAGCGCCGGGCCCGTGGCGGCTCGCCACCCGCGCCGCCCTCGACTAGCCTGCCCGGCATGACGAACCCGACCGAAGCCTGGCTGCGCGGCCCCGTGCCGGAGATCGCGCCCGCGCTGCAGCCAGTTGCGCACTCGCTGATCCAGGTGCGCGAGGACCTGCCGTCGCTGCTCGAATCGCTGACGGTGGACCAGCTCTGGGCGCGCCCGGGCGGCTCGGCGTCCATCGGCTTTCACGCGATCCACCTCGCGGGCAGTCTCGACCGGCTGGCGACCTACGCGCGCGGCGAGGCGCTGTCCGAGGTGCAGCGGGCGGACCTCAAGTCCGAGCGCTCGATCGACAGCGCGCGACCGCCGGTCGCCGAGCTCGTGCGCCTCGTGGAGCGCACGATCGAGGCGGCGCTCCGCGACCTCGCGACCTACTTCGAAGACGACCTGTACACGCCGCGCAAGGTCGGCCGCGCGAAGCTGCCCTCGACCGTGCTCGGCCTGCTCGCGCACGCCGCCGAGCACACGACGCGGCACGCGGGCCAGATCCAGACGCTGGCGCGCGTGCTCGGGACCGGAGCAACGCCCGGCGCGTCGCCGGGGACCGGAGCGTGAGCGCGCTCGACGGGGTCCCGGCCGCGCCGCGGGCGCGCGCGGGCTGAGCCATGCACCGCAGCCGGACCTGGACGCTCGCCTTCGCGCTCGCCGCGGCGCTGGTCACGGCGCTGGCGGCGACGCTCGCCTACCGGGGGCTGAGCGCGGCGTTCGAGAGCGAGTTCCGCGCCCGCGTCGCGCGCGTCGCGGGCATCGCGGCCTCGCAGGTCGCGCCGTCGGCGATCACGGAGCTGCGCCAGCTCGGCCCCGAGAGCGGCGGCTTCCTCGAAGTGCAGGCCCAGCTCGACATGCTGTGCAGCGCCACCGGCTTCGAGAACCTCCAGCTCGTGGACACGACCCGCGGCGTCCGCAGCCCATGGGACTCGCTGGCGAGCGGCGCGCTGGCGAGCGCGCTGGCCGGCGAGCCGGCGAACGCGCCGCCGCTCGTGCACGACAGCCTCGACGTGCGCGCGGCGTTCCAGCCGGTGTTCGAGGACGGCCGCGTTGTCGCGGTGCTCGTCGCAGAGGCGCGGCCCGAATGGACGCCCGACCTCAAGGCCCTCGGCGAACGGCTGACGCTCGTCGCGGTCGTGAGCGTGCTGGCGATCGCGGTGCTGGCGGGCATCCTCGTGCGCGGCATCGGGCGCACGCTCACGCTCGAGCGGCAGCTCACGCGCGCGGACAACCTCGCGGCCATGGGGCGCCTCACCGCCACGCTGGCGCACGAGATCAAGAACCCGCTCGCCATCATCCGCGGCTCGGCCAAGCGGCTCGGCAAGCTCGATCCCGAGAGCCAGCGCATGGCCGACTCCGTGATCGAGGAAGTGGACCGGCTCGGGCGAACGGTGGGCCGGTACCTGCAGTTCGCCCGCGTCGAGCAGGACCCGGGCGGCGCGGGCGACCTCGCGGCGGCGCTCCGCGCGACGCTCGACCTGCTCGAGGGCGAAGTGCGCGCGCGGCGCTGCGAGCTCGAGCGCGACGGCGACCTGGCGACGCCGGCGCCGGTGCGGCTCGACCTCGAATCGCTCAAGCAGGTGTGCCTGAACCTCGTGCTCAACGCGCTCGAGGCCTCGCCCGAGGGCGGCCGCGTGCGCGTCGCGCTCGAGCGCCACGGCGGCCACGCGACGCTGTCGGTGCGCGACGACGGCCCCGGCATGCCCGAGGAGGTGCTGCGCCGGCTCGGCGAGCCGTTCTTCACGACCAAGGCCAAGGGCACGGGGCTCGGCCTGTTCCTCTCGAAGCGCCTGGTCGAGGGCGCCGGCGGCCGGCTCGCGGTGACGAGCGTGCCGGGGCAGGGCACGCGCGTGAGCGCGACGTTCCGCGAGGCCCCGGGCGAGGGCGCAGCTCCCGGGGCGGGCGGCGCCGGTTGATGCCGGGCGCTCCGGAACGCTAACGTCTGCGCCTCAGCAGGGCCGCGACGGCCCGTGCCCCGCGATCGGAGACTCCCGTGAAGCGAACGTTCGTCCTCTCGCTGCTGCTCGCAGCCGTGCTGGCCGCGGCGCTCGCGGGCGGCGGCTGCTCGAAGCGCTACCGGATCGAGATCCAGTCCGACACGTGCTGGGACGGCGTGATCGACGACGGGCAGACGATCTTCGACTGCGGCAACTCGTCGTACAAGGTCATCGGCGCGCTCAAGTGCGTCCGCGTCCAGAAGCGGACCACCAACGGCTACGTGCGGGTGCGCATCGACGGCGGCCCGTGGGGCGAGACCACCGACCCGCTCGGCGTCGTGCAGGTCTGCCGCTGACGTCGGGGCCGGGGAGGAGCGCGTGAAGGTCCTGGTCGTCGACGACGAGGCCAAGAACGCCGAGCTCGTCGCGGGCGAGTTGCGCGACGCGGGCTTCGAGGCCGAGTTCGTGAACGGCGGCGCCGCGGCGCTGCGCCGGCTCGAGGCGGCGCGCTTCGACGCGGTGGTCACCGACCTGCGCATGGCGCCGCCCGACGGGCTGGCGGTGCTGAAGGCGGTGCGCGAACGTTGGCCCGACACGGCTGTCGTCGTGATGACGGCCTACGCGGCGATCGAGACGGCGCGCCAGGCGCTCAAGGCCGGCGCGTGGGACTACGTCGAGAAGGAGGGAGACTTCGCGGAGGTGATCGCGCTCGCGCTGCGGCAGGCCGGAGAGCGCGTGCGCCTGCAACGCGACGTGAAGCAGCTCTCGGCGACGGTCGAGTCCATGCGCCGCGCGGCGCTGCCGGTGGTGGGCGAGGCGCCGGCCACGAAGCAGGCGATGGAGCTGGCCCGCAAGGTCGCGGCCACCGACTCGAACGTGCTGCTGCGCGGCGAGAGCGGCACGGGCAAGGACCTGTTCGCGCGCACGATCCACGCGCTCAGCCGCCGCGCCGGCGGACCGTACGTGAAGGTCAACTGCGGCGCGCTGCCCGAGGCGCTGCTCGAGAGCGAGCTGTTCGGCCACGAGAAGGGCGCTTTCACGGGCGCGGTGCGCCAGAAGCCGGGCCGCTTCGAGGACGCCGCGGGCGGCACGCTGTTCCTGGACGAGATCGGCGAGCTGCCGGTGTCGCTGCAGGTGAAGCTGCTGCAGGTGATCGAGGAGAAGACGTTCACGCGCGTCGGCGGCAACGTGCCGCTCACCGTGGACGTGCGCATCGTCGCGGCCACGAATCGCGCGCTCGAGGACATGGTGAAGGAGCGCACCTTCCGCGAGGACCTGTTCTTCCGCCTCAACGTGTTCCCGATCGTGCTGCCGCCGCTGCGCGAGCGCCCCGGCGACGTGGCGCGCCTGGCCGCGCACTTCCTGGTCCGCCACGGCGCGGCGCCCGAGAAGCTGAGCCCCGAGGCCGCCCGCTCGCTGGAGAACTACGCGTTCCCGGGCAACGTCCGCGAGCTGGAGAACACGCTCGAACGCGCGATGATCCTGGCCGGGCCCGACCCGATCGAGGCGGCGCACCTGTCGTTCGCGCGGCCCGAGGCGCGCGCGGCGCACTCGTGGGTGCCCGAGATCCCCGAAGAGGGCCTCTCGCTCGAGGCGCTCGAGCGCGAGTTGATCCTGAAGGCCCTCGAGCGCGCGGCCGGCAACAAGAGCCGCGCCGCGCGCCTGCTGGGCCTGACGCGCCGCACGCTCTACTCGCGCATGGAAAAGCACGGCCTGCACAGGCCGGGCGAAGCCGAGGAAGAGGCCGAGGAGTAGGCGGACCCGCGGCTGATTCGCGTCCCGCTGCGCGCCCTTTCGCCTGCCGGGCCGGCCGCGTATTCTGCCGGCGACATGAACGTCCTGCGCGGCTGGCTCTTCGACAACCTCGGGCTCAAGTTCACGGCCCTGCTGCTCGCGGTCGCGGTGTACCTGAACGTGTACACCGACCGGACCACGGTCATGCTGCTGTCGTTCCCGGTCGAGTTCACCGACCTGCCCGACTCGCTCGCGCTCAACGGCCCCGCGCCCGCCGTCGTCCAGGCGCAGATGCGCGGCACCTGGAAGCAGCTGATCGGCATGCGCGTGCGCGAACCGCGCCTGCGCGTGTCGCTGCTCGGCGCCGCCACCGGGCGCTTCAGCCGCGCGGTCTCGCCCGGCGACCTGCCGATGGCCGAGCAGGGCGTGACGCTCGAGAACCTGATCGGGCCGCGCATGATCGAGATCGACATCGACGACCGCATCACCCTCGAGCTGCCGGTCGCCGCCCGGATCGACGGCGTCCCCGCGGCAGGCTTCACGCTCCGCGACGACGTGCGGCTCGACCCCGCGCGCGTCGAGGTGACGGGCGCCGCCCGCGCGCTGGCGGGCATGGATTCGGTCGTGCTCGCGTCGCTGTCGGTCAGCGGCCGGCGCGACACCGTGCGCGCCGAGCTGCCGCCGGCATCGCTGCCCGACTGGTGCACGACCGAGCCCGCGACCGTGCGCGTGAAGGTCCCTCTCTCGCGGCGCTGAGGCGCCGTGCGGAGGCCCGCCGCGAGGACGCGGCGGACCTCCCGCGCCTCAGCTCGCGCGCCGGCGCGTCGGCCGGGTGAAGTCCTCGGCCGGGTCGCTGGGCGCCTTCTTCGCCTGCTCGATCGCCATGTCGAGCGCCTGCTTGCGCTCGGCGTTCGCCGACTCCTTGAGCTTCTCGAGCGCGGCGACGTGCGCCTCGCGCAGCGCGTCGGCGGGCGGCACGTCGCGGTCGGGCTTCACGCCCACGCCTTCCCAGTTGGTCTTGGTGACCGGGTTGACCGCGCGGCCAGTGGCGATGAACGCCGCGAGGTGCTCGCTCAGGCGGAACATCCCGCCGGGGTTCGCCGCGCCGGCCGTCGTCGCGCCGTACAGCGTGCCGAGCTTGTGCGTCTGCACGTCGTACGCGAACTCCTCGGCCGCCGAACCCGTGCGGTTGCTGACGAGCACGTAGAGCGGCTTGCCGAACAGGCGCGGCCCCGGCACGAACGACGCGGTGTGGAACTGCTCGATGTCGTCCGCCGCGCGCCGGTAGAAGTCGTTGATGTGCAGCCGGTCGCCCGGCTCGACGAAGTAGGTGAGCAGCGTCTGGATCATGGCCGGGCTGCCGCCGCCGTTGCGGCGCAGGTCCACGATCACCGCGTCGGTGTTGCCGAGGAAGTTCATCGCCGCGATCGCCGTGGCCTGGGCTTCGGGGTTGCCGGCGAACATGCGCAGGTCGAGGTAGCCCACGTTGCCCGCCAGGCGCTGCACCTTCTCGAAGCCGAAGTTGCGCACGCGCATCTCCTCGAGCTGGCGGAGCCGCTCGCTCTCGTCCGGGACGGAAGCGCGATCATCCCGCACGGGGAACGGCTCGTGGCGGTAGTGGACGCGCATGTGCCGGTCGTGCGTGTACGCCTGCATATGCGCCAGCAGCGAGTCGGCGAACTCCATCGAGCTGGTGATGCGGTCGTACTCCTGTTTCGCGTGGCGCTGGCGCAGGATCTTCGCCAGCTCGGCGCCCTTGTCGGGAAACACGTAGCGGTCGCGCACGGCGACGGCGAGGGACTCGATGACCGCCGCCTTCTCCTTCGCGCTGATGGGTGTGTCGGGCTCGTTGGGGCCGCCGGCGAACATCTGCGCGGAAGCCGGGGCGGCGAGCAGCAGCGCGGCTAGAACGGGAAGCGCGAAACGGTGCGTCATGGGTTCCTCCGGGAGCGGGGTTGCGGGGGACGGATCCTCGAAGCGGGAGCGGCGAGGCCGGCGAGCAGCAGGCCGACGACCTCGTCGGTGCGCCGCACGAGCCCGGCGCGGTGGCCGAGTTCGCGGACGCTGAGGCTGTAGGGCAGCAGGGCGTTCGTGGCGGTCACTAGGGCGCGCCCGGGCGGCCCGTCGCCGGGAGCGAGCGTGCCGTCCGCCCGGCCCGCGGCGGCGACGCGGTCGAGCACCTCGGCCTCGGCCGCGAAGTGCCCGGCGCGCCGCTCGAGCATCGCCTGGCGCATCACCGCGAGCTTCTCGTCGATGCTCGCGGCGTGGCGGCGGGCGTAGTCGAAGCGCAGCAGCACGCGCGAGCGCAGCATCTCGCGCAGTCGCCCGGGCGCCGGGGCGGGCGAGGCCGCGATCGCCTCGAGGCGCGCGACGACCGAGTCCGCCATGCGGTCGATGCACGAGAGCGCCACGTCTTCCTTGCTGTCGAAGTGCAGGTACACCGAGCCCTTGCCGATGCCGGCCTCGCCGGCGACGCCATCGATCGTCATGCGGCGAAAGCCGTGCCGCACGAGCAGCCGGTCGGCGGCGTCGAGGATGCGCGTGCGGGTCTCGGGATCGGGCGTGCGGGGCATGGGGGCGTCCGGGTAAGTGACCAGATGGGCGTTCTGGTCAGCTTAGACGGTCGCCACGCCGGAAGGGTTGCAATGGGGTCGGACGCGGCCGCCGGCCCGTCCGACGCCGGCTCCGCGGCTGCTCGATGACAAAACGAAAACGCCGGCTCCGGAGAGCCGGCGTTCGTCCTCGAAAGACCTCGCGGGGGCGCAAGCCACGCTGGAGATGGCAGGCTCGGATGGTAGGACGCGACTCACGCGCCCCGCGCCGGAGTAATCGAGCAATGGCGGTGCCACGGCCGCCCGGGCCCCCGAATCCGCTCGATACCCAAGGGGCGCAACGGACGCGGCCGGTGGGCCAGATCTCGCAGCCAGGCGCGCGGGGCGGCCTCGCGCTGCGAACCGCACGCGGCGGAGGAAGGGTTTGCACGGCCGGCGGCGGACCTTCAGCGCGCGCCGGCGCCCGCCGAAAACCCGGGCCGATGGGGGGAACGGACTCGCGCCGGTATTCCAGTGCTTGACACTCCAGAGGGCCCGTCACTAAATTTCGCGCGTCGAAGAGGCGCGCACCACACCATCCGCGCGCCGGCGACCCCCGGCTCCCGGCCCCATCGGGCCCCCGGACGCAGGCCTTCCCGATCCCACATCCCGAGACGTCCGACCGGCCTCACCGGTCCTTCCCGATTCGCTTCCCGTTTCGAGCACTGAGGAAAGTCTCCGCAGCGTTCGCCCGCGCCATCCACGGGCACGTGATTTCGCTCCCCACATCCCTACGGCCAGCGGCGATTCGCGCCGTCCACGGCCACACCGCCACGCGCGCGCCCTCGGTGCGACGCGGAGCGGGCGCCAACTCCCACCCAGTCAAGGCGAACTCGCATGGAACCCCAGGAGATCCCGGCCGCGCCCGAGACCACCGCAGCGCCGGAGGCCCCGACGAACGGCGCCGCCCCGAGCGCCCAGGCGCTCGAGCTGCAGGCGCTGAAGGGCAAGACGATGTCGGAGCTCCTGCGCATCTGCCAGGACCTCGAGATCAACGGCACGAGCGGGCTGCGCAAGCAGGACCTGATCTTCAAGATCCTCGAGGGGCAGACCGAGCGGAACGGCCTGATCTTCGCCGAAGGCGTGCTCGAGATATTGCCCGAGGGCTACGGCTTCCTGCGCTCGTCCGCGTACAACTACCTGCCCGGCCCCGACGACATCTACGTCTCGCCGTCGCAGATCAAGCGCTTCGACCTGCACACCGGCGACACCGTCTCCGGCCAGGTACGGCCGCCCAAGGAGGGCGAGCGCTACTTCGCGCTGCTGCGCGTCGAGGCCGTGAACTTCGAGAGCCCCGAGGCGGCGAAGGAGAAGATCCTCTTCGACAACCTCACGCCGCTCTACCCGATCGCCAAGCTCAACCTCGAGACGAAGGACCGCTGCCTCGAGACGCGCATCATCGACCTGCTCTCGCCGATCGGGAAGGGCCAGCGGGCGCTGATCACCTCGCCGCCCAAGGCCGGCAAGACGGTGCTCATGCAGAAGCTGGCGAACGCCATCGCCGAGAACCACCCCGAGGTCCTGCTGATCGTGCTGCTGATCGACGAGCGCCCCGAGGAAGTCACCGACATGCAGCGCTCGGTCAAGGGCGAGGTGGTTTCGTCCACGTTCGACGAGCCCGCCGAACGCCACGTGCAGGTGGCCGAGATGGTGATCGAGAAGGCCAAGCGCCTGGTCGAGCACGGCCGCGACGTGGTGATCCTGCTCGACTCGATCACGCGCCTCGCGCGCGCGCACAACACCGTCGTGCCGCACTCCGGCAAGATCCTCTCCGGCGGCGTGGATGCGAACGCGCTGCAGCGCCCCAAGCGCTTCTTCGGCTCGGCGCGCAACATCGAGGCCGGCGGCTCGCTCACGATCATCGCCACCGCGCTCATCGAGACCGGCTCGCGCATGGACGAGGTCATCTTCGAGGAGTTCAAGGGCACGGGAAACTCCGAGCTGGTTCTCGATCGGAAGATCGCCGACAAGCGCATCTTCCCGGCGATCGACATCAACCGTTCCGGCACGCGCAAGGAAGAGCTGCTGCTCGCGCCCGACGCGCTCGCGCGCGTCTGGATCCTACGCAAGTTCCTGAACGAGCTGAACTCGGTCGAGGCGATGGAGTTCCTCATCACCAAGATGAGCGACACCAAGACGAACAAGAAGTTCCTCGAGAACATGAACTCCTAGGAGCTCGCCCGCCGTGGCTCGCGGGGAATCGTCGGCATGGAGCCCTCGCGTGTACTTCGCCTGCAAGACGCTGCACCTGCTGGCCGTCGTGATGTTCCTCGGCAACATCGTGACCGG
>Ga0210377_10003589_pt1 | contig 13307 bp, 14 predicted proteins | sample PLM4_65_b1redo_FD_155480 | JGI IMG/M metagenome (GOLD analysis project Ga0210377, IMG submission 155480) | Groundwater sediment microbial communities from an aquifer in East River, Colorado, USA - PLM4_65_b1 redo | ecosystem: Environmental > Terrestrial > Soil > Riparian zone | place: USA: East... | reverse complement strand
ATGACGAGAACGAGTCCCCGGCGCGGCTTTTCCGGGATCCGTTCGGGCGATTTTCGAGGCTCCACCGCTCTCTCCCTCCGGTTTCTCTCCTCTTGGGATGACGACGGGACGGAACCGATTCCCGGGAGAGAATATTCATCCGGGTTCCCCTGTGGGATACTATTGGCATGGACAAGAACCGCTGCATGGCCTGCGCGAAGGAGGGGGCGTTCGAGGGGGGGATCTGCGGACCGTGCAAGGCGCTCATCCGCGGCGAGGCCCTGGAGCAGCAGCACCAGGTCAAGAAAGACGCCGACCGTTCCCTTCACAAGGAGGGGCTCGAGATCCAGAAGAAGACCCACGGGTGATCTGGTCCGAAGTGGGCCGGGTGACGGTGGGGGACACTCCCGGCGGGAATGTCCCCCCTGACCTCTATCCTCCTACGCCCTCCGCGAACTTTTTCCCGAATTCGAAGCAGGTATCGAGTTCCTGGGCGGAAGGCGTCATCTTGAACTTGATCGGTTCGGGCGACACCTTGATCCGCATCGCCGTCAGGATGTCCTGCACCATCTTGATCGCCTCGCCGCTCCATCCGTAGGAACCGAACGCGGAAGCGGTTTTCCCCCGGAGGTTCAACACCACCAGGTGCCCGATCATGCTGAGGATCGGGTGGGGCAGATTGCTGTTCAGGGTCGGCGTGCCGATCAGGAAGCCGACGGATTCGTCGAGCTCGTCGACGATCCTGTCCATCGGGACCTCGACGGCGTTCATCAGCACCGGCGTGAGTCCCGCCGCGGCCACCCCTTCCGCCACCTTCTTCGCCATCGCGGCCGTGTTCCCGTAGGCGGACACGTAGACGATCGGCACCTTCTTTTCCTTCACCCTCGCCATGATGTCCGCCCGCTCCTTGTACCACGCCAGGTACTCCAGCGGGTTCTTCCGGAGCACCGGTCCATGGGACGGCGCGATCATCGAAATGGGGAGGTCCTTCAGGCGCTCGCACGCGTAGAGGATGTGCTGCTTGTACGGGCGCATGATCGTGCTGTAGTAGAACTCGAAGGCGCCGCGGGCCTTTTCGGGCGCATCGAGCTCGTCGTTGAAGGTGTGGGGGGACGAATAGTGGGAGCCGAGGAAGTCGCAGGGGAAGAGGATCTTGTCTTCCTTCACGTACGTGAAGATCGTGTCGGGCCAGTGGAGGAACGGCACGTTGATGAACCGGAGCGTCTTGCCGCCGAGGGGGAGTTCCTCGTTGTCGTTCACGAGGTGGAACCTGTACTCCCCGTTGACGAGGTTGTCGACGAACGACTTGGCGGGGCGGGAGAGATAGACCTGCACGTTCGGGTGCCGCTGCAGCAGATCGACGATCCCGCCCGCATGGTCGGGCTCGGAATGGTTGACGACCACGTAGTCGATCTTCTCCACCGGGAGGATCGCTTCGATATTGCGGAACAACTCCCCGGCGAAGGGGCGCTTCACGCAATCGATGAGGGCGGTCTTCTCCGTCCCCCTGACGAGGTAGGAGTTGTACGTGGTTCCGTGCTCCGTCGGGATGACGATGTCGAAAACGGTCAGTCCCGGGTCCTTCACCCCGACGCAGTAGACGTCGGGCGCAAGCGTCACGATGGGCATCTGGGAGGCACCTCGCTGGTTTTCAGGTATCGGTCAGTCGTTCGCTTCGAACTCTTCCTTCCCCACGCCGCAGAGGGGGCATACCCAATCGTCCGGGATCTTCTCGAAGGGGGTACCTGGAGGCACGCCGTTGGCGGGGTCGCCGATCGCCGGGTCGTAGATGTAGCCGCACACGTTGCATCTCCACTTCTTCATTGGACACCCCCTTGATGATTGGTCTGACAATTATAGTTCCCCGCGCGCGAAATGCAAGACGGCCCTTGCGACGCCTTCCACCGTTCGAATCCCGCGCCGCCCCGCCATCGAAGCAAGGAGGCGCTCCCACCGTTTCGCCGGAAAACCGTCGGGCGGAAGGACCAGGCCCGGTCGAACGACCCCGACGCGTACGCCGGGGGGGAGGGCATTCCGCAACCCGGCGGCCAGGGGCGGGACGGCAAGCTTCGAGAGGCAGTACGGCAGGTACCCCGGCCACAGGTCGGAGGCGTTGGCGTCCCCGAGGAAGAGGACCCCCGCTCCCCCGCGCCCCTTCCTCAGCAGCGGGAGCAGCGCCCCGGTCAGCAGGAACGGACCGCGAAGGTTGACGTCGAAGACGGCGTCCCACGCGACCGGCGACGTTTCGCCGACCGGCGTCCGGGGGAAGACGGCGGCGTTGTGGACCAGCAGGTCCAGGCGCCCGTACTTCCGCCCCAGCCGGTCCGCGAACCGCCGAAACGTCGACGGCCGGGACAGGTCGAGAGGAACGGCGCTCCCGCCGATTCGCGCCGCAAGCGCCTTCCCCTCCGCGGCGGAGGCGCGGTACGTCAGGACGACCTCGTAGCCGTCCTTCGCGAGGGCGCGGGAGATCGCCGCGCCGATCCGCCGGCTCCCGCCGGTGACCAGTGCAACCTTCCCCCCGGTACCACGCATCAAATCTGGACGAACTTCTCGCGGGGCGCCCCGCAGATGGGGCAGTTGGCAGGGGGCTCGTCCCCCTGGTGGATGTAGCCGCAGACGGTGCACTTCCACTTTTTCATCGTGGGCTCCTGTGGGACGATGGTGCCCGTATTCTACCCCAGGGGGGAACATTGAGGAATCCGGCCAACGGCGGCCGCATCCTCGAGACGCCGTACGTCGCCGCGGACGTGGAGACCACCGGGCTTTCCGCGGCCGACGGCCACCGGGTCTGCGAGTTCGCGCTGCTCCGCTTCCTGCGGGGGACGGTGATCGACTCCTGCGTGTCGCTGGTGAACCCCCTGCGCCCCATCGACCCCGGCGCGTCGGCGGTGAACGGGATCACCGACGCGATGGTGGCCGGCGCCCCCACCTTCGCCGACCTTCTTCCCCGGATCCTCGACTTTCTCGCCGACGACCCGCTCGTCTTCCACAACGCGCCGTTCGACTTATCGTTCCTCCGGAGCGAGGCGCGGATCGCGGGAGGGTCGTGGCCGGGGAACCGTGTGATCGACACGCTGGCGCTGGCCCGCCGGACCGGGCGCTTCCGCTCCCACTCCCTCCCGGACATCTGCCGGGAGCTCGGCATCGGCTCCACCTTCCACCGGGCGGAAGCCGACGCCTGGGCCGCGGGGAAATTATTATTGCACCTCGTTCCGGAGAACCAGGCTCCCTGAGTCCCCTCCTGGGGATTCCCTTTCCACCACCACACCACAAGTAGGAAATATATTTCTTATTATTGCCATTATTTTGCCAATTATGTAGGAACAAAATGCCTTTTATTATCACGAATGTATAATCAGGATTCATTATAGAAATAAAACATCAAGAAAATTCGAATGTTACCGTACCTCGAACTTCGGTCTGCAAATTGCGGGGTACCCCTTCTCATGATGAACACTCCTCCAATCGACGTCGATTCATTTCACCCGGATCGACGGACCGGAAAATCCCACGCACAGGGGACGCGAGGAATGAACTCCAGGTGGCTGGTTTCTGCCGTCATGGCAATCCTGATGCTTTCGGCAGGGACCTCCAACGCCGCGGAACAGACGGTTCAGGGCGGGACGGCCATCGGTGCGATCCGCGTCGCGGTGCAGGATTACGGGACGATGGTGGTTCGGCGTTTTTCCGGGACCGCCTGGGTGAATCAGACGTACGGCCCCCAATCGAAATACTCTCTCCTCTTTCTCGGCGGCGACGACTCCTCGATGATCTTCGGGCCGGGACTCGCCGGAACGCCATGGATTGCCGTCTCGAATACCACGAGCGCGAACAACGATGCCATCACATCCGTTTTCGAGACGCCCGACGGCGGGGTCCGCATTACCCAGGTCACGTCGGTGACGGCCGGCCTCCACGGTTGCCGCATGCAGTGGAGCATCGAGAACATCGGCTCCGCAACCTACAACGATGTACGGTTCGCGCACGGGGAAGACACCTTTCTCGCCGGAAACGACATGGGCGAAGGGCATTTCGACAACGCGCTGAAGATGGTGTACGTGACCAACGCCGAAGCGGGGGTAGCGAACCTGATGGGGATCTACGCCTCGGCCAGCACGCCGTTCAGCCATTACTTCGAAGGGCCCTACCCCGCGAATCGATCCGCCATGAGGACATGGACGATGGACAACACCGTCGACCCGTCCAACGTGGACAGCGGCTACTCCCTCGGATGGACGCGCGCCACGCTCGCCCCCGGGCAGACGTGGACGATCATCGCCTACGAGAAATTCACGCAGTCCGCCGGAATCCAGGTGATCGCGCCCGCGGAGCAGCCAGGCTCCCCGGGGGGCCCCCTGACGTACGCTTTCACGGTACGAAATCTCGAAGGGTCGCCGAAGGTTCTCTTCCTGGATGCATCGTCCTCCCACGAATGGACCACGACGGTGGTCGACGATTCCGGCAATCCCCTGCATGCCGTTTCCATCGCGGGCGGATCCGAAACGCGGGTCAATGTCCGGGTCACGCCCCCGACCGACGCCGCGTCCGGCACCAACGACCTCCTGACGTTGAGCGCGCTGTCCGCCGAGGGGAACACGGGCTCCGACACCACCGCTACAGTCCTCCCGGGGGCTCCGGTCGGGTCCTCCTCCTCATCCTCCCTTCCGGACCCTGGCATGGGGAGCGGCATCGGTTCCTGCGGGATGGTGGTCGGTCTGGAGGGAACAGGAGCGGAGGGGGCGGTCGCCGGATCGGGACTGATCGCCCTCTATCTCGCCATCCTTCTCGCGCCGGTTGGGCTAGTAAAGTGGATTCACGCGAAGAGCCGGGCTTCCATGTAACGGGGACGGGAACGCCGGAGCATCCCCTCCCCGGGGTTCCCGTTACCTACTTCTTGCGGGACACTTTCCGCTTCTTCGTCACCCCGGCGGCGTTCACCGCCTTGCGGTACGCCGATCCAAGGGACGCCAGCATCTCCTCCCGGCGGTCGTAGAGGCGCCTGCGGGTCCGCTTCCCCACCCGGTCGAACGCGAAGGCGCAAAGGAGCGGGAGCGCCACGGTGGAGTCGAGGTAGCAGACCACCGTGTCGGGGAGCTTGTCCGGGTCCACCTTCCCCCACGAGACCGCCTCCGACGGGGTCGCGCCGGACAACCCGCCCGTGTCGGGCCGGGCGTCGGTGATCTGAAGGAAGTAGTCGTGTCCCTTTTCGTCAAGCCCGAGAACCTCCTGGATCTGCGGCTCGGTCTGGAGCATGAAGTTCTTCGGCGACCCGCCGCCGAGGATCCAGACCGCGCTTTTCCCCCCGCGGCGTTTCGCGTCGTAGACGATCGCCGCCGTCTCGTTCACGTCGAGGGAGACGTCGAACGTCACACCGCGGCCGCCAAGGCGCATCGCGGCGACGTTCATCCCGATCGAGGAATCTCCCGGGGACGACGTGTAGACGGGGACCCCGTACCGCCACGCGGCCGCCAGCACGCTCACCTCCCCCCGGCCGAGGGTCGTTTCCCGCTGCGCCATGTACCGCCCGAGCCGGAAGTGGAACTCCGCCGTCCCCATCACCGCCTGGAACTCGGGCAGATCCAGCACCTGGCGGAAGAAGGCGTCCGTGTCGAGGAGCACCTCGTAGTCGAACAGGACGTCGTAGATCCGCACGACCCCCTCCTCCCGGAGGACGCGGTCGTCGAGGAACGGCGATCCGGCGTGCATCGGGAGCCCGAGCCCGAAGTGGGCGTCGTGGTACAGGTTCGCCCCCGTCGAGACGACCCAGTCGACGAACCCCGCCTTGAGCAGCGGAACAATGCACGATACACCGAGCCCCGCCGGGGTTAACGCGCCGGTCAGGGAAAGCCCCACCGTGACATCGGGCGCAAGCATCCGCTCGGAGAGGAGCCGCGCCCCTTCCCGCAGCCGCCCCGCGTTGAAGGCGAGGAACGTCTTCTCGATCAGATCCGACGCCGGCATCCTCTTCCCCACGGGCGGGGGAAGGATCCGGGCGCCGGACAGGTACCGCGATCTCTTGGCCATGTGCGGTTTCTCCTGCGGCATTATACGATATAATCGGCGCGTGACCGACCCCCGATCCCCCGAGAAGGCGGAGATCGCGGCCATCCACGAGGTGGCCAAGATCCTCACCTCGACGCAGAACCTCGACCGCGCGCTGGGGGTCGCCCTGCGCACCCTCCAGAGCTTCCTCGGGTTCGACCGCGCCGCCATCTTCCGCCCCGACGAGACGACCCGCGAGATCCGGATGGAGATCGCCGCCGGCTACACCGCGGAGCAGCGGGAGCGGAGCCGGTACGTCTGGGGCGAGGGGATCGTCGGGAAGACGATGAAGACGGGAAGCCCCATCGCCCTCCCCGACGTCCGTGTGGAGCCGTCGTTCCTGGACAAGACGCGCGCCCACGGGACGTCGTCCGGAGAAGGCCCGCTCTCCTGGATCTGCGTCCCCATCAAGATCGGCGCGGAGACGCTGGGAGTGCTGAGCGCCGAGCGGATCGGCCGCGAGGGGACCCGGGCGCTCGAATCGGACGCGCGGACCCTCACCGTGATCGGCTGCCTCATCGGACAGGCGCTCAAGCTGCACAAGGCGATCGAACGGCTGCAGGACGAGTTCAAGCGGCAACGGAAGGAGTTCGAGAAGACGATCCGCAAAACGTACCGGATCGAGAACATCGTCGGGCAGAGCAAGCGGATGCAGGAGGTCTTCGCCGCGGTGACCAGCGTCGCCCCGTCGCGCGCCACGGTGCTGCTGCGCGGCGAGAGCGGGACGGGGAAGGAGATGATCGCCCGCGCGATCCACCAGGGCGGAGGCCGCGTCGACCGTCCCTTCATCGCCGTCAACTGCGCCGCCCTCCCAGAGACGCTCCTCGAGTCGGAGCTGTTCGGCCACAAGCGGGGCGCCTTCACCGGCGCGGTCGAGGAGCGGAAAGGCCGGTTCGAGGAGGCGTCCGGCGGGACGATCTTCCTCGACGAGGTGGGAGACATCCCGCTGCCCACGCAGGTGAAGCTGCTGCGCGTTCTGCAGGAGCGCACGTTCGAGCGTCTCGGCGAGAACCGGCCCGTCTCCGTGGACGTCCGGATCATCGCGGCGACGAACGCCGACCTCGAAAAGATGGTGGCGGGCGGCACGTTCCGGGAGGACCTCTACTACCGGCTCAACGTGATCCCCATCTTCCTCCCCCCCTTGCGGGACAGGAAGGAAGACATCCTCCCGCTGACCGAGCATTTCCTCGAGCGGTTCAACCGGGAGCACGGAAAAAGCATCGCCTTCTCGAAGGACGCCCTCGAGCTTCTCCTCGAATACCGGTGGACCGGGAACGTGCGGGAGCTCGAGAACCTCGTCGAGCGGGCGGTGGTGATGGCCAAGGCGCCGGTCGTGCCGGCGCAGGACCTCCCCCGGGCGATCCGGGTCGCCGCGTCGCTCCCCGCGACCGGGTCGTACGGGCAGCCCCCCGCGCCGCAGGCGTCCGTCGCCGCGTCCGCCGTGGAGCCTCCCCACCCGGCGGCGCCGCGGGAAGGGAGACCGCGCGCCGAATATCTCAAGGCGATGGAGCGCGAGGAGCTGCAGACGGCGCTGTCGTCGGCCGGCTGGGTGATCGCGCGGGCCGCGAAGATCCTCGGGTGGACGCCCCGCCAGGTGGCGTACAAGATGAAGAAGCACGGGCTCTCCTCCCCCTGGAAGAAGTAATCCCGCCATCGATGTAGAATACAGGACAATTATGTAGCATCCCCCGAATCGATCCCCTCTTCGTCCCCCTCCGCACCGAACTCTATTTTCCATGTTTTCCAGGGTAGTTATCGCGCCGCGCGCCCCATTTCTCTCATGATGGCACGGTCGATGCTCTACTCCGAGACGACACAACATTCTATCTCCCTAAGAGGGCACCCCACTCCCGGGCGAAATACGCTCCCTGGGGTACCCCCTCTGTAGGAAGAACGGGGGGCACCATGAAGAAGAGCGGCAGGAGCATCCATCGGTTCGGGATCGCCCTCGCGGCGTTCGCGCTGTGCGGTCTCACGGCGACCGTCGCCTCGGCCACGCCGTCCACGCAGATCTGGATCCCGTCGACGGATATCCAGGCGTACAAGACCGTGCACCTGAACTTCGACACGTACATCCGCGACCGCAGCAACGCCGACGGCTCCCGCACGGCGCCGGTCGTCGTGATCGGACCGACGGTCGGCATCCTTCCCTTCCCGAAAATCCAGGCCGAGGTCGGCTTCGACCTGATCTCCGCGGGCGGCGACGCGGACAAGCATCCGCTGTACGGCCACTTCAAGCTCGGCACGCCGGAAGACTCCCTGTTCAAGCTCTCCCCCGCCGTCGCGGTCGGCATGTACAACATCGGGACGAAAAGCGGGGACGTCCGCAACGGGGAGCTGGCCACCAACCAGAACATCGCCTACGCGCTGGTCGCCAAGACGATTCCCGTGATCGGGCGGTTGTCCGCCGGGTACTTCGCCGGGAACAAGAAGGTCCTGGTGGATGAGAACGGAAGCTCCGACGAGAAGGGCGTCCTGCTCTCCTGGGACCGGACGATGACCGAGATCTCCGACAAGCTCTGGCTCGCGGCCGATTACCAGGGCTCCAATTCGGCCCTCGGCGCCTTCAGCTTCGGCGCCTCCTGGGCGTTCGCGAAGAACGTGAGCGTCATCCTCGGGTACGACATCTACAACGAGAAGAGGACGGGCGGGGAGAACACCGTCACGCTGCAGGTCGACATCAATTTCCCGTGATCTGCGTCGGCGAAGAAAAAAAAGGAGAATCCCGATGAAAAGACATCTTCGAAAGTGGACAAAGCTGGCCTTGTGCATGGCGGCCCTGTTGCTCGCCGCCGGCACGATCCTCCCCGCGATGGCGGCGGACGAGAAGAATCCCGAAGCGGCCCCGGCCGCGCCTGCCGTCGCCGCCCCCGCACCGGCCCCCGCCCAGGCGGCCCCGGCGACCCCGGCGCCCACTTTCACCAAGGAGATGGCCGACGCCATCTCCAGCCAGAAGATCGCCATGGACACCATCTGGGTGATGCTCACCGCGTTCCTGGTCTTCTTCATGAACCTGGGCTTCGCCGTGGTGGAATCGGGCTTCTGCCGCGCCAAGAACTGCGTCAACATCCTGTTCAAGAACTTCGTGGTGTTCGCGGTTTCCTCCATCGCCTTCCTGGTCCTGGGTTTCGGACTCATGTTCGGTGACGGGAACCTGCTCCTCGGCCTTAAAGGCCTCTTCTTCGTCACGGGGGCGGACAACAGCCCGGCGTTGGGCGACGCCTACCAGGGCGTCTACCACGCCCTCAACTGGACAGGCGTCCCCCTGTGGGCCAAGTTCTTCTTCCAGCTCGTCTTCGCCGGGACCGCGGCCACGATCGTGTCGGGAGCGGTGGCCGAGCGGATCAAGTTCAAGGCGTTCATCATCTTCACGCTCTTCATGGTGGGGATCATCTACCCGATCGGCGGCCACCTGATCTGGGGCGGAGGCTGGCTCGCGGGCAAGGGCTTCCTCGACTTCGCCGGGTCCACGGTCGTCCACTCCATCGGCGGCTGGGCCGCCCTGGCCGGGATCATCGTGCTCGGACCCAGGATCGGAAAGTTCGGCAAGGACGGCAAGGCGAACGCCATCCCCGGCCACAGCATGACCTCGGCCGCCATCGGCGTGTTCGTCCTCTGGTTCGGGTGGTTCGGGTTCAACCCGGGCTCCACCATGGCCGCGGACGGACCCTCCATCGCCCACGTGGCCACCACCACCAACGTCGCCGCGGCGGCGGCGACCTTGTCCTCCATGCTCACCGCCTGGCTGCTCCTGGGCAAACCCGATCTCGGGATGACCTTGAACGGCTGCCTCGCCGGCCTGGTGGCGATCACCGCTCCCTGCGCCTTCGTGAGCGTCCCCAGTTCCCTCATCATCGGCATCATCGCCGGCATCCTGGTGGTCGCGGCGGTCTTTTTCTTCGACCGGATCCGGATCGACGACCCGGTGGGCGCCACCGCGGTCCACCTGGCCAACGGGGTGTTCGGAACCATCGCACTGGGCCTCTTCGCCGATCCCACCGTCTGTCCCGCCGCGGCGGTCGCGAAGAAGGGTCTCCTCCTGGGCGGCGGCATGGCCCAGCTCGGCCCGCAGCTCATGGGAGTCGCCTTGATCGCCGGCGCCGTCTTCTGCCTCTCCCTGGCCTTCTGGCTCGTCACGAAGCTCCTCTGCAACGGGATCCGCGTGAGCGAAGAGGAAGAGGTGGAAGGCCTGGATTACAACGAGCACGGCAACTCGGCCTACCCGAACTTCCAGCTCGTCGAGAGGAGGTAACCCGCCATGAAAAAGATCGAAGCGATCATCAAGCCGTTCAAGCTCGACGAGGTGAAGAAGGCGCTCAACGAGGTTGGCGTCACCGGGATGACCGTCCTCGAGGTGAAGGGGTTCGGACGGCAGAAAGGGCACACCGAGGTGTACCGCGGGGCGGAATACGTGGTCGACTTCATCCCGAAGGTCAAGATCGAGGCGGCCGTCCCGGCGGAGATGGTGCCCGCGGTGGTCGAACGGATCCTGACCGCCGCGCGGACCGGAAAGATCGGCGACGGGAAGATCTTCGTTTTCGACCTCGAGGAGGTGGTCCGGATCCGGACCGGCGAACGGGGGAAGGAAGCCTTGTAGCCGCGCAACGCGCCGCATGACGTATACTACGGGGATGGATCCGAAGGGGCCCATCCCCGTTTCCCTTTTCTTCACCTGCCTCGCCGACGCCTTCTCCCCCGGGGTCTGCACCGCGACCGTGGAGGTGCTGGAGCGGTTCGGGGCGACGGTGCACGTCCCCCTCTCCCAGACGTGCTGCGGCCAGCCCGCCTTCAACTCGGGAAACCGGAAGGAGGCCCGCGCGATGGCGCGGAAGTTCCTCCGCTCCTTTCCCGACGACGGTCCCATCGTCACCCCGTCGGGGTCGTGCGCGGCGATGGTGAAGCACGGCTACCCCGTCCTGTTCCGGGACGAGCCCCGCATGCTCGCCCGCGCCCGGTCGGTCGGCGAGCGGATCTACGAGCTGTCCCAGTTCCTCGTCGACGTCCTCGGCGTGACCGACCCGAAATCGGATTTTTCCGGGAAAGTGACGTACCACGACTCGTGCCACCTGCGGCGGGGGTTGGGGGTGATCGAGGCACCGCGGAAGCTGCTGCGCGCCGTCCCCGGCGTCGAGTTCGTCGAGATGGAGGAGAGCGACCGGTGCTGCGGCTTCGGCGGCGTCTTCTCCCTCAAGTACCCGCAGATCTCCTGCAGGATGACGGAGCGCAAGGTCGAGCGGATCCTCGCGACCGGCGCGTCGTATGTCACCTCCGGGGACCTCGGGTGCCTGCTGAACATCGGCGGGCTGATCTCGCGGGTCGGATACCCGGTGAAGGCGATCCATCTCGCCGAAATCCTCGCGGGGAAGACCGGGGGGCTGTCCTCCTTCGCGTCCGATGCCGCTTCGGAGGAACCACGGCCGCCCGGGACCGTCCGAAGATCGGGCGGCCGCTAATGGAGCTCAACGCCAACGCGTTCGGGCGAAACGCCAGGAAGGCGCTCCTCGACAAGACGCTGCAGGAGGCGCTCGGGCGGACCACGGGGCGGTTCCAGGCCCACCGCGACGCGGCGGCCGCCGCCTTTCCGGAGTTCGAGGCGACTCGCGAGCGCGCGTCGCGGATCAAGCGGGACGTCCTCGACCATCTGGACACGTACCTCGCGCGCTTCATCGAGGAGGCGGAGAAACGGGGCGCGATCGTCCATGTGGCCCGGGACGCGGCCCAGGCGCGGGAGATCGCGGCGCGGATCGCGCGGGAGGAGGGGATCACCCTCGCCGTGAAATCGAAGTCGATGGCGTCCGAGGAGATCTCCTTCAACGAGGCGCTGCAGGAAGCGGGCGTCACGGTCGTCGAGTCCGACCTCGGGGAATTCATCATCCAGCTCGCGGGGGAGGCGCCTTCCCACATCATCGCCCCCGCCGTCCACAAGACGCGCGGGGAGATCTCCCGCCTCTTCGAGCGCCACCTCGGGGAGCCGCGGACCGACAGCATCCCCGAGCTGGTCGGGATGGCCCGCAAGCACCTGCGGGGGAAGTTCCTCACCGCGGGGATGGGCGTCTCCGGCGGAAACTTCCTCGTGGCCGACACCGGCTCCGTCGTGCTCGTCACCAACGAGGGAAACGGGCGGATGGGGACGATCCTGCCGCGCGTCCACCTCGCCGTCGTCGGGATCGAGAAGGTCATCCCGCGCATGGCGGACCTGCCGGTCTTCCTTCGCCTCCTGCCGCGCAGCGCCTCCGGCCAGGTGATCTCGTCGTACGTGTCGATCGTGACGGGGACGCGGCGCGCGGGCGACCCCGAGGGGCCGGAACGGATGCACGTCCTCCTGCTCGATTGCGGCCGCAGCGCGATCCTCGAGGGAAAGTACCGGGAGGTCCTCAAATGCGTCCGCTGCGCCGCATGCCTGAACTCCTGTCCCGTCTACCAGAGCGTGGGAGGGCACCCCTACGGGTGGGTCTACTCCGGTCCGATCGGCGCGGTCCTGACCCCGCTGCTGGTCGGCCTGCCCGAGGCGGCCGCGCTGCCCGATGCGAGCACGCTGTGCGGCGCGTGCGCGGACGTCTGCCCGGTGAAGATCCCCCTGCCGGACTTCCTCCTCGAGCTGCGCTCCGACATGCGGGAACAGGGCCTGAAGACCCCCGGCGAGATCGCCGCGATGAAAGGGTACGCGGGGGTGATGCGGCGGGCCGGGCTGCTCGAAGCGATCGAGCGGATCGCCGGGGTGCTGGGGCAATTCTTCACGAAGGGGAAGGGGATCGCCGGGCTGCCGTACCCCTTCTCGGGCTGGACGGAGCGCCGCGACTTCCCCGCGCCGGCCGCGCAGCCGTTCCGCAAAGCGTGGAAGATCAAACGGGGGGCGAGGGGGGAACCGCGGTGAACGAACGGGAGTCGCTGTTCCGCCGCCTTTCCGCGGCGTGCGGGGGCCACGGCGCCCCGGTCGGGGAACCGCACCCGGGGGAAGCGCCCGGGACGCCGGAAGGCGACCGCGTCGCGCTGTTCGCGAAGACGTTCGCCGCCGCCGGCGGGGTGCTCCTCCGCGGGCCGATGGAAAAGGCGTTGTCCGACCTTGGGGAGATGCTGCGCATGGAGGGGGTGACCGCCCTCTTCTTCCCGGAAGGCGACGCGGCGGCGCGGGAGACCGCGGAGGCGCTCGTCCCGTTCGGACCGTTCAACCTCACGACGGGTGCGGAGGTACGCGGGGGGGACCCGGCGGTCACCGCCGGCGTTCGCTCGGCGGAGGCCGCGATCGCCGAAACGGGGACGATCGTCGAGACCAGCGCGGGCGG
>Ga0210377_10003588_pt1 | contig 13308 bp, 8 predicted proteins | sample PLM4_65_b1redo_FD_155480 | JGI IMG/M metagenome (GOLD analysis project Ga0210377, IMG submission 155480) | Groundwater sediment microbial communities from an aquifer in East River, Colorado, USA - PLM4_65_b1 redo | ecosystem: Environmental > Terrestrial > Soil > Riparian zone | place: USA: East... | reverse complement strand
GCCGCCGGGCCGTCCCCCGCTGATCGGCGACAGGGGGATCTTCGCAACGATGGTTCCGTCCTTCCGCCAGACGTGGTAGATCGGCTCACGAAGCCCGGCCGGTGCCGCAATGGCGGTGTAGGCCGTGATCCCCTGCCACGTGCGCACTTCGTCGACCGACAGGTTCGAGACGGGCTGTTCCGGCTCCAGCCGGTCGACCGATTTGGCAAAGGTAGCCCTTGTGAGTTGAAGGGGCACAGGGGGGATCCAGCCACGCACCGGCCAGAGGAGGAGTGCGACGATCACCGCCCACATCCCGGCACGGAATAGCCTATCCCACCAGGAGGCGTCGACCCCCCGGCGAAAGGCCGGGGTCAGCGCCACCATGCTGACAATCCCACTCAGGATGAGGGCCCAGGTGCTCTGCACCCTGAGAAGCGGAAAGGCAACATTCAGTGAGGCGAAGAGTCCAAACCCGAAGAGGAGGATTTCTATTCGGCGAAACTGGAGCATGACCACCTTATACCAGGGATCGATCGCCGTCAGAATGGCTGCCGCCGCCAGCAAGATCAGGAACAGCACGTTCCGCGACGTGAGCGTCGTGCTGGCATAGTAGATGGGCAACAGGAACAGGAGTAACCCATGAAACAGCGTCTGGACGGTGTAGTCCACAACCATCGAAATCACCCGACGGCCTCGTGTCGCGAGTTCCTGCCGGACTTGCGCAAAAGCCACCCCGACCAGCCAGAGCAGCAGAAGGTACCCGACGAACCATGGAAAATATTCCATCCCCCTTCGAAAGACGAGGAGGGTCAGGACGCCAGACATCAGGGAGCCCGTTGAGATGCCCCACTTCTCAACCCAGCGGAGCCACGGCAGTCGCGCCGCGAGCTTTGCCCAGGTGTTGCGAACCATGTCATGCCAGGCGGCCGTCGTCATGGCGATCGATCAATGGCCTACGCAATATGGAAGTATCCTGAGGTCTGTGTCTTTTTCTCAGAGGCGTCGGTCATCGTCAAGGTGGGGAACCGCATAGAGACCGAGTTGGACGGGAATCCGCGAATGTGGAGCATCTTTCCTCGTCGCGGGATCAGTGGCAACTGGAAGTGTGGTAGATCGATCGGGCTCTGGATGAGGAGGGCAATGCTCTCTTTTGTCGGAGGCTCTCCTCAATTTTGCCCCTTGACTGAGCCAGGCGTTTGGCCTATGTTATTAGTAGCCGCAGGGATCAGCGCGGAGCAGCTCTCTCGCCATGAAGCGCGAGGCCACCCCGCGGGTCGCCCAGGGGATTCAGACCTCAGGCGTCGGAACCGGCCCCGAAGGTGGGGTCGCGAGGGCCGGCGCTGGCGATCCAAGAGGCGATGCTGCACGGCTCGAGTCTGATCGCCTGCGGCGTTTTCTTTTCCCCTTGAATCCTGCATCCTACCCCCCTCGCGCACGCGCCGAATCTTCCTCCAGGACGAGAATCACAGGGTGGACACGGTGCCACCCCCGAATAACCTCCGGTCGCAACGTTTGCCTTCCAAAGGCTGAATGGTCGGACCGAGGAGCGCAGCACGGCAATGCCATTGCTTCTGACTGGAGACAGGGAGGCTAGTCGGCAGGCAATGACGGGGCGCGGGCAGGATGCAATCGGACATGAGCGTCCGAGTCGCGGATCCTCACGAGACCATCACGAGCTTCTCAAGCCAATTGCGAAGCTCGCACTGGCGGATCCGGTCCACCAGCACATCGTCCCCGACAGCGAGGTCCCACCGCAGATCCTTCCGGTCCGGGTGGCGGCCGAGAGTCTCCATGCGGGCGACTTTCGCCTCGAGCGCCGACCGGTCGGCGAAGAACCCCTCCTTGATCAGGCTCTCGCCGCGGGCGACGAAGAGCCGGGCCATCTCGTACAGGTCGTACTCGGGATGATACTGCGTCGCCCAGAAGATCCCGTTCTTGTGCCGGACCTCCAGGGCCTGGACCGGGGTGTGCTCGTTGGTCGCCAGCAGTCTGGCACCCGACGGGACTCGGGAGACCTCGTCGAGATGCATGATGAAGCCGTCGAAGACCTCGGGTTTGCCAGCATACATGGGGTGCGCTTGCCCCTCGGCAGTGAGGCGAATCTTGCGGCCAAACCCCAGCTCGCGGCCGTTCGGGTTCTTGCGCACCTCTCCCCCCGCCGCCACGGCAGCCATCTGAACGCCCCAGCAACTCCCGAAACTGGGCCGACCGACCTCGAACACCTGCCGGGCGAACTCGATCTGTCGGGTCACCCGCGGGTCGTCCTCGTAAATGGTCAGGTTGGAGCCGGTCCAGATGAAGGCGTCATAGGACGCAATATCGGCTCCGCGCGGAAGGGAGGCTCCAGGGTCGACGATCATGAAGACGTCGATTTTCGCGTCGGGGACTAGCTGTGCCAATACCCGGATGTACAGTTCATCGGCACCCGCCACGCCCGCATCGGTCAGCGCCTGCCGGTTCTTCTCGGGATATCCATTGATGATGCAGAGCTTCAGCGACATGGGGTCTCCTCGAAATGACACGTGTGCCAATGGAGTCGATCTGCCCTGACCCGCTTCTCCACTCTCGTGATCACCTTTCCATCTGGGCAATGATTTGGGCCAGATCCTCGTAGCGATGGCAGATGGCATCGGCCGAGGTGACGCCATCCCGGTTCTTGACTGCGGTGAAGAGGATGGCCCGGGCACCCGCAGCCTGGGCCCCCTTGATGTCATTGTGGTCCCGGTCGCCGACGTGAACCAGACCGACCGCCGGCAGACCAAGCTCGCCTGCTGCCTTATCAAAGACGCGGCGATCAGGCTTGGAGCAGCCCACCTCGTCCGAGAACACCATGGCATCGAAAAAGTTCAAGAGGTTCTCTCCTCTGAGGAGTTCGCGCAGTGCCCGACCTGGGGAGAAAATAGCATCGCTGACGACCGCCAGCTTGTAGCGGCCCCTGAGCTCTTCAAGGGCCTCCTTGACCCCCGGAACCAGTCGCGGCCGTACTGTGAGTTCCATGTCCTCATGGAGCTGGATCAGCTCTGCGACCTCGTCCTCGGGCAAGGGAAGCCGAAATCCTTCCAGCAGCACGGTCAGGCGCTGTCGCACAGTCCAGGTGATGTGGTGGTCGTGCCACACCTTTCGAAAGGCGGCATCGACCACGTCGTAGGCCAGATCGACCTGATCCGCCGTGACAGGATGATGCCGGCTCAGGGCCTGATGGACCAGGAAGCGACGCTCCGCCCTCTTGGTGCGCATCCCCCGGCTGGCCCGGACGGCCTCATCCGAGTCATCAATAAAGAGCGTGTCCCAGAGATCAAAGGAGATCGCTTGTACAGGTCTGGTCATGCGATTCGGCCAGCCACGCTTGGCTGAGGCTGTGGCTCTCCTGAAAGAACGGACTGCCGATCAGGACCGCGGGAACTCGCGGTCCAGGATCTCTGCAATGAATCGCTCAATGGACACCGGGTAGAACTTCACGTCGGGGGAAAAGATCAGCCCGGTATCCAGAATCTCGCCCCGAACGAGATCGTCCAAGGCCCGCTCGATCTGCGACCTGGGATCCCGCTTGGCTCTGATGATTCGCAGATCGTCACTCTCCAGTTGGACGTTTTGCCGACCGGAGTACAGGAAGCTGAAGACGCGCCCGACCAGGTTCTTATCCATCAGGTCGGGATCGTCGAACAGCTCCCCATATGTTTGTCCCAGGTGCCTGGGGGAAATGATCAGTTTGGGCGATACCCGGATGCTTCCGCGAATCTCGACCGACTGCTGGCTTCGCTCCTCGTCAGGCCCCACCAGGATGTAGGGGAGCACATGGTATCCCGTCACGATGCCCGTGATAGGCTTCCGCAGGATCTGGGTGTCCTCGAAGACTCGCTTCAGATACTCTGGCTCGGGGTGTTCTCCAAACATGGCCCTCGTCCACAAGACTCTCTGATGAAATCGACTGCTCGTCGAGACGGATCAACAGCCTATTGCAGAGAGATCGCAGAGTACTCCTGGTTGCCTACGACACCGAACAGGCACCGCGAATCATAATGCTGTTCACTCAGGGCGTCGGCCGGCAAAATCCCCCCTCGCCCCCCTTTGGTAAAGGGGGGTTGGGGGGATTTGCTTGAACGCGACGTCAGCGTCGAACCTTATGTGAACAGTATTGCCGCTAACCATCTACTTTGCCTGGCTGGACGGCTCGGGTCGGGGAGCGGCAAGCATGCCGTCCAAGCCCTGCCGGAAGATCTCGAAGGGGTACGCCCCGATGAGCAGTTGCCCATTAACCAAGAAGCTCGGCGTCCCCGTGGCACCCAAGGCCCGGCCGATAATCGTCTCGGCCTCAACCCGCTCTGCATGCTTCTTCGAGTCAAGGCAGGCATTAAAGGCTTTGGCGTCCAGCCCGAGGTCTGCGGCATACCGCTTCAGGCGGGCCGAGGTAAAGGCGAGGGGAGATGTGTTTCCAAAGAGCTTGTCGTGATATTCCCAGAACTTCCCCTGGTCGTACGCGCACGACGCGGCCTGGGCCGCCACGACTGATGCCTCCCCCAGGAGCGCCATGTGCCGGTACACATAACGGACCTTGCCCGTTCGGATATATCGTTCCTCGATCTTCGGAAGTGTTTCCTGGCGGAACTTCCGGCAATACACGCACTGGAAATCAGAGAACTCCACCATGACCACAAGCGCGTCGGCCGACCCCTTGCTGGGACCAGGACCATGTTCCACGGTGGCAATCAGATTTTCCCTGGAGATCACCCCCTGGCCCTCACCAGCCACTGCTGTTCCGACAAGGGCCACCAGGACCCCGATGAACGCAATGGGCAGGACCACACGGCACCTTGTCTGGGTCATCCCGGATCGCCCCAGTTCGGCAATTGACGCCTCCTGACTCGACGCGCTTCACCATACCTGGGAAAGGCTCAGCGGTCAACCCGTGGATTTCCCCAGCGAGTTTAGCTTGACACTGCAATCGGAGCCGCGTTAGCGTCCCGCCATCGCCGTGGACTCCAGGTTTTCTCTGTTGGCTGGCCAGAAAGGTGCCAACCCAACTAGACGACCCGGCGGTTGGCCTGTCTAGTTCCTGTCACTTCAGCATCCGTCCGCCCGGCCTGCGGAGCGGCAGAGAAAAGGCTAATCATGCTTGAAAATTCAACGCATTGGGCATCTCGCACGGACTCCCCCTTCTCCTGGCCCTTCCAGGCATCAAATTTGCTCTACCCCGGGACATGAACAAGCAAGAGCACCCCCTGCGGGGGCTTCTGATCGCTCAGTTCCTTGGCGCGTTCAACGACAACGCGTGGAAGCTCATCGTGGCATTGCTGGCCATCAGAACTCTCGCCGCAAGACTCGGTGCGTCGGGATCCGCGCTCGAAGCAGCGTCGCAGACGCAGACGACGATCGCCTTTGTGACTTTCACACTCCCGCTCATGCTGGTTTCCCTGCCCGCGGGCCTACTGGCTGATCGGCTGAGCAAGCGATCTGTCATCATCATGATGAAGGCAATCGAGGTTGTCTTGATGGCGGCTGGCACCTTGGCGCTTTTCATCAACCCCTCAGGCGGTGTGCTGTCGCTGGGCGTCCTGGGCCTCATGGGTGCCCACAGCGCCCTGTTCAGCCCGGCCAAGTACGGGATTCTGCCGGAGATCCTCCCCCATCAGGAACTCTCCTCGGGGAATGGCCTGCTGGAGATGTGCAGCTTCTTCGCGATCATCGCCGGAACGTATGCGGGAGGCCTCCTCCTCGGTCTGGTAGGCGAGGCGACATGGATCGCAGGACTGGCCCTCTGCGCGCTCGCGGGGATGGGATTCCTGGCCTCCTGGTCCGTTCCACGTGTCCAACCCGCACGTTCGGAAGGCGGGATTGTTGACGCGGTGAGCGGCGCCTGGGCCGCCATGCGAGGTGACCGCGTCCTCGGGCTCGCCGTCCGGGGGTCGGTCCTGTTCTGGGCGATCGCCAGCCTCGTTGGGCAGGATATCCTCGTCTATTCAAAGGCAGTCCTGCGACTTCCCGATGCAGCCTCCGGGGTCCCGCTCGCGGTCCTCGCGGCGGGGATCGGCCTGGGCAGCGTTCTCGCCGGAAAGCTCTCCGCATCAAAGGTTGAGTACGGCCTCCTCCCGCTTGGGGCGCTGGGGCTTGCCGTCTTCATGCTGCTCCTGGGCATACTCGCGCCAGGGCTCGTCGGCACGCTTGGGCTCATGTTCCTCCTCGGCATCGCGAGTGGGCTGCTCATCGTTCCACTGAATGCCCTGATCCAGTGGCGGTCGCCGGGGGATCGGCGCGGCGCGGTGATCGCGCTGACCAACACTTTCGTATTCGGTGGGATTCTTGCGGGCTCGCTCAGCGCCGAGGCCTTCTCCCGCCTCGGGTTGTCCCCGAGCGGGATCCTCGTTGCAGCCGCCGTGGCGACTGCCGGGGGCACGGTGTGGGCGTTGTGGCTCCTGCCTGACGCATGCCTTCGGCTCGTGCTGCTCCTGCTGACCCATACGTTCTACCGGCTGACCGTGGTCGGGCGAGAGCACGTCCCGGACGAGGGCGGCGTCCTCCTCGTGCCCAACCATGTGTCCTTTATGGATGGCCTCTTCCTGCTTGCAAGCCTGGACCGGCCGATCCGCTTCGTCGTGGAAGCCGGGTACTTCCATCACCCGCTGCTCAGGCCATTCATGCAATCGCTCGGCGCCATCCCCATCTCGATGTCAGGCGGACCACGCATGGTCCTTCGGGCGCTCCGCGACGCTGGACGTTACCTCGACGAGGGTGAGGTCGTCTGCATCTTCGCGGAGGGGCAGATCACCCGGACAGGGACGATGCTTCCCTTCAGGCGGGGGTTCGAGCGGCTCGCCAAGGGACGATCCACCCCGATTATCCCCGTGCACCTCGACCGCGTCTGGGGGAGCATCTTCAGCTTTGCAGGGGGGCGCTTTGTCACAAAGATCCCCGAGCGGATACCGTACCCCGTCACGACCTCCTTCGGCCCGCCGATGCCTCCAGGAGCCCCGGTGCACGAGGTGCGGCGGGCCGTGCAGGACCTGAGCCAGACGGCATGGACCCTCCGAAAGGCGGAATGCCGACCGCTCCATCACACGCTCGTCCGAGCCCTGCGGCGGCACCCGTTCCGTCTCATGTGCGCCGACGCGACACGCCCCCGCCTCTCGCGCCTCGGGGCGCTGGCGGGCACGATCGCGCTGGCGCGTCTGCTCCGCCCACGCTGGGAAGGGCAGGAACGCGTGGGAATCCTGCTGCCGCCCAGCGCGGCGGGGGCTCTCGTGAACTTTGCGGCAACGCTCTCCGGACGGACGAGCGTGAACTTGAACTACACGGCCGGTCGCGCTGGCATGGAGTCGGCCGCACAGCAGGCCGGTCTGCGCACCGTGGTGACGAGCCGGACGTTCGTGGAGCGCGCAAAGCTCGAGTTACCCCAGGGCGTCGAGCCGCTGTGGATCGAAGATATTCGGGCGAGCATTCGGCCCTGCGCACGGCTGAGGGCGCTCGCGCTTGCCCTGTGTGCTCCGGTCAGGCTTCTCGAACGGGCCTGTGGAGCCAGGCGAAGCCCGACAGTGGACGACGTGGTGACCATCATCTTCAGCAGCGGCAGTACCGGCGATCCGAAGGGCGTGCTGCTGAGCCACTTCAACGTCCATGCGAACGTGGAAGCAGTAGCCCAGGCCTTCCCCATCGAGCCGACCGATCGCCTGCTCGGGATTCTCCCGTTCTTTCACTCCTTCGGCTACATGGCGACGCTTTGGCTTGCGGCCACCCACGGAATGGGCGTGATCTTTCATCCGACGCCGCTGGAGGCCAGTGCTATCGGGGCACTGATCGAGCATTACCGGGTCACCCTCCTCATCGCGACTCCGACATTCCTGCAGCTCTACTTGCGTCGCTGTACACCCGAGCAGTTCGGATCGCTCCGTGTCGTCCTCACCGGGGCGGAGAAACTCCCGGAACGCCTGTCGCAGGCTTTCGAGGACCGCTTCGGGATCCGGCCGCTGGAGGGATACGGGGCCACGGAGTGTGCGCCTGTGATCGCCGTGAGCGGGCCGGGTTTTCGCGCCCCAGGATTCTACCAGCCGGGGGCGCGGCGCGGCCACGTCGGCCATCCGCTCCCCGGAGTATCCGTTCGCATTGTGGACCCGGAGACCTTCGAGCCGCTGCCCCCTCGGACGCCCGGTATGCTTCTGGTGAAGGGCCCCAACGTGATGCGCGGGTACCTCGGGCGCGACGACCTGACGGCGAGTGTTATGAAGGACGGATGGTACGTCACCGGAGATGTAGCGGTCATGGACGAGGATGGGTTCCTCCAGATTACCGACCGGCTGTCGCGCTTCTCCAAGATTGGTGGCGAGATGGTTCCCCATGGACGCGTCGAGGAAGCCCTCCAGGAGGCCGCCGGGACCGACACACAGCTCTTCGCCGTGACAGCCATCCCCGACGAGCGGAAGGGGGAACAACTGGCGGTGCTGCACACGCTTGAAGAGACAGCCATCCCCGATATCCTGGTGAAGGTCGCGGCACAGGGTCTCCCAAATCTCTACCTCCCGCGCGCCGGCCACTTTATCAAGGTGGAGAAGCTTCCCATTCTGGGTACGGGAAAACTGGACCTCCGTCAACTGAAGCGGATCGCCGTTGAGAAGCTGCGACCATCCACGTACTAAGCGGTCCGGAAGTTGGGCTACATATCCGCCGGACCGCTTAGTTCGCGGGGAAGGCCCTCGCGCTTGCATCGGGGCAGGCAACCGCTCGGCCTTCCCCGCGCACCCACGCCTTCGGCGCGGGTACCCGACCGAGAGGGGCGGCCCGCCGCCCCTCCTCAGACTCTCCCCCGGACTGTGCGGTTCGGTGGGGGACTGTCGCCTAAATTCAGAACTTCTGACATGTGCCCGGAAGCGATTGCACATGCTGAACGAGCGAAGCGATGTGCGCAATAATCTATGCACCATACTTCCGGCGCTCCCGGGGGTGTTGCGAAGCGGTGGGCCGTGCGGGGGCGGCGGGTCCGGCACGGAGCCCCGCCACAGGGCGGGGCGACCCGGAGCAAGCCCGCCCCACCCCAGGCCGCCAGGGCTGGGGTGCCGTCGAGGCCCGCCCCTGAGCGGCACCTCCGGGAGCGCCGGGCAAGCGGTGTTGCACCCATGATTGCGCATGTCAGGAGTTCTGAATTTTCATTGTTGACGGAACAGCGGAACTGACAGGACAATGCTGCTAGTGTGTATTGTACACTCGTTCGCACGAGGAAGGGTTTCAGCAGGCGAGTGCCCCCAGTGCTGCCCACCCCCAGGCAAATCCTTCGACACGGTCGAGTTAACCGGGTATGATCCCAGCTACGCTGGCGAATGTGGAGCGAGGAGGCGCAGACACCTCTGAGGAGCGCAGACGATGCTGCAGGGCACGGTCACCTCGGTCTTCGGGAATGACATCAACACGGACGACATCATCCCGGCGATGTACCTGATCAAGAGCGACGATCCCGAGTACTTTGCCACGTACGCCTTCGGCAAGTTCGACCCCGACTTCCGCAACCGCTGCCTGCGGAGCCAGGCCAACATCATCGTCGCGGGGAAGAACTTCGCCTGCGGCTCCAGCCGGGAGCAGGCGGTGTACGCCCTCCAGTTCAACCGGGTGGTCTGCGTGATCGCCCAATCCTTCCCCGACATCTTTTACCGGAACTGCCTGGCCAACGGCCTCTCCCTGATCACCGTCGAGGACACGAGCGGCCTGGGGCTGGGCGATCAACTTCAGATCGACCTAGATGCCGGTGCCATCCACAACCAGACCCGGAACACGAGCCACCCGTTCCAGATGAAGGCAGAAGACCGCCGGACCTTCCAGGCGGGGGGGATGACCGCCCGCGTTCGCGCGCACCTCGAGGAAATCCTGGCCGCACGGCGGTGAGCAGCCGCACGCGCCGTGCCGATGGAGCATAGCCATGGGACAGACCCTCGTCGAGAAGATCGTCTCACGCCAGGCCGGCCGGCCGGTCCACGCCGGCGACAAGATTGATCGGCTTCCCATCACCAAACTGTTCTTCAACGACGTGATCGGGCCGCCGGCCATCAAGAGTCTCGCCAATCAGTTCGGCGAGACGTTCAAGAAGTACGGCAAGCCCGTCCAGGTCTTCGACCGTCGCCGGATCTTTCTCATCCCCGATCACTCGGTGCCGGCCCTGTCGATTGAGGTGGCCGAGGGCGTGGACCTGATGGAGGCCTTCGGGCGGGAGCAGGGAGTCAAGGTATATCGGGAGGGGGATGGGATCGAACACGTGGTCCTGATCGAGGGGGGCCACATCGTCCCGTGGGACATCGTCCTGGGGACCGACTCCCACACCTGCACCAACGGGGCGATGGGTGCCTTGGCCTTCGGCGTGGGCACCAGCGAGGGCATGTATGCCTTGGCCACCGGCCACCTGTACGACTTCGTGGTCCCGGAGACGCTGCGCTTCGAGCTGACCGGGGCCTTCGGCAAGGGCGTCTACTCCAAGGACCTCATCCTGCACATCATCGGGAAGATGGGAGCGGGGGGCTGCTCCCGGCGGGTCGCCGAGTTCGTGGGGGACGGGGTCCGGCGGTTGAGCATGGATGCCCGCACCACGCTCTGCAACATGGCCGTCGAGATGAGTGCCCGCACCGGGATCATGCCGTACGACGAGACCCTGGGGGCCTACCTGGCGGGCCGGGCGCAGTGGCCGGTGGAGCCCATCCAGAGCGATCCCGATGCGCGGTACGCCGACCGGATGACGGTGGACCTGTCGGCCCTGGAACCCATGATTGCGTTCCCGCACAAGCCGGCCAATGCCGCGCCGGTGTCGCGGTTGGCGGAGATGATCAAGCGCAGTCAGGAGCATCCCACCCAGGATTTCCCGGCTGTGGTGAGCGACAAGATCACCGATGCCTTCCTGGGCGCGTGCACGAACGGCCGCTACGAGGACTTGGTAGAAGCAGCGAAGGTCATGCGGGGCCACAAGGTCCATCCGGACGTCTCCTTCGTGGTGATTCCCGCCAGCCGTCAAGTCTACGAGCGGGCCATGGACGAGGGCATCCTCCAGGTCTTCGTCAAGGCCGGCGCCAACATCGAATCCAGCAACTGCGGCCCCTGCTTCGGCAGCCACATGGGGGTCCTGTCCAGGAACGCCCAGATGATCAGCAGCAGCAATCGGAACTACCAGGGACGCATGGGCTCGCGCGACGCGCGCATCTTCCTGGCCAGCCCCGCCACGGTGACGGCCAGCGCCATCGAGGGCCGGCTGGCCGACCCACGCAAATACCTGTAATCGTCCTCCCCCGTCGTCCATCCTTGTCAAAGCTTGGCGCCCTTGTCTGCCTCAGGCGGATTGGCGGTTCCTCTCATCGGGTCGAAGCCAGGTGAAGATCGTTCTCATTTCCACCTACGAACTCGGCCGGCAGCCCTTCGGGCTGGCCTCTCCAGCGGCCTGGCTGCGCCACGCCGGAGGCGTGGTCACGTGCCTGGACCTCACCGTCCAACCCCTCGACGAAGAGGCCATACGCGCGGCCGGGCTGGTCGCCTTCTACGTCCCGATGCACACCGCCACCCGCCTGGCCTCGGCCTTCGTTCCCCGCGTCAAGGCGTTGAACCCGGACGCCCACCTTTGCTTCTACGGCCTGTACGCGCCGGTCAACGAGAACTACCTGCGCCGGATCGGCGCCGACACCATTCTCGGCGGGGAGTTCGAGGTGGGCCTCGTACGTCTGGTGGGAAGGCTCCGCGGGGGGAGCAATGGCGCGGGTGCCGCTCCGCAAGTCGAGCCGCTGGTCTCGCTTGAGCGACAGAAATTCCTGGTCCCGGATCGGACCGGCCTGGCCCCCCTCGCGCGATACGCGTCCCTGACGCTGAACGGCCGGCGGCGGACGGTCGGGTATACCGAGGCGAGCCGGGGCTGCAAGCACCTGTGCCGCCATTGCCCCATCGTCCCTGTATACGGCGGGCAGTTCCGAATCGTCCAGCGTGACGTGGTGCTGGAGGACGTCCGCCAGCAGGTCGCCGCCGGCGCGGAGCACATCACCTTCGGAGACCCGGACTTCTTCAACGGTGTCGGCCACTCGCTGGCGATCGTGCGGGCCCTCCATGACGAGTTTCCCCACCTCATCTACGACGTGACCATCAAGATCGAGCACCTGCTGAAACATGCCAAGCATCTGCCGACCCTGCGTGACACCGGGTGTCTCTTTGTGACCAGCGCGGCGGAGTCCCTGGACGACCGGGTCCTGGCCCTCCTGGACAAGGGCCACACCCGGAAGGACTTCGAGAAGGTGGTGCGCCTCTTCCGGTCGATCGGGCTTGCGCTCTCCCCAACCTTCGTGGCGTTCACCCCCTGGATCTCGCCCGATGGCTACCAGGCTCTCCTGGCCACCCTGGCAGAGTTGGACCTCATCGAGCACATCCCCCCGATCCAATTAGCCATCCGTTTGCTGATCCCGGCCGGCTCTCGGCTGCTGGATCTCCAGGAGGTGCGGGAGCTCGTCGAAGGCTTTGACGAGGCTCGCCTGAGCTATCGGTGGCGCCACCCCGACCCACGGATGGACCGGCTGCAGCAAGAGGTCCACGAGCTGGTCAAGGCGGCAGAGGCAAGCGGGGGAAGCCGGCGAGAGATTTTCGGCAAGGTATGGCACGTGGCTGGGCAGGCCGCTGGCAACGGCTGCCAGCCCATCCCCCGACGACCCAGGGGGCCGGCCCGCACTCCCATCCCCATCATGAGCGAACCCTGGTACTGCTGAGCGGAGCCCACCGAGGAGCAGTTCGCTCCTCTCGCCCCCTGCTGAGAATTCTCTACGGGATTTCCTGGCGGAAAGTGCCATCTGGGCCGAGGGTTGTGACCTTGTGCCTTTCACGCCCCCCGCCGTCTCCCGTTTGTTCCCGTTTGTTCCCTTGACGGCCAGCCTGACTAGTGCTACCGTACAATTGTACAATTCAAGGAGGGTCGGGCCATTCCACTGGTCATCGATACGTCGGCATTACTCGCGGTGCTTCTGAACGAACCCAGCCGGCCCGCGCTCATTACCGCGACGAAGGGGCGCTCACTCGTGGGGGCTCCGTCGTTGCCATGGGAAGTCGGGAATGCTCTGGTTGCTGGGGTTCGGCGGGGCCAGCTGTCCGCCCGGGCTGTGCAGCAGGCATGGGATAGCTACGGGAAGATCCCTATCCATTTGGCGGAGATCGAAATCTCACGCGCTTTGGCACTAGCCATGGAGCTTCACCTATACGCCTACGATGCGTATGTGTTGGAGGTTGCTCGTGCGGGGCGGATCCCCCTGTTGACGCTTGACCGGGCGTTGGCGCGGGCAGCCGGCCGGGCCGCGGTACCGCTGGTGGAGTGGGAGCCATGAAGATCTACAGCTACTCGAA
>Ga0210377_10003587_pt1 | contig 13311 bp, 12 predicted proteins | sample PLM4_65_b1redo_FD_155480 | JGI IMG/M metagenome (GOLD analysis project Ga0210377, IMG submission 155480) | Groundwater sediment microbial communities from an aquifer in East River, Colorado, USA - PLM4_65_b1 redo | ecosystem: Environmental > Terrestrial > Soil > Riparian zone | place: USA: East... | reverse complement strand
GGCGACCGTGGCGCACGAGATCAACAACCCGCTGACCGGCGTCTACACGTACATCCGGCTCATGGAGAGAAAGATCGCCCAGGACCAGTGCGGGCCGGAGGAAATCGCGAAATTCAAGGGGTATCTCGATACGATGCGCAGGGAAGTCGAGAGGACGACCGCCATCGTGCAGAACCTGCTCGATTTCACGCGGCCGAAGGAGCCGGCCCGCAAACCGATGAACCTCGTCAAGGTGGTGGAAGAGTCGCTCGCCCTCATCTCGAACAAGCTGAGCCTCTCCAATATCGCGGTGGTGAAGCTCTTCAACCCCCTGCCGGAGATCCAGGCCGATCCGGCGCACATGAAGCAGGTGTTCCTCAACCTCCTCATCAACGCCTGCGAAGCGATGGAAGCGGGGGGAACCTTGACGATCCGGTCCGATCACCACCCGGAAACGAACACCGTGACGATGAGCGTTCGCGACACGGGGAGCGGAATCGAGGAGAACGTCCGCGCGCGGATCTTCGACCCCTTCTTCTCGACGAAGGCGAAGGGTACGGGGCTGGGCCTTTCGGTCGTCAACGGCATCGTGACCCGCCACAACGGCAAGGTGGACATCGACAGCGCCCCGGGGAAGGGAACCGATTTCCGGGTGACTCTTCCCGTCGGGTAAAGGAAAGCGGAGAACATCGGCAACGTCATCTACATCCGGCCTGTCGGGGCGGTGGATCACGGGATCCTCGAATGGCTGAGGAAAGAGATGGGGGAGTGCCTCATGGCGACCACCCGGACCATGCCGCCGATCCCCGTCCCCATCGAAAGCTTCGAGGTCCGTCGGAACCAGTATTATTCGACGAAGATCCTCAAGGAGATGCTCGGGAACGTCCCGAAGGACGCGCTCAAGCTCCTGGGGGTAACGGACAAGGATCTGTGCATCCCGATCCTGACGTACGTCTTCGGGGAAGCGCAGGTGGGTGGGACGGCCGCCGTCGTTTCCCTCGCCCGGCTCCGGCAGGAGCATTACGGACTGGCCCCGGACCCGTCGCTGCTCCTGGAGAGGCTCCGCAAGGAAAGCCTCCACGAGCTGGGACACACGTTCGGTCTCGTTCATTGTCCGTCGAGGGATTGCGTGATGTACCTTTCGAACACCGTGGTGGACGTGGATACCAGGGGGCGGGACTTCTGCAGGGGTTGCGAGACGGTCGTGGCGTCCAACACCGCGACGGAGAGGCGGAGATGACCATGGAGAAGAAGGTCAACATCATGGTGGTGGACGACGAGGAAATCGTCCGGGAGTCGCTGAGCGGCTGGCTCGAGGAGGACGGGTACCACGTGGAGGCGGTGGAGAGCGGCAGGAAGGCGCTGGAGCGCCTCCCCGAGAGGGCTTGGGACCTGATGCTGGTGGATCTGAAGATGCCCGGGATGGACGGAATCCAGCTGATGGACGAGGTCCACAAGACGGCGCCCGAGATGCTGGTCATCATCATGACGGCCTACGCGACGGTCGACACCGCCGTGAAGGCGATGAAGAAGGGGGCCTACGACTATTTCGTCAAACCGTTCAACCCCGACGACATCTCCCTGACGATCCGGAAGATCGTGGACCACCACAAGCTCGTCCAGGAGAACCTGTTCCTTCGGAAAGAGCTCAAGAAACAGTACAAGCTGAGGGACATGATCAGCAAGAACGAGAAGATGCTGGAAATCTTCGACTTGGCGCGGACCGTCGCGAAGAGCAACTCGACGGTCCTCATCCAGGGCGAGAGCGGGACGGGGAAGGAGCTGCTCGCACGGGCGATCCACGATGAAAGCCCCAGGATGGACGCGCCGTTCATCTCCGTGTCCTGCGCTTCCCTGACGGAAAGCCTGCTGGAGAGCGAGCTTTTCGGGCACGAAAAGGGGGCCTTCACGGGCGCCACCGTCCTCAACAGGGGAAAACTGGAGCTCGCCCAGGACGGGACCCTCTTCCTGGACGAGATCGGGGACATCAGCTTGAAGCTGCAGATGGACCTTCTCCGCGTCCTGGAGCAAAGGGAGTTCCGGCGTGTCGGGGGCTCGGAACTGATCCCCATCAACTCGCGGATCCTCGCCGCCACGAACCGGGACCTTGCGGCCGCCATCGCGGAGGAGCGTTTCCGCGCCGACCTCTACTACCGCCTGAACGTCATCTCCATCCACATCCCGCCGTTGCGGGATAGGAGGGAGGACATACCGCTCCTGGTCGACCACTTCATCGAGAAATTCAACATCGAGATGGGGAAGGAGATCCGCGGGATCAGCGAAGGGGCCGTGAGAATCCTGATGGGCAACGATTGGCCGGGGAACGCGCGGGAGCTCCGGAACGTCATCGAGAGGGCGGTCGTTGTGGCGAAGGGGAACATCGTCACCGAGTCCGACATCACCCTCCCGTCCACCACTTCCGACGTGAATCACCGGACGAAATCGCTCGAGGAGATCGAGAAGGCGCACATTCGGGTCGTGCTGAACGAGAATCAATGGAACATCGTCCGGTCCGCCCATGCGCTCGGGATCGACCGGGTCACCCTCTACAACAAGATCAAGAAATTCGGCCTGAAGAAGGAAGGTGCGGCGCCGAAAGGGTGATGAAAAACTCGATAGGCTGTTGAATTCCACAACAACGTAACCCGTTGAAAATTCAACATGTAATCTTTCCCCGCCTGAAAGTGTAAAGAATCTCTGCAATCTGTCGCTTTCCATACCTTCCACCTCCTGACGCCCCTCCGGCAAGGTATCTCTTTCATTAACAAGCTTTTACGCGGCGACGTGCGCCGGGATCCGGACCTGGCACGACCATTGCGGTAGTGAGGTGTGCGGGGAGGGCCCCCGCGGAAGGAGGTGGGAACGATGGGGTACCTGGTGATCGGAATCGCATACATCGTTCTGGCGGTGGTCGCGGTGGCGAAACCGCGGGCAGGGCACGCGTAGGCGGCGTAGGGGGGCAACCGTGGGCAACGGAAGCATCAGAGGAAAAGGGGTGCGCAGATGAAAGAGACGAGGTGCCCTTTCCTGGAGACGAAGACCGTGACGTTCTGCAAGGCGTTCCCTTCGAAGATGATCCCGGTGGACCGGATGTCCTCCTCGGAAGGCCTCTGCAACACCTGCAACTTCGAGGAATGCTCCCTCTACAGCGAGGTCCGCGGCGTCGTCAAGGGGATGGAGAACGTCCGGGGGTTCCACCTCCAGTCGGAGTACTACTACCACCCCAAGCACCTGTGGGTCGCCCCGCACGGCGGGGAAGCGGGGGAGGCCCGGGTGGGAATCGACGATTTTTCGGCCCGGCTGATCGGCAGGGTGGACCGCGCATCGGTGCCGGCGGTCGGCGTGGCGGTGAAGGAGAACAGCGTCTGCTTCCTCCTCCACTCCGGCCCGCGGACGGTCCGCCTGGTCTCCCCGGCCAACGGGGTCGTAACGGCCGTCAACCCGAAAGTGGCCGCGGACCCTTCCATCCTCAACGACGACCCGTACTCCGAGGGGTGGATCTACTCGATGCGGGTGAAAGAGGACGCGGTGAAAGGCCTGTACCACGAGAACGTCGCCCGGAAATGGTTCGAGAGCGAGGTGGAGCGGCTGCAGCGGGTGTTCTCTTCCGACCTGGGGATGCTGGCGACGGACGGCGGGGAGGCGCTCACGGACATCAGCGGGCGGTTGAACGACGCGCAGTGGGGAAAGGTCGTCAGTCAATTCTTGGGGTAAGAGCAGGAGGTGGGCCATGGTAGTCCTTCTCGTCGTACTCACGATTCTCTGCTGCATCGGGGTGGACCTGGCGCTCAAGCGTCGGGAGAAGGCGGCGGCGGAAGGGCGGCTCGTCCGGGAGCCGGCCGCGCTCTTCCCCTCCCAGACGGCGCAGGAGCTGCCCGGCGGCCTCTTCGTCCACAGCGGCCACACCTGGGCGAAGCTCGATCCCTCCGGCGCGATGCAGGTGGGCCTGGACGGCTTCGCGCAGGGGGTCCTGGGGAGGGTCGACCGGTTCGAGCTTCCCGCGGACGGTACGACGCTTCGCCAGGGCGAGCCGGCGTTCGCCGTCCACCAGGGGGGGAAGCGGATCGACTTCGTCTCCCCCGTCGACGGCGTCGTCTGCGCGGTGAACGAACGGATCAACGCCGACCCGGCGGCGGCGCGGAAGGAGCCGTATGAAACGGGGTGGGCGTTCATGCTCCGGCCGTCGAACCTCTCCCGGGACCTGAAGAAGCTGCGGATCGGCGCGGAGGCCGCGGCGTGGCTGGAGCGGGAGGCCAGGAGCTTCACCGAGTTCCTCTTCCTGCACCGGGCGGTGCCCGCGGAAGTGGGGGCCACCCTGCCCGACGGCGGGATTCACGCCGAGGGGATCATGGAGACGATGGACGGAGAGATCCTGCAGATCGCGATCCGGAAATATTTCCGCTGACGTCGGATACCACGGGAGGAAAGAGAGATGGCCATCAACAGACGGAACTTCCTGAAGGTCGCGGGGGCGGCCGGCGGCATCCTGCTCACGGGAGGAGCCAGGTCGGCCCGGTCCGCGCAGACCCCGCAGACCCCGGGGGGAAGCGTTGAGTTCTACGGGATCCTCATCGACACGACCAAGTGCATCGGCTGCCGCGCCTGCGAGGAGGCGTGCAACGCGCAGAACAGCCTGCCAAAGCCGGAGGTTTCCTTCTCCAGCGAAGGCGTGTTCGAGAAGAAGCGGGATACGACGCCGGACGCCTTCATCGTCGTAAACCGGTTCCCGAACGGGAAGGACCCGGAGAAGCCGATCTTCGTCCGGAAACAGTGCATGCATTGCACCGAGCCTTCCTGCGCCTCGGCCTGCCTTTGCAAGGCGATGGAGAAGATGCCCGAAGGACCGACCGTCTACCACAAGGATCGCTGCATGGGATGCCGATATTGCATGATCTCCTGCCCCTTCGATGTCCCGAAGTTCGAATACGACAGCGCTTCGCCGTTCGTGAAGAAGTGCATCGGATGCCCCGACCGCGTGGCGAAGGGTGAACAGACCGCGTGCGCGGAAGCGTGTCCCGAGGGTGCGACCCTGTTCGGAAAGCGGAGGGATCTGATCGAGGAGGCCAAGAAGAGGATTTACCAGAACCCGGACCGGTACTACCCGCACATCTACGGGGAACATGAGGTCGGGGGAACGGGCTACATGTACCTCTCGGCCGTCCCGTTCGAAAAGATCGCCTTCCGGACCGACCTGGGGACGAAGCACTACCCGGAGCTGACCTCCGGGTTCCTGTCCTCCGTTCCTCTCGTGGACATCCTCTGGCCGGCGGTCCTGTTCGGCTTCAACTACCTCATTTCCGACAAAGAGAAAGAGGGCGGGAAGGAGAACCACCATGAAGAGTAACGTCACGCCGATGCCCATTCCCGGAACGCCGGAAGCGATGGACACGGGTACCCTGAAGGGGTTCCTGCGGTTCCTCTGGCTGGAGCTGAAACCCAGGGGGAAGGTCCTGACGCCGTTCAACATCATCACCGGGATCATCATCCTGGGCGGGATCATCATCATCGGCATCCGTCTCGTCAAGGGGCTCGGCGCCGTGACGAACCTCTCCCAGGAGTATCCCTGGGGGATCTGGATCGGCTTCGACGTCGTTACGGGCGTCGCCTTCGCGGGCGGCGCGTACATCCTGACCTTCGCCGTCCACATCCTGAAGGTGAAGAAGTACGAGCCGATCGTGCGGGCGACCGTGCTGAACGGTTTTCTCGCCTACGTCTTCTACAGCGGCGCCCTCCTGCTCGACCTGGGACGCCCCTGGAACGTGGTCAATCCCATCATCGGGAACGCGTTCGGGTACGGGTCGGTGCTCTTCCTGGTCGCATGGCACTTCCTCCTGTACACCCTCTGCCTGTTCGTCGAAGTCTCCCCCGCGATCGCCGAATGGCTGAAATGGGTCAAGGCGCGGCGGATCATCCAGAAGATGACCACAGCCACCGTCATCCTGGGCGTGACGCTGTCCACGCTGCACCAGGCGGGGCTGGGCGGCCTGTTCCTCACGGCGCCCTCCAAGATCCATCCGCTGTGGTATTCGTCCAACATCCCGGTCCTGTTCTTCATCTCGAGCATGTTCGCGGGATTTTCGTTGATCATCATCGAGAGCATGTTCACGCACAAGATTTTCTCGGACCGGCTCGACGAAGAGCATCGTGCGTCCCACAACAAGATCCTCCTCGGCCTCGCGAAGGGGTCGGCCAGCGTCATGGCCGCGTACCTGTTCCTGAAAGTGATCGACCTGACGCACGGCCACCAGTTGGGGTTGCTCCTCACCCCGATGGGGCTCTGGTACCTGGTCGAGGTCGCCGGCTTCACCCTGCTCCCCCTCGTCCTCTACGTCGTCGCCATCCGGCGGCAGAGCGTGAGGCTCGTCCAGGTGACCGCGTTCCTCACGGCCTTCGGCGTGGTCCTGAACCGGATGAACATCTCCGTGATCGCGTTCAAGTGGTACGAGGCGGTTCGGTACTACCCGTCCTGGATGGAGATCTGGGTCACGCTGGCGGTCATCAGCATGGAACTCTGGGTGTTCCAGTGGGTCATCAACCGCATGCCGATCCTCGGGGCGCACCCGGACTTCAAGACGGAAGAGGAAAACCACAACAACCTTAACGGCGCGGAGGTAGTGAGATGGAAGGTTTCAGCCTCGTAGACATCTATTCGACGAAGGGGATCGAGTACCTGATCGCCGCGGTGTTCTTCTTCGGGTTCCTGGCCCTGCAGCGGTACATCCTGACGGCCGCCCCGGGGAGGGAAAAGAGCGAGGGAGCGCCCGCCGGCCTGCCCACCTGGTTCCGCGTCCCCGAGGGGTACGGCTTCCACCAGGGGCATACCTGGATGAAGACGGACCTGCTGAGCCCCAACCGCGAGCGGTTGGTGAAGGTCGGGCTGGACGACTTCGCGCAGAAGCTCATCGGGAAGGTGGAAGCCATCGACCTCCCCGCCGTCGGCTCCCGCCTCGCGCAGGGGGAGAAGGGGTGGAGCCTCATGGTCGATTCCGTGGCCATCCCGATGCTGTCGCCGGTGAACGGCGAGGTCGTGGCGGTGAACCAGGAGGTTCTCCGGTCCCCCGAGGTCCTGGGCCGGGATCCGTACGGGGCCGGCTGGCTGCTCAAGGTGAAATCCGACAGGCTGGCGGCGGACACCCGGAACCTGCTGTCGGGGAAGGTGGCCAAGGCCTGGATGGAGACGTCGCTGGAGAACCTCCTCCCGACCCGCCATGAAGCCCTGGGGCCGGTGATGCAGGACGGCGGTCTCCCGCTGGAGGGAATCGCGCGGGTCCTGGGCGGCGACGAATGGGCGGACCTTGCGAAGGCGCATCTGCTGACGGACGGGGAGTAACGCGGAGCGGGGGGCACCACCGCGATCTGCGCGGAGGGTGCCCCCCTCGGATTCTTTCAATAAAGGGATTCTCCGGGATGTCCGTTCCGATTCGTAATGCCCATGGCGCCTGTGATCCCCCCTCGGCTTGTTCCATCTCCCGGTCCTCCGTTGAGGCGGTCGTGATCTCCCGAAAGATTCCGGGGGCTTAGGATCCGGAAGCAAGAACCGCAAGAAAAACAGTCACTTTCTGGCACAGCGTGGATAGCACAGGCACAATTCTTGCGTCCATTATCCCTATCCCAATCAAATCCCTGCCGATGCCCTCGCGAGGGCACGGCGATGTTGTCCGTGCCGCACGCGGCGGACAACCCGTCGCGCTTTTCGGCAAAGGAGGATTACCCATGAAAACGACGACCTTCAGGACCCAGTACCGGAAGTTCCGGATGCTCACCGCCCGTTTCTTCAGCTACTGGTTTTTCGTCATCTTCGCCACATTGGGGGTCGGCATCGCGGTGTTGGAGCGTTTCACGAACGTCCTCGGTGTCCAGCACCTTGAAACCGTCATGATCCTGATCCTGGTGTATGCGACCCTCGTCTACATCGTGACGGAACGGGCGAAGGTCCTGGACGATATCCACGAGAACCTCCGGAGCGCCAAGGCCGAAGTGTACCCGACCCGCGAGTCCGTCTACATGGCCGTCCCGTTGATCATCGCGCGGGCCTCCGCCGACGCCCAGGGGCGTCGGCGGATCTTCAACGCCGCGCTTCACGGCCTCGGCGGCAAACGGCTGGCGAAGCCGTCCAAACCCGATCCCGTGTTCGAGGTGTTCGACGGGGCGATCGACCGGTGCGTCGCCTCCACCGGGCCGGGGATGTGGCGCGTTTACGAGATCTACAACATCCCCGACGAGGAGAGGCTCGACGTCCTTCTGGAGTTGGTCGGGAAACGGCAGAACGCCGAAGGGTACGAGGTCAGGGCCTTCGCGCACGCCGAGGGGATACCCCATCTCTCGCCGCTCGTCATCGGCGACGAGGACCTCGTCGTCGGAGTCGACGACCCCCGGTACTACCGGGCCAGTTCGGCGGTCCACCTGCGGGGCCGCGACCCCGTCCGGTTGGCGACCGAGTACTTCTACTCCCTGTGGAACGACCCGCGCATCCGGGTCCTCAAGACGGAGACGGGCGTCAACCGGGACGGGATCGACCATCTCCGCGAGGAGTTCCGCGCCTCCGAACGCGCTATGGATTCTCCCCCCGCGGCGTGAGGGACCGGAGGGACGCCGGGCTCTCCGGAACCGGTCGGACGCCATTCGCTTCCCGCCTGGTGGAATCCGCCCTTCCGCCTGTCATAATGAAGACACCGGTGCGCATGAAAGGAGGCATCCCCATGGAACAGGCCGCATATTGTCTCTTCGAAACCCCGCTGGGCGCCTGCGGGATCGCCTGGAAGGCGCGGGAGGCTTCCCGCATCCCGCCCGTGGTGACGTTCTTCCAGCTTCCCGAAGCGACGAAGCGCTTGACCGACGCGAGGATCGCGGGAAGCTCCGGAGGCCGCAAAGCGCGCGTGCCGCCGCCCCACATCGCGAGGATCATCAAGAGGGTTCAGAAGCATCTGCGCGGGGATGCGCAGGACTTTCTGGACATCGCCGTCGACCTGGACCCCATGGGCCCCTTCGCGCGGCAGGTGTACGAAGCGGTCCGTAAAATCCCGCCGGGACGGACCACGTCCTACGGCGAGCTCGCGACGGAGATGCACCGGCCTACCGCCGCCCGGGCGGTCGGACAGGCCCTGGGAAGGAATTCGATCCCTCTCATCATCCCCTGTCACCGGGTTCTCGCGCGCGACAGGAAACCGGGGGGATTTTCCGCGCACGGAGGCGTGGAGACGAAAGCGAAGCTGCTCGAACTCGAAGGCGCGGCGATCGGGCGTCCGCAACGAACGCCCCCTGCGATGCGGAGGGCATAAACGCCTTCCGTCGAAAAAGATGCCCACGAAGGAACGATCCTCCGTGGGCATCGAAGCGTCCGGCTCCCTGCAGGTAACCGTATCGGGGGTACGCCTACAATGTCGCCACCAGTTCGGTGACGGCTTTCCCCATCTGCTGCGTCGATGCCTCGCCGCCCAGGTCCCGTGTTCTTATTTTTCTGTCCGCAACTGCGACTTCCACGGCTTTCTCTATCGTTCTCGCCGCTTCGGGATATCCCAGATGATCAATCATCATCGCCCCGGTGAGGATCTGGGCGATCGGGTTCGCGATCCCCTTACCGTAGATATCGGGGGCCGAACCGTGGACCGGTTCGAACGTGGACGGGAATGTACGCTCGGGGTTCAGGCTGGCCGACGGCGCGACGCCGAGGCTGCCCGTAAGCGCAGGGCCCAGGTCGGAGACGATGTCCCCGAACAGGTTGCTCGCCACCACAACGTCGAATCTTTCGGGGTGCGCAACGAGCGTGGCGCAGAGGGAATCGATGTGGTACTGGTCGGTTTTCACGTCCGGGTACTCTTTCGAGATTTCCTTGAACATCTCATCCCAGTAGGGCATGGTGATGCTGATCCCGTTCGACTTCGTGACGGAAGTGACGTGCTTCCTTTCCCTCTTCCGGGCCTCGTTGAAGGCGTACCTCATCACGTTCCGGACGCCTCTTCGGGTGAAAACCGATTCCTGGACCGCGAATTCGTGTTCGGTCCCCTCGAACATCCTTCCGCCGACGTTCGAATACTCTCCCTCGGTGTTCTCCCTCACCACGAGGAAATCGATTTTCCCGCCTTCGATATTCCGCAGGGGGCTTTCGATCCCTTTCATGGTTTTCACGGGCCTTATGTTCGCGTACTGCTGGAAGCCCCTCCTTATGGGAACGAGAAGCCCCCACAGGGAAACGTGGTCCGGTACGCCGGGGTAACCGACCGCGCCGAGGAAGATCGCTTCATACCCTTTCAGGATCTCCAACCCGTCTTTCGGCATCATCTCCCCGGTGGTGTGGTAATGTTCGCAACTCCAGGGGTACGGCGTCCACGCGAGCTTGAAGCCGAATCTCTCCCCGGCGACATCCAGCACCTTCATCCCCTCGGGCACCACTTCCTTGCCGATCCCGTCCCCCATGATGACCGCGATCTTGTGTTCATGCACGGTTGGCATTCACTGTCTCCTTTTATTCAATGCGGTACCGCTGAAGTATTTCCTCGGGGATCTCCAGCCCCAACCCGGGTCCCTGCGGCGGGATCATATTGCCGTTCCTGATCTGCGCCGGCTCCGCGAACGCACCCGCCACCCAGGGCATGTACTCGATGGGGCCGGTTCCCATGGAGCCGCAGGCGACGTGGATCGTGCTTTCCATCATGTGGTGCGGCGCCACCGGCAGCTGGGCGACATCCGCCAGGGTAACCACTTTGACCATCTCGGTAATGCCGCCGACCCGAACGATATCGGGCTGCAGAATATCGACCGCACCGGCCCGCAAATACGCCTCGAATTCGAAGCGCGACCCCAACGTTTCCCCCATGGCGACGGGAATATCCAACGCGGCCGCGAGCCTGGCGTGACCGGGAATATCCTCGCACGATAACGGCTCTTCGAACCAGGCGACGCCCAGCCGTTCCAGCTCGCGGCCCACCCACATCGCCGTCGGGAAATCCCACTTCTGGTTGGCGTCGACGGCGATCCAGGCATCATTGCCCAAGGCCTTGCGGACCTCGCGGACCCGCTGGATGTCGACCTTGGGATTTTCATGGCCGATCTTCATCTTGACGCCCATCATCCCCTGCTCAAGGTACCCTTCGAACGCCGAAATCATCTCGGACACGCTCATATACAGCCACCCGCCGTCCGAACCGTAGACCGGCGCGCTTTCCCGGCGGCCGCCCAGGAGCTTGTACACCGGCAAGCCGGATATCTTCCCCTTGATATCCCAAAGCGCCAGATCGACCGCCGCCTGGGCCTGGGTGACCAGCCCATGGCGGCCTACCGACTGCAGTCGTTTGTACAGCTTGTGCCACAGGCGTTCGTGGTCGAGCGCATCCTCGCCGATCAGCAACGGCGCGAAATCGTCCCTGAGGACGCAGCGGGTGGCCGTGGCGCCGCCCAACAGGCTCCAGGCATACCCGAGCCCCCGGGTTCCGTCTTCCGTGGTGATGAATACGACCGGCATATTGATGTGGCTTACCGGGCCGCCTTTCTTGCCGCTGGAGGATCCCGATTGCATCGGGCGCGGCAACGGCATGCGCAACAACTCGGTTCTTACCTCGGAAATACGCGTGGTCATCTTTTCGTCCTTTTCGAAGATCAAGGCCCCTCTCCTTTCGAAGGGAGAGGGGCCTCCGTTCCGATCCTCTTTCCCGGTGTCCCCTACTTTTTGATTCTGCCCAGCTCCTTCATGATCGCTTCGTATTCGACCGTCTTCTTCTTCACCAGGGCCAGGGAGGCCTCGGGACCCATGAACTCCGTTTTGAAGCCGTTCTGATCCATCTTCTTTTTGACTTCCGGGTCCTTCATGGTCTTGTCGAAGGCATCGGCAAGGATTATGATAATTGCATCCGGCGTTCCCGGAGGAGCGGCAACTCCCCGGTACGCCCCTTCGACGATGTCGTATCCCAGCTCCCTGAAGGTCGGGACGTCGGGGATGACGTCCATCCTTTTCTCCGAAGCGATGGCCAGGAACCGGAACTTGTCCCTGTATTGGACCACCATGGGGGAATAGGACATGAGCGCCGTTACGTGGTTTCCCAGGAGGGCAGGCACGGCGGAGCCCGTTCCGCCGAAGGGGACGTACGTCAGCTTGATGCCCGCGGCCTTGCCGAGCATGGTGGTCCCCAGATCGTTCGCGGACGAGGTGCCGCTGCCCCCCACCGTGACGACGCCGGGGGGGTTCTTCTTGGCGTACTCGACGAAGTCTTTCAGGGTCTGGAAGGGACTATCCTTCCGGACCATCAGGACGTTCGGTGTGCTCTCGAACATGTAGATCTGCTTGAGATCCAGGGTCTTGTACCCGGCATCGCCCATTTCCATCGGCTGGAGAATGGTGTGGGGAAGGTTGTGCCCGGCGATCGTGTAGCCGTCCGGCGCGGTCTGGACCAGTTCCGACCAGCAGAGGGCTCCCCCGCCGCCGATCTTGTACTGGATGGCCACGTCCGCGCCCAGATACTTCTTCAGGGCCTGTTCCTGGATCCGGGCGGTGATGTCCGACTCTCCGCCGGGATTGAAACAGATGTTGTAGGTGATGCGCTTCTTGGGAAAATCCGCCGCGTTGGCGGCGCCGGCCCACGCGATTGCAACGGCGACCAAGAGAACGATCGTACCGACGACGATTCTTTTCATGGCGTTCCTCCTGTCTGGAAATCGGTTGACGGCCTTGACATCTCCACGCGAAAACTCAATCCGGGTCTTCTATCGCCACTTCAAGCGCTTTGGAGCGCGCCTCGATCCAGATCCCCCGGCCGATGGAAAGGAAGGCAAGCCCCATGAACACGGCAGAGATGGGACGGGTGAACAGGATGAGGGGAGACCCCTGCGACATGAGCAGCGACTGTCCCAGGGACGTCTCCATCATCTGCGCGATGACGGTCGCCAGCACCATGGGCGCGACGGGGTATCCGAGCTTCCGCATGAAGTACCCGACCCCCCCGAAGAGGAACATGATCCACACGTCGAACGCGAGGAACCGGATGCTGTAGGTGCCAAGCACGGAAAAGAAGACGATCAGGGGCCCCAGGATGTAGAAGGGGATGACGCATATCCGGGCCCACATCCCCACCAGCGGGAGATTCAGGACGATCAGCATGGCGTTGCCGATGTACATACTGGCAATGATCGTCCAGACGAATTCAGGATTCTGCTTGAAGAGCATCGGCCCGGGCTGAAGGCCGTACATCATCAACCCTCCGAGCAGGACCGCCATCGAGGGCGCCGTAGGGATCCCGAACGAGAAGAGCGGAACGAATCCGGCGCTGGAGGTCGCGTTGTTCGCCCCTTCGGGGGCGGCAACCCCCTCGATCGCCCCGTGACCGAACCGCTCGGGATGCTTCG
>Ga0210377_10003586_pt1 | contig 13313 bp, 15 predicted proteins | sample PLM4_65_b1redo_FD_155480 | JGI IMG/M metagenome (GOLD analysis project Ga0210377, IMG submission 155480) | Groundwater sediment microbial communities from an aquifer in East River, Colorado, USA - PLM4_65_b1 redo | ecosystem: Environmental > Terrestrial > Soil > Riparian zone | place: USA: East... | reverse complement strand
CGATCGTCCACCTTCGGTCTGAGCGCCGGGCATCACGCCCGGCGTTTCTGTTTCGCCCGGCCTAGGGAAAAGGAGCTTGGCGGGTGGGAGACGCTCCAGATGGTCGAGCGGTACGCTCACCTGTCACCGGACCATAAGCGGCAGGCGATCGAGCGGCTTCAGGTCGCGGCGACATGTAGCGACCCGAGAGTATCGCAGCCTCTCTCAGCGGCTGCAGCAGCCACTTAGGCGCTCTTTTCTACTCAAGCTGCGCCATACGTTGGCTGATGCGCTCCATCATAGGAATGAAGAACTGATCGGCGGCCTTCGCCTCTCCCTCGCTCTTCGCGTACACCTTGTAGTCGCGAAAGGAACGGACTTCAACAGCGGGTTGCCCTTTTTCGAGATCCCAGATAGCATCGGTTCCGAAAGCAAGGCGTCCCAGCACAAGAGGATGCGAAACGAAAGCTTCGTCGATTGGCCGGAAGGCCTCGAGCCACTCTTCGAATTGGACCGAACGCTCGGCAGCATTCCACTCCGAACCGAGGTGACGCGCCAAAAGGTCGGCGTTGATCGCCACAAACCCACGAACACCTGAGCGCTCGATTTGTTCTACCGCCTCATTGAATCTCGGCCCCAACTTCCTGGGTCGCTTAATACGCTTCGCGGCAAGTCCGACCTCCTCGCCGTTATATAGGAATCGCAGGTCAGGCTCTGCGATCCAGGCGGGTATGTCAGCCATTACGAGTAAGGCGTGCATGAAAAGTTCAAATTGGGTGTCGCGCCCAGGGGAGTCTACCTCCTCAACGGCCACCTCGTCCCCGGTCAGGCTCTTCTTCAGTTTCCGTAGCATCTCGGCCGATAGATTGCCAGAGCTGCTGCCCGTGCAACGTGCGATGAGGTAGTGCTCAACGCACGTCTGAGTGCATTCCGCAATTCGGTGGAGCAGATCCTCATCAGCAGAATCGAATGGGGCCTTCCTGCCTGCAAACTGCACTAAGAACCCACGGGATTCCTCGAGCCGGTTGCCAGGAGGCTGACGGATGCCGAGCTGCCCATAGCGGTCGATAGCCCACTTCGCCCACGCTATAGCTATTGACGGACGGACGGAGGTTTCGGGGCCAGGCCTCCACTGAACGCGCAGGTCTGGAGATCGCTCGGTGTCGTCCATAGCCTCGACGTCTGGTCTAATTCGCTCCTTCACTGGCTTCCGTATCCGGTAGCTTTCGTTGGATCCGATCGAAGAGTGCTCGCTCGTCTGACATGAGGGTGTCCTTCGACCCTGACCGAATCTCGCGCAGGAGCCGTTGCTCTAGCCCGTTCAGGTCTTCGCTTCGGTTCTCCAGGAGATCTCGAGCCGTCCGTCGTTCCTGGCCAGTGATTGAACTGCGATGCTGGTCGGCCATCGCAGGAGGGACCAGGAAGGATAGGAGTAACAGCAGGACTAGGAGCGCAGTCAGTGCGACGCTACACCCGGAGCGGCAAGCGAAGGCCATCTACACTCCCCTCTCCAGCTTGATCACCACGACTCTATCCAAACAACTTCGGAAGTCTCTTCTGTTCGACACGCCATACCAGATATTCCACGCCCTGAGTAGTAATCTCTACTCGATCGTCTGTGATAGCAATCAACCCCCACTGAGCTAGAAAAGCGAGATAGCCGTCGATCGTGTAATTCCTATAAAACTCAGGATAGCGCTGTGAGGCTGGCTGATAGAACAATTCTCGAAGTCGCTCCTTAGTGTCTCCATCAGTCCTACTATTGACATAATTGAGCAGCTCGATCTGGCTAGCCCAGATTGATGTTTCAATACGCTCATACTGCGAGACGAGTAGTGCCTTCGCTGCGATCGTCAGTAGGTACGATTCCCGCCTTGCCGGATCCGTTTCAGCCGCCAAAATCGCAATCTCGGTTAGGATTTGTTCCACCCGGCGCACCGCTGGCGTCCGAGCGCGCTCCAGCGCTCCCGACGAACTGACCGATTGGAGCGTTTCTTCTGGCTTCTTCTGCTGCGGGGCCTGTACAGGATCCAACTTGCTACCCCAGATCTCTCTAAGCCGATCGATTAGGCGACCAACGTGATCCCGATATCGTACAAGAACGAATACAACCACCGCCGGCCAAGCCACTGCCTTCAGTAATTCCGCTATCGCCTGCACCACGTCAGAGATCTCAGCCAGCATCACATGCTCGTTACTGGCTCACCGATAGTTTCACTATTATTTCACCAGACCCAGGAAGCCACGCTCATTGTATTGGTTCCGAGAAACTGTCCAAGAGCCTAACTACTTAAAAAGACACCATAAATGTTGGTGCCGGGGGAGGGAGTCGAACCCTCATGGGCCGAAGCCCGCGGGATTTTGAGTCCCGTGCGTCTACCAGTTTCACCACCCCGGCGCTCTGCCAAGAGCAAAGGGACGTGACACTCTTCTACCACATCTGGGACGGAGTGTCGAGAGTCGCGCCCACCCGATCACCCCGCCGCTGACGATAACAACATCTGCACTCTTGGTGAGAATTGGCCTAAAGGCTCAACCGGCCATGAGCTCGGGCTTCAGCACGCCGATGCATGGGAGGTTGCGATAGCGCTGGTTGTAGTCGAGGCCGTAGCCCACGACGAAGGTCTCAGGGATTTCAAATCCACGATACGCGATGGGCAAATCGATAATTCGTTGCGCCCTGCGATCCAAAAAGGTGCACACTTGAAGGCTGGCAGGTTGGCGGGCTCGTAAGATCTGGAGAAGATAACTCAGGGTAAGGCCGGTATCCACGATGTCCTCCACGAGAAGGAGGTGCCGACCGCCGACGCTCTCGTCGAGGTCCTTCCTGATGCTGACAACCCCGGAGGCCTTGGTCGCTGGGCCGTAGCTGGAGATGGAGATAAAATCGATCGAGAGTGGGAGGGAAATGGCCCTCGCTAAGTCGGTTAGGAAGAACGAGGCTCCCCTCAGAACACCGGCTAAGACCATATCTTTGCCGTCATAATCTCTTGAAATTTCGGTGCCCAGCTCCTTGACGCGCTGCATAATGCGGTCCGCTGGTATGAGCACCTCGGCCAAGTCTTCAACGCTGTCGTATGGCACAGTCCGCTCCTGAAAAAAATCTCTAAAAAGTTCAGTTTCCCCCTTGACAGGAAGGTCTGGGCGCTCCATGCTAAGAGTAGCCCCAAGAGGTCTAGAGGCGAAGCAAGCGATCCAGGGTGTTTCAAAAGCTCCGGGGCCCAGGGCCAATTACCCAATCCGCAAGGGACGGGAAAGAGACTCTGGAATTCCGAGGAGTGAATGGAGGTAGTTGCCCTGGGAAGTGTGATGTCGCCGACGGGTCACTTGGGGCTACTGTTTTTTTCTATTCCATACTTGGCAAGCAGGCGACGATAGTCCCTCCCGTAAAACACCTTTAGCTTCACTTCCGGGTATAGCTCTCGAAACCGCCTAATCTTCCTATTTTTCTCCGTCACCAGACTCTGCTTAAGCGTCGTCAGCTCAATATAGAGGTCGACGTCCGGCAGATAGAAGTCTGGTGCAAAAGCCTCCGTCACTTTGCCGGCCTCATCCCAGCCGATCGCAAATGCCTTAGGCTCGTACTCCCATCGTATCCGGTAGAAATCCAAAACCTTCGCAAACTCTTCTTCGCTGGGGTGGGCGAAGGGTATTGACCTCGCCGTCTCGAGCCAGTTCCCGATTTCTCGACCTTTCCCGATGAGATCAGTGACCTCTACGGTCAAACGGACGATCTGTGCCGCTGCCTCCAGGCTCAGGCGATCGGTGTTCAGAATCAGATCGTAATTAGCGGACGCGTCCCAGTCCTCGCCGTAATGGTCCTGGATGAAGGCGCGTCGCGCCTCATCATTTTCCTGCACCAGGGTGACGGCGGATTGCTCGTCCATGCATCCTTCTTCCATCAGACGTTTGACCCGCTCTTTGGCTCCGGCCATCACCCTTATATGCAATGCTCCTGGGAAGCCGCAGAAAATGAACTGACCCCCCATGCCAAGCACTACCAGATCTTTCTCGGCTGCTAGGTTCGCGATCAGCGTCTGGAGGAGGTCTACGTGGACTCGGCCTTCGTCGCGGGCCTGTTCCCCTCGCCTAACACGCTCCTCATCGAGTTCCTCGAAGTCCGCCCTGGATAGCCCGTGCTCCAGCATCAGCGGGACGAGAAGTCCCTGATCCACGAGAGTGAACCCGAGCTCTTTCGCCAGCCGAGCCGCGATCTCGTCACCGCCGCTTCCGATCTGCCGTGAGATGGTGACGATAGCCATCCAATTCCTCTCACAGAATTCCCGGGAGGACCCAAGGGGCCATTATAGATGGAGGGAGTGAGGCCAGACGGCTACTGGACGTAGAGCCGGCCGTAGAGCACATGCTCTGAGCTGCCAGTCCCATCAACCGAAGCCGCCAGGGTCAGTTGTGAATATTGGGTCCAGAACCCGTAGCCCTTGAAGTCAAACCATCCCCGCTGCGTGGCAACAAACTCCACGACCTCCGGGGCATTGTACGGGACCATGCGACTGACGCGGAACTCGTTAAAGGTGAAAAAGGCGAATTGGTAGTACGAGTAGATCACGAGACGCACGCGGTCTCCCTGGTTCACGACGAGGTAGTTGGGAGAGAAGCTGCCCGCCCGCATTGTGAGGACAAACTCCTTGGCCCCGTCGGGGGTGAGGCGAAATGCGGGCGGCGCCGGGGCGCACCCCGCCAGCGCGAGTATCGTCAAGCCCAACATCAGACGCAACACCGAGCTTCGCATCTTGGATCGCTCCTGCACCGCCATCGACGGTCTAAAACAAAATATAGAGCGCCGTCCAGGTGTGGTCAAGTCTTCCTGTGGATACATTCGCCTCTCACCGGACTAGAGGTCTCATCGTCTAGGCGAGCATGATCGCGTGTGGCGAAGTCTAACTAATGCTTCACCGGTGGGCTGCTCGGACGATTTTCCATCGGGATATACTCGCGCCGTGACGGCCCGAGGTAGATTTGCCTGGGACGGGCGATCTTCTGCTCCCGGTCGAGCAGCATCTCTTCCCACTGCGCGATCCAGCCGGCGGTGCGAGGTATGGCGAAGAGGACCGGGAACATGTCCACGGGGAACTTCATCGCCTCGTAGATCAAGCCAGTGTAGAAATCGACATTCGGGTAGAGCTTCCGAGTGATGAAGTACTCGTCCTGCAGCGCGATCCTTTCCAGCTCAACGGCCACTTCCAAGAGCGGGTTCTTCCCCGTCACCTCGAAGACCTCCTCAGCCAGCCGCCTGATCACCTTTGCTCTGGGATCGTAATTCTTGTAGATCCGATGGCCAAATCCCATGAGCTTTCCCTCGCCGGCCTTGACCTTCTTGATGTGGGCAGCCACCTTGTCCTTTGACCCGATCTCCTTCAGCATTCTCAGCACGGCCTCGTTGGCGCCGCCATGCAGGGGGCCGTAAAGGGCAGCCGTTGCGGCGGCGACGGCCGAGAACGGATCGACGTGGGAGCTCCCGACGCACCGCATGGCGTTGGTGCTGCAATTCTGTTCGTGATCGGCGTGGAGGACGAACAAGACATCCAGGGCCTTTTCCAGGACAGGATGCGGGTAGTAGCTTGGCTCCGTCATGCGAAAGAGCATGCTGAGAAAGTTGCCGGTGAAGCTCAGGCTATTATCCGGATAGGTGTAAGGGAGCCCGAGGCTGTGACGGTAGGCATAGGCTGCCAGCGTCGGCATCTTGGCGATCAGCCGGTAGATCTGCGTGCGCCGAGAGGCTGGATCAAGGATATTCTTGGCATCGGGGTAGAAGGTGGACAGGGCGCCAACCGTTCCAGCCAGGATCCCCATGGGGTGGGCGTCGTGGTGAAAGCCGTCCATGAACTTTTTGATATTTTCGTGGATCATCGTGTGATGGGTGATCTGGTACACGAACTCGTCCATCTCCTCCCCGGTTGGCAGTTCCCCGTAGAGAATGATATAAGCGGTTTCCAAGAAGGTGCTCTTTTCGGCCAACTGCTCGATCGGGAAGCCCCGGTAGTTGAGAATTCCTTTCTCGCCATCGATATAGGTGATCTTGCTCTTGCACGAGGCGGTGTTGGTGAAGGCCGGGTCATACGTCATCAACCCGAAATCATCGTTAGAGGTCTTGATCTGGCGAAGATCTATGGCCTTGATCGTTCCATGCTCGATGGGGACTTCATATTTCTTTCCGGTTCGGTTGTCGATGATGGTCAAGGTCTCAGTGGACATGGTGATCCTCCCCCTTAGAAACTACGGCAGCCTTCTTACTGACGCGATTCGAGTCAGCTAAAGGGACCAAAAAGGTGAGAATGCCAAAGGCGATGCCCCCCCGGCAGTCAGCAGATCGGCAATTGAGAGCTCCTCCAAGGGTCTCATATCAGTCCTGCAGCCGGGGCTGAAGCACGGCACCGGCGCGGTCGAGATACTCGTCATACAGCCGTTTGTGCATGATCGTTGTCCGCAAGTAGGCCACATTACTAATGTAATATTCCTCAAATGACATCAGGGCAGCACCAAGGTCCCACGGCACACTAGATGTATTGCTGACCGCGTATTTTTTCTGTAACGCTCGCTTCAAAGCAACCAGCATGAGCTTCTTGGGATTCGGGATCCAATAGCTGATTTCTACGATATAGGGCTGGCCCTTGTCATCGAACTGGAACACGACCGTGTTGTCGGAAAAACTCGTCCGACCGGCTACCCGGTTGGACCCTGGCTCAAGTGGCATGAGCTTCGAGACCTCTGCCCTCGTCATGCCGAATTTGACCCCGCGATAGGTGAATTCGCCGGCGCGCCCTTCGTGGCATTGCAGAGAAGCAAGAGTCCTATCACGCCTGTCAGGATCCATTGTCTTGTCACGTGTCCATCCTCCGTTCGAGAAGTGTTGGCGCGGTTTACGCCGCCTCCCACCGCAGTCCACTGGATGGAAGTGGCGTCAGTCAGTCGGTCGAACGTGTCCAGGGGGATGCTGGCCCCAACCAGCTTTAGGTAGGCCGTGTCCCGCCCCTATCCTTCCGGGCAGGCCTCGGGATACCCCGGAATGAAGTCACAAATTGGAGGGAGTGAGGTGAATATGCTGTTCTGTCAGTGATCAAGCTACCCGAAGCCTGCAGTACGCACCGTCGTGGGTGCTATTCTACATTCGCCAGGGCACGCTGGTCAACAGTTTGAAAAAATGACGGGTTTCTCCGATACTTGAGGGCGGTGATGTGAATTGCTCATGTGAGTTGCACGAAAACACCGAGAGGGAGAGAGAGCCTCCTGGCCTCCAGCGACTCTGTATCCCTGTCAGGGATTTCAACAAGTAGTGGCCTTGCCCTGACTACGGATATCCTGAGGCGTGCTGAGTCCCGCACCCAAGAATCTCCTCGACACCCTGACCAGCTTCGATTAGTCTACCGCAGTGCTCTAACCTGACGCTATCCCCACGAAACCCGAGAGAGCCACATTCCTGAAGGGAGGAAGCAGGAATGAGGTATAGCGGAGTCCGGTATGTTGCCGTGTGGAGTGTGCTGGTCGGGCTGCTTGCGCTGCCAATCCCTGCGCAAGCCCAAGCCCGGGAGTCGCACTATCAGGGGCGCACCGTCGCTGAATGGCAGGGTGACCTTGAGAAGCGCCCCCTGGAAGTCCGACAGCAAGCGGCGCAAGCCTTGGCCCACTTCGGCCCCGCGGCGGTGCCAGCCCTGGCACAGGCCCTCGGGGACCTGGACGTCCGGGTCCGCCAGGCCGCAGCCTGGGTCCTGGGCACCTTTGGGCTGGCGGCGGAGGTCGCGGTCCCGGAGCTCATCCGGGCCCTACGGGACCCTAATAATGTTGTGCGGGCGGACGCGGCGAGCGCTCTTACGGCGATCGGCCCGGCGGCGGAGGATGCGGCGGTTGCACTGGCGCTGGTGGCGCAAGGTGCGCATACCTATGTGGGTGGGAACGTGCTTAGTGCCCTGAGGGCAATCGGCCCGGCGGCAATCCCCGAGTTGCAAAAAGAGGCGGAAAGTGACCCGGAGCTTCGGCCGCTGTTGGAAGCGGCGATCAGATTACTTGGCAACCCTTAAGGCCGCGCCTCGCTACGCCTTAACCATCTTTCTGGTGAAGGTGGGGGGAAGTGTCGTATGAGTGCTTTCGAGGGATCGAAGGCACTATGCGTTTAAAGGCGGCAAGGGTGTATGGATTGCAATGAGCATATGGACCCCCTTGAGGCCTTTGCAACCCCTCTGCTTGTGTGTGCCCGTGCGCGCTCGGACATCCCTTCAATTGATGCTGGTCGCCTTTCTTATGCCCAACATCACCGCCCTCACGGGCCAAGACGCTTGGTTCGAAAAAGTTGAGCAAGTCGCGACGGCCAGCCAGGAGGCACCTTCCAAACCTCCCTATACTCGGCGCGGCGACGAGGTCGAGATGCGCTACCGGGCGTACAATGAGCGCCTGGAGTCCTTCTATGAGAGGCTTTCCGCGGGAGTCAGAGAGAACGCTCCCGAGCTCCATCCGACGCTCAAGGCCGCACCGCCCAAAGCCGTCCTGCACGGGTACCAAATCCTGCCTAAGCTAGTGCCGGATGGACAAGCACCACCCGAGCGGCCCCGCATCCGACCCGCATGGTACAGTTGGCCGTGGACCCAGCGGCTCATCGAACTTCAGGTCCAAAAAATAGAGGGACTTGAAGCGGAGCGTGACCACATCCTGGCTCTGACTCCCACCGAACGTCGGGCTGGCTACGGGAAGTTGGTTGCCGACTACCTGCAACTTCCTGAGAGTGTGCGGACGATCGATGCTCACATGCAATACAATCGCTTGTGGCAGCCAGCCATTGCCCACGACAGAGCTGGCTACGACCACCAGACCGCTCTTTATCACGCTGTGCTCGAACGCCAAGCCATACGTGACGCGCTCAGCACAATGGACGATTCGGCGTTTCACAAGGCGCTCAATGGAGTCAGAGGGATTGATCTGGCGAAGGGGCGGGACGCATTGGAAACCGAGCTCAGGGAGCGCGAAAAAACCCTTTCCCGTGAAATCCACGAGGCAACCGATCGAATGAAGATGACACCCCCACCCTTTCTCCGCGTCGAGCATCCCACTCCCAGGCGCTGGGTTGTTCACGTTCCTTTCTACACAGATATTGCAGACACCGAGTTTGTTCAATCCTTCAAGGTCGCCGTCGAAAGCCTGTGGCGTCTTCGTGACCGCGACGAGGAATTCGGCGTTCAGCTTTCCATGACATATGTCTCCGCTACGCAACTGTATCGAGAGCGGCCGGAGTGCGGGCGCCGTGGCCACGTCGCGTGCGTTCCACCGCGCAAGGGTGAGCAGATCGACCTCGATGCGCACGTTGCCCTATTCCCCAACGGCGGTGGGGTGCTCACGACCGGCGCCATCTCAACGCACGTGACCGGACGCGCGATTGCCCTCGGCCCACACGACATCACGCCGCACGTTCTCGCTCACGAATTTGGCCACATCCTGGGATTCAGAGACCTGTACGTCCGGGGCTACCAGGATCTGGGGAGGGATGGATACCAAGTGATGGAGGTCAGTGCCGATCCGGAAGACATCATGGGTGCCCCAGGGACAGGTCCGGTCCTACGCGGTCACTTTGAAAAGGTCATCGGCCTCTATTCGTCACCCTCTTCCTGAGCGGCCCGTCGGCAAACACGCGGTTGGTTCTCTGACACGCCCATGGAGCCATGTGCGCTGGTCCGCATGTGGTCAACGCGGTCAATTGTGGCGTCGGCAACGGAGCATCCTGAGGAAACTCTCCAGAGGGGCATAACGACTTCAGGAGGGGAGGGCGAGCAAACTCAACCGGCCACCTCCCCAGGTCGCGCAGGTGAAATGCCGCCTCGGTGCTATGGCATCGTCACCATTTGGACACCAGGCTGCATCGTCGGGCAGGGATAGGTGGGCAACCTCTTTTTTATTTCATTGGCGTCCCCAACGGGATTCGAACCCGTGTTTCGGCCTTGAAAGGGCCGCGTCCTGGGCCGGACTAGACGATGGGGACTTTCATGGGATGACCGGCTCTTTATAGCATAGGTCCGGCCAAAGCGGAAGGGCTGCTTATTGGAGAGGAGAGTAGGGGGTGGGTTTCCAGATCTTATTCACGATCCGCTCGATGAGCGGCCCGCCTGCCTCGCTAGCCCGCTTAGCCTCCTGCCACTGCGGATCGGCATAGAACGCTTCCCACGCCCGCTGTCGGTGGGCCAGATCGTCGAAGGCCAGGATATAGACGAGCTCATTGCTCTCCCCGATGATGGTCTCCCAAAACCCCACCACCTGCATCCCGTGCCTCTTGAACAGAGATATCGTAACCTTGGAGAACCGCTCGTGCAGAGCCGGCATCTTCCCTGGCATCACGTAGTACGCGCGGTATTCATAAATCATGACGCCCATCCTCCATCCGGCCAGCATTAGGGCGCTCGCCCGAATCTGTGCAGATCGATCTTCCCGATCCCCCGCCAGGGGTAGCCGAAACTCGCTAGGCGCCTCCAGTATAAAGAGGGATCCGGCTGGGGGCCGGCTCGATCATCGCTGCCGATGCCGCTCAGCAGACATATGGCTGTACTGGAACGCCTTTCCCAAGATGAGGATCCGAAACCCCGGCGCGGTAGCGGCGGCGTTCCAGCATCAGCTTAATGATCTCTTGCAGCACGGTTACAGCGGGGACCGCGAGGATCATTCCGAACACGCCAAAGGTATGTCCGATGGTGGTGACCGAGGCGAGGAGCAGCATTGGGTGCAGGTGCACACTCTTGCCGATTGTTGCCGCTTGGATTACCACATCGTCGAGGAGCTTGATGGACAGATAGAGAATCAGGACGTTGCCGATTGGCGAAAGGCTCTTGAATTGCATCAAGGCAGTCAGCATGGCGAGTCCTCCGCCGAGGATCGGGCCAAGATATGGGACGACATTGGCCAGGCCGGAAAAGGCTCCGAGCAGCAGCGGATAATTGACTCCCAGCACCCACAGGCCCACTGCCGCCGCCGTGCCGATGACGAGGCCGTCCAAGGCGAGTCCACGAAGGTACCGGCCGATGACCCGGTCGATCTCGCACCACACTGCGACCGAAGTTTCAATCTGGGCGGGCGGCAGGCGATCCATGACAGACTGGATCAACTTTGGGCTGTCCCGCAGGATGAAGAAGGAGAAGATCGGGATGAACGCCGCGGCGATCACGATCGTTGCAAGATGGCTGACCAAACCAGGGAGATCCTCGGTTTGCTCCTTCATGAATGCATTCAGCTTGTCATACCGAGCTTCGCGGGCGGGAAACATGCCGCTGACGGTCGGGTATTTCGCGATGACTTCCGCCTGAACCGCATCAATGGTCTCGTCCAGTTGCTTCGTGAAGGAGGGGAAGCTTCCTGACAGCGCAGTCACCTCGGCCCGCAGGCGCGGGACGAGGAGGTAGGCCGAAACGATCAGGCTGAGGATGATCCCGAGGTAGAGTCCGGTGACTGCAACCGAGCGCTTGATCGCAATGCTCTCGGCTCTTTTTACAAGCGGGTTGATGAGGTACGCCACCCCTGTCGCGATGAGGAGGATCAGAACCATTCCTCGGGAGATATAGAGGATCACCCCCGTGATGGCAATGCCCATGGCCCAAATGATGGACGACGGCGGAGGGATCAATCGTGACCGGTTGGTTGAGCCCGGACCCCGTGGAGTCCCTGAAAGCCTCTCTTGGGTCATCGTCCAGCCCTTTCGGGCGGCATCTCGCTCTGTTTGGGGGCGACAACGCTCGGCGAGTAGGTCAAGGCGTCGTGACTTGTGCCTGAGGTTTGCGCGGTCCGCACGTAGCCGGCAAGCGCCTTCAGCAAATTGCCCATCACTCGAATCGCGATCGTGCTGTGGCCTTCGATCAGGTCGTCGAAATGGCTCTTGTACAGGATCAGCAAGGCCGATGGTTCATCCGCGCGAGCCGTGGCGGACCGAGGCAGATCGTCGATAAGGGCTAGCTCACCGAAATAGGCTCCGGGACCCAGCGTTGCGAGGCGATGTTCGCCACCCTGGCCAGCTCGGCAGATCGAGACCTTGCCGTCGAGAACGACGAAGAGCGCTTTCCCCGGCTCTCCTTCGAGGAAGATCGCCTCGCCGGCCCCGTACTCTTTCTCGAAGAGTTTCACCAGCAACTTGCCGAGCTGACGCCTGCTCAGGCCGGCAAAGAGCGGGACCTTCTCCAGGAGTTTCAGCCGCCGGAGCTGTTCGGGATCCCTTGTCCACTCTGGCCAATGCAGCTTGAACATCTAATGTCGTTTCCCTCCACAAGCGATTGTCAATTACGAAAGCGGACAGTCCTGTGACGGTGACGATGGGGTACATATCTGGTTCTAGAGTCACTTGTCAAGGGAATTCTGGAAAGTGGTAGTGTCCTAATTTGAATGAAATTTAAAAAGCCCTTTAAGGAAGCGGCGGCATGGAGGGATTTGACTGCGGCTGTGGTTTCTAAAGAGGCTTTCGTCCACTGCTGGTTTTCTTAGATTTCTTTTTACTGAGTTTTATTTCTTTAATTGCTTGAGTCCCAGTTTTACGAACAGGAAACGGGGTGTCCTGCTTTATGTAGGTGCCCATAGCATTTGCGATGGCCATTGGAACTGGGGTCTTGACCATATAGTAAATTATTTGACAGACGAGATCTTCTCCGGGGAATAGTTCCAATTCCCATGGACCATGATTGTATAGCTCAAGGGTAATACGCCCAGCCCATCCAGGATTTATATGTGGAGCGGTAGTGTGAACCGCTAATCCAGCACGAGAGAGGCTGCTTTTCCCCTGAACGTTTGCGGCTAGGTTATTAGGGATAGTAATTTCCTCAAGTGTAAAGGCGAGACAAAATTCCCTTGGCGGAAGTCGGAAGGTCGGGGTGCGGCCAAGCAAGAGGATTTGAGAGAAGTCATGGCTTTCGGTTAGATTGGTTGGATCAATACCTCTTGCAGGTTGAATGACTTCACCGGGTCTTGGTAAGAGGCGGGTGAAAATCCATCCGAGACGGAGGTCAATAGATGAAAGACCAATCTGATCAATGCTGATATCTGGGTTGAATCGCAGGCGACCACTTCGCCATCCTTCTACCAGATCCCGAGCGGCGAGGATCACCTGAACTTACTCTATGGCATATGCCGCAGAATCAAGCCACGTAGTTGGTACTCTTACTGGGTTCGTAGCTGAAAGAATCTCCCCTCGAAACAGCAAGGAGGCGCTATTTGTGGTCAGTTGAGCTATGATCGCTCTCGCCTCGCTTTCAAATTGCTTAGCTCGTTTTCCATCTTTCTTCATTTTTCTCACATCCTGACTCAAGATGAAACCAGAGATTATCGGCTTCGTTCCCGGGACTTCAATGTGAATGTACCGCTCCGTC
>Ga0210377_10003585_pt1 | contig 13315 bp, 10 predicted proteins | sample PLM4_65_b1redo_FD_155480 | JGI IMG/M metagenome (GOLD analysis project Ga0210377, IMG submission 155480) | Groundwater sediment microbial communities from an aquifer in East River, Colorado, USA - PLM4_65_b1 redo | ecosystem: Environmental > Terrestrial > Soil > Riparian zone | place: USA: East... | reverse complement strand
TCCCTTTACCTGATATGAATTCAAGATCCTTAATGACAATCTTCCCTGCCGAATGAATGCTTGAATTCACGATAGTGATGTCTGCATCAACAGAAAGGAGGCCTTTTGTTACATCCACATCTCCCTTTTTCTGGTAATACGGCTTCAAGACCGTAATATCCAGGTTTTTAATATGCAACGTGGCTTTCGTGTCCCTGGTTTTAAGATTTATGCGACCTCGAGATTTCAGCGATCCAGTCCCCATTTTGCCGGGCAGGGAAGCAGAAAGCTCATAATCTGAGGCCGTGTTTTCTGCAGGCAGACTGAGATTTTTCATGTCGAGTTGCATATCTCTCAGGCGGATATAAGCAGGACGGCCTTCCACCTTCCTGTCCAGATAATCAAGAGAGCCCTTCTTTATTTCTATCTCTCTGAAGAGAAAACCCTCCCCCCCTTGCCCTTCCTCCCCTGTGGTGTCTTCCTTTCCAGGGAGGGGGGATATTATCTTCCCCTTTTTATCGGTTTCCAGTACAAGATACGGGCTGTTCATCTTCAGCCCGGAAATGACGTTTTCCTTTTTCAGAAGACCGATAAAGTCAGCCCTGACGGAAAGATCATCAATATCCAGCACTTTTTTATTATCCGGACGCAGCAGGCTGATCTTATCCGCCTGAACACTCCCCCAGCCGAGTTTTATGTTTTCAACAGAAAAGCCTTTTCCAATAAACTTCTCGAGTTCGAACTTAAGTATCTTATTGGCATTATAAATGAGGACAGATACGACTAATGTAATCCCGATGCAGAGAGGCAGAACAACATAGGTTATGATCTTTCGTGCTTTCATCCCGATATCCCGCGAGTTCTTTTGGATTTATTTCTATTATATATTTCAGGGCCGGAATTATGTTATTATTTCCCATGCGTAAAATTACCTTATTGTTTTTCATATCCGCTTGTCTGGTCCTCTCAGGGTACGGGCTGGCATATGCATTTGAACAGGGGAGCCAGGACTGTTCCAAATGTCATACCCTGAGCAATGAACAGGCAACGAAGACCTTGTCCGCAATGATCCCTGACATAAAAGTCCTGACTATCAAGCCCAGTGCTGTAAAAGGTCTCTGGGAGATCGGCATTGAAAGCGGGGGAAGAAAAGTCATTGTATATCTCGATTATGCCGGGAAACACTTCATGGCCGGCAACCTCTATGCCCTTTCAACGAAGACAAACCTTATGCAGGAGAGTTTGCAGGAGATAAGCAAAGTCGACGTATCCCAAATCTCCCTGAAAGACGCCCTTGTTATGGGTGAAAAGGACGCAAAATACAAGGTGATTGTCTTCGACGACCCTGATTGACCATACTGCGGAAAACTTCATCAGGTGATGAAGAAGATAACCAAAGAGAGAAAAGATATCGCATTTTTCATCAAGCTTTATCCACTGCCGATGCATAAGGAAGCTTACGCAAAGTCAAAGGCTATAGTCTGTGAAAAGTCCATGTCGCTTCTTGAAGACGCCTTTGAGAAAAAACCGATACCAGCGCCAAAATGCGAGACCTCCGAAATCGACGACAATATTAAACTCGCCCAGAAACTCGGGATAACCGGCACGCCGGCCATGATCATGCCGGACGGGAGACTGATCCCCGGATATCTGGATGCCGATCCGCTGATAAAGCAGATTGAAAAGAAGTAAAACCCCTTTTTTCTTTCATCAGTCTATCGTATTGACAAGTTTTTTTTAATGAAGATATTATACATGATTGCCGAAGTGGCGGAATTGGCAGACGCGCTAGATTCAGGTTCTAGTAGTGGAAACGCTGTGGGGGTTCGAGTCCCCCCTTCGGCACCAATTAACATCTTGTAATCAAAGAAAACTGCATCTTGTTATTTGGTGCACAAATGGTGCACAAGACTAAATTTTTCCTTTTGATCCCAGATAGCTGAGTATCAGAACCTTGACGGCCTTTTGATAACTGCGAATGACTCTTTGGAATTGAGAGAGGAGCCATTCACGTAGTAGATGCAATATATCACCTGATACACCGCAGGTATGCCAAAACGAAACTATTGAAGAGTATATCCCGAAAAACGCGGCACCTTCTTTTAGAATCGGAACTTTCTTTTCATCGAACTTAGCCGCTAAACAACGGTAGGCTGTAATCCGTGTCTGGTTGAAGGCAGTGTTAGCTATCAGGTCCGTTTTTAGCATCACACTCAACCCCCACCTTATACCTCAAATTTCGAGTGTTAGAAACATTGTACTTGCTGGCAAGGTCAATGAAGTTAATAACTAACTATGTTACCGGAAATTGATGTTGACAAAAAATATATATATAGGTATGTTTTAATTCTACAATGCTGAACCCAGAAAATCTCCCGGGAAGCGGACTTGGGAATGGAAATAAGTGATGAAGGTAATTGTGATCGAGGAAAAACTCTCGATAACTACTGTTTAAAAGCTTCTCAACTGTTGCAGAAAAGAATGCGGTTACGGTCTCTGCTGCTGTAATAAATTTTTTCTGGGGAAAGTAAAGATGGGGGAGGATCAAGCAAAAGGGAGCGGCTTCAAGCTGTTCCCGCTCACAAAAGCCTTACTGTTGGGACTTCTCACGGGGATACTGGGGTTGGCCACAGGCCCTTCCAATTTTATACTCGGCATTGAAGAGAACATGGGCCTTGGCTTATTGTTCAAACTGAGGGGGCCGATACAGACACCCCCGGATGCCGTTGTAGTGAGCATAGACAGAGAATCTTCAGAGAATCTCAACTTGCCTGACAACCCTGATAAATGGCCCCGTTCAATTCATGCGCGTTTGACTGAAAATATGATGAGAGAAGGTGCCAGTGTTGTTGCCTATGACGTGCATTTTATAGAGGAGCGTTCTCCCGTAGATGACAATCTTTTTGCAAAGGCAATGAAAAAAGCAGGAAATGTCGTGCTCTGTGAACCCATAAAGGAAAAGGAGATCCCGCTTTCTGACAGCGGAGGTGCGTATGCACTGGGGCATAATATTGTGCAATTGGTTCCTCCGATTGACCTTTTTTCGAACGCTTGTGTTTCGACAGCACCGTTTACACTCCCGAGAATACCATTTAAGGTGAACAAGTATTGGATATTCGAAACCGGCGCGGGAGACTCTCCCACCATTCCGATTGTGGCGCTTCAGCTCTTCTCTATGGAGGTATATGAAGACTTTGTTCGTTTATTGGAAAAAGTAAGTCCGAAGAACGCCGGAAAATTACCGCGCGACAGAGATGCGGCTCTTGAAAAAAAAAGCGTTAAGGAATTGATTTTAGAGATAAGGGAGATTTTTGAAAACGAGCCTTTTCTTGCAGACAGGATGAGAGAGGAACTAGAGAGCTCAAGCGGCTTTTTAGGGGATGCGAAGAAGCACCGATTGCTCGAATCCCTCATAAAAATGTACGGGGGAGCAACGAGCAGGTATATAAATTTTTACGGACCTCCGGGCTCTATTACTACCATTCCTTATTATCAGGCATTGCAGCTCCATGACGGATCGTTTGACGGCAGGCAGATTGACGTAAAGGGAAAGGCGGTATTCGTCGGTCTATCGGAAGTATTGCTCGCCGACAGAAAAGACAGCTTTTATACGGTTTTCTCAAGGGCGAACGGCACGTTTATAGGCGGGGTGGAGATTATGGCGACGGCATTTTCAAACCTTTTGTCAGACACACCCGTGAAGCCGGTCAGCCTCCCCTATTATATTCTGATTATTCTCTTCTGGGGGCTCATCGTGGGTGTAACCTGCCGTGTATCCAATGTGGGTGTTGCCGCACTGGCGGTGGCCGGCATGAGCATCCTGTACCTGCTTACGGTAGTCTACCAGTTTAAGACCAATTACAGCTGGCTGCCTGTTGTTGTTCCTTTATTTGTTCAGGCACCTCTCGCTTTTGTTGGCGGTGTTGTATGGAACTATATTGACATAAAGAAGGAGCGCCAGAACATTAAAAATGCCTTTGAACACTACCTTCCCAAAGAGGTCGTTAACCAGTTATCAAAAGATATTGCTCATATACAGACAGGCAGCCAGGTCGTCTACGGCGTTTGTCTGTTTACGGATGCTGAACAATACACTACCTTATCTGAGGTCCTGCCCCCCCATGAACTGGGCAAATTCATGAACAGATATTACGCAACTATGTTCAAACCCGTAAAGCAGCATAGCGGATTTGTATCCGGGGTAATCGGTGATTCCATGCTGGCCTTATGGGTCGCGGCGCGTTCGGAGGCAAACCTCAAAAACAATGCTTGTCTCGCCGCGCTCGATATCAATGAAGATCTCAAACAGTTCAAACAAAAATCAACTGATACGTTAAAACTCAGGACGCGCATCGGATTGCATTGCGGGCAGATCATGCTCGGTCACGTCGGAGCGTTGGACCATTACGAGTACACCCCTATGGGAGATATCGTCAATACAGCTTCGAGGATAGAAGGACTCAATAAGTACCTGGGCACAACGTTATTGGTATCGGGAGATGTCATACACCAGGTGAACGGGTTTCTGACAAGAGACCTGGGGGCATTTACACTGAAAGGAAAGGCTATCCCGATCGATATCCATGAATTGGTATGCCGCAGTGAACCGGTGGACGAAAAACGGAAAACTGCCTGCGCGGTGTTTGTTGAGGGATTGGGAGCTTTCAGGAGACAGTCCTGGTCTGAGGCAATAGAAAAATTTAATCAGTGCATCGAGAAGCTCGAAAAAGATGGACCTTCACAATTTTATATAAGTCTTTGCGAACAATTCATGCAAAATCCTCCTTGTGAACCGTGGGATGGCGTGGTTCACATGGATAAGAAGTAGCATGATATTCTGGACCGAGGGAAGAAGTGTAAGAATATACGGAGGGAGGATAGGAATGAAACAAAGATTCTTCGGGTTGTTGGGTTTTTTACTTTGTGCAAGTATTGCAGTAGCGTTCTCACCGGCTGCCGCTTATTCCGCAACGTGTGAGAAATGGGTTGCAAAAGTGGTTTCGGTACAGGGAACAGTAGAGGCGCAGAGAGAAGGGGAATCGCAGTGGCAGCAGGTTGCATTAAATAACACCTTCTGTGCCGGCGACAAGATACGGGTGCAGAAAAGAAGCAGGGCAGACATTGCCCTGGTGAACAGTCCGGTTCTTCGTCTTGACCAGAACAGTACGATAACGCTCAGGGGAATAAAAGAGGAAAGAACGTCAATTGTAGAGATGTTCAGCGGTGCCGCGCATTTCTTTAGCCGCGTTACACGAAACCTGGAGGTGCGCACGCCATCTGTAAACGCTGGTGTGGAAGGGACGGAATTCTTTCTGCAGGTGGGGGAGGACAAGACGTTACTGACCATATTTGAAGGAAAGGTCCTGGCATCAAACGACGCGGGAAGCCTCGCCGTAATGGGTGGTCAATCAGCCGTAGCCGAAAAAGGGAAGGCACCGGTAATGCGCGTAGTCGTGAAGCCGAGAGATGCAGTCCAGTGGGCGCTCTACTATCCGCCCATTGTCTATGAGCATCCGGCTGATTTGAAGGAGAACGATCCGCGGTTTTACACCTCCCGCGCGTCATCCTCGCTGCAAATTGGCCGTGTTGACGAAGCGAAGGCTGACATAGAGCGGGCTCTGGAGCTTGATCCAAACAACAGCATGGCCTTTGCGCTGCAGTCGGTAATCGCGGTGACACAGAATGAGAAAGAGAAGGCTCTTGAACTTGCAGGGAAGGCGGTCCAGTCAGACCCGAATTCTGCGGAAGCACATATCGCCCTTTCCTATGCGCAGCAGGCCAATTTTAATCTCGAAGGCGCGTTGAACAGTGTCAAGGAGGCGGTAAGAGTGCAGCCTGAAAACGCGCTTGCCTGGGCACGTCTGGCCGAACTAAGGCTCTCCTTCGGCGAACTTGAGGAGGCCTTCAGTGCGGCACAGAAGGCGGTGACTTTAAATCCGAACCTGTCGAGGACGCAGACGGTCCTGGGATTTGCTTACCTGACACAGGTTAGGACAAAAGAAGCCAAGGCTGCCTTTGAAAAGGCGATTGAACTTGATCAGGCAGATTCGCTCCCGCGTCTTGGTCTCGGATTGGCGAAGATCCGGGCAGGGGAAATGGATGAAGGCAGAAGGGAAATCGAGATTTCCGCGAGCCTTGATCCTGATGACTCAATCACCAGAAGCTATCTGGGAAAGGCCTATTTCGAAGAGAAGCGTACCAAGCAGTCCTCTGAAGAGTATGCAATATCGAAAGGCCTCGACCCGTCCGACCCGACTCCGTACTTCTATGACGCGATTCTCAACCAGACAACGAACCGGCCGGTTGAGGCGCTGCACGACATGCAGAAGGCGATTGAATTGAACGACAACCGCGCGGTCTACCGTTCAAAGCTCCTGCTCGATGCTGATCTTGCAGCCCGCAGTGCGAGCCTAGCACGGGTTTACAGCGATCTGGGCTTCCAGCGGCTGGCTCTGGTGGAGGGATGGAAGTCAGTGAACATGGACCCGGCCAATTTTTCAGCACACAGGTTTCTGGCTGATTCTTATTCTGTACTGCCGCGCCACGAGATCGCGAGGGTGAGCGAACTGCTCCAGTCGCAGCTCCTTCAGCCGATCAATATCACACCGCTTCAACCTCACCTCGCGGAGAGCAATTTGTTTGTTATCAGCGGCGGAGGCCCTGCGTCGCAGTCCTTTAACGAGTTCAATCCCCTATTCAACAGAAATGGTTATGCATTACAGGTGAATAGCATCGCCGGTGAAAACAGTACGTTTGGTGAAGAAATTGTCGCCTCGGGAATCTACAACAAGGCTTCATTCAGCGTCGGCCAGTACCATTATGAGACAGCCGGCTGGCGCAAAAACGCAAACCAGAATGACAACATTGTCAACGTCTTCCTGCAGTATGAACTGTCTCCCGAAACCAGCGTCCAGGCTGAATACAGATACAGAGATAACGAGACAGGAGACCTGCAGCTCAGATTCTTTCCGGAAGACGTAAACGTTGGTGAGACGATTACGGAAAGGAAGAATACCTTCCGTCTTGGCGCGCGCCACGCTTTTTCTCCGTCTTCCGTTGTCCTCGCTTCCTTCATATATACGAATGCGGATTTAAGCGACAATGACCACCAGCCAATTTTTGCACCTGGTATCGTCAATTTGTTCGACGCTAAAAGGCCTGAAGAGGCTTATAGCGGGGAGCTTCAATACCTGTGGAGTTCCCGTTACGTGAATATCACGGCCGGCGCAGGCTATGTCACCATAAATGGTGAAATTACTTCTTCCATAGGGTTTGATGGTCTGCCGTTCACGATTGATAACCCGGCGATAAGTACAGACCTTCGACACACAAATTGGTATTTATATTCGTATGTTAAACCACTGAACAACCTGACACTCACTGTCGGGGCCAGTCTGGACTTTACGGACGGCGACAGCCCTGACGTTTCGGATAAAGATCAGTTCAACCCGAAATTCGGTATTACCTGGAACCCTGTTCCAAATACCACGGTGCGCGCCGCTGCGTTCAGGGTCCTGAAGAGAACCCTGATAACGAACCAGACCCTTGAGCCGACCCAGGTCGCCGGCTTCAACCAGTTCTTTGATGATTTTAACGGAACAGAGGCATGGCGTTACGGGGCTGCCATCGATCAGAGATTCTCCAAAGGCCTGTTTGGAGGTGTGGAATTTTCTCAGAGAGACCCTCAGGTTCCGGCTGTAGATTCAGTCTCAGGAGAACCTACGGAAGCTGACTGGGACGAGTCCCTGTTTCGCGCCTATCTTTTCTGGACACCTTATCCATGGGTGGGTCTGAGGGCAGAATATCAATATGAAAAGATTGAAAGGGATCAGGAACTGACTGATGGTGTACGAGAGATGGAGACGCAGCGCGTTCCCTTAGGGATAAGTTTTTACCACCCTTCTGGAGTGAGCGCCTCAGTGACGACGACTTACTACAAGCAGGAAGGCGAGTTTGAGCATATCAATATTTTTGAAGGGATGGAATCCGGTAAGGATGATTTCTGGCTTGTGGATGCTGCAATTAATTACCGGCTTCCGAAACGCTACGGTTTCATCACTGCTGGGGCGACCAATCTGTTTGACAAAGATTTTAAATATTATGATCTCGACTGGAAAAACCCGAGCATACATCCGGGCAGGTTCTTCTTTGGGAGAGTCGCGCTGGCTCTTCCATAACGATGGAAAAATGATATCTAATAAGAGGAGGTGAGTTTCATTTCAGAGCTGCCAGACAGGGGGGAAGACCTGCAAAATAGGATGGTGGATGAAAAAGATAATCATCACCTATACTGCAGGAGTAGAATATTTTTGAAAAAGCACCACGAAGGGAGGAGGAGAGAATGTTTAAGAAAATAATGATAGGAATGTTAGGCATATGCCTGATGTTGATGCTGGGAGCTGCGGCTGACGCACGTATATGCGTAAAAAAAATCGGTGGTACATGTCTTCTGTGGTCAGGCTCCATAATATGCGGTATAGAAGCAAACGGGCTTGGAAACTGCATTGATGATCCCAAGTACCTCGCATGCAGTGCAACAGGAACAGGAGCCTGGATGGTCGCCTGCGGAAACCCTGGTGAAAACGAGTGGACTTCACCCGGGATTAATACAGCATATTTTGAAGGTACTGTGTCGGGCGAAACTCTGGTGACACCGGAGATGTGTGACAGCAATGGAAATGCCTATGTTTTTGTTACTGCTTATGCATCTCCTGAATTGTTAGCGGCTGCGGTGGCGGCAGGGGCTTGTCCAAATAATAATTGGACAGCTATAGATGCTGTGCCCTGCTCGGTAACAGCGACGGACTACGAAATGGATGCGAATGGTTGCATTTTAGCGGACGCAACGTTATCTTGCACACTTCCCAATTGCTCTACTCTTAGTTGGGATGTATTAACCCAAAGGTTTGAACAGCGCCAGTATGAGTGTGTACGCACGAGCTATAACAGGTATCAAACTCCTCAGTGCCCGGCTGCTCCATAAAGAGTCGAGTCGTCATGGGCTATATGGGAGACGGCCGCGGGAGGAGTCCCGTGGCCGTCACAGCCCACGGGTGGATGCCTTGAAAAAACAAGTGATTTTTTATGTGCGTATCAGACGACTAAATAGTGCAGATAAAGGAGATGGTAATGAAGATACGAGTTCTTGACTCTCAGGAGATGATTTTTTTGGTAAATAAATTTATAATTTTGCATCATGGCTGACGGTATTGTTTTCAAAGTTCTTGGTGATCATGGCCCTTTTTCCAGTATTGGGAAAAGTATCGGCTATCAAATCACAATAGGACAGTCAAACTATCTTATAGACTGCGGGGCGCCGCTTTTTCAGCAAATTGGCGGGCATGGGCTGAAAAATATCGATGGTCTGATAATAACACACTGCCATGATGACCACAAACGCTGGTACAGTGACATCGCGCTTTTTAATATGTATGCTGCTGATGTTTCACGCCGGGTCTCATTGCTTACCTCAGAGACCTTGAACGAAGAAATCATGAAGGCTTCGGCGCCAGCTTTAGACAGGAGTCTGTCTGCTGATTCCAAGTCCGTAATAGACATTCCCTATGAAGATTTTGTCAATTTCAATATGTTAGGTCCGAGGGCCAGATATAAAATAGCGTCTGTATCTGAGGGCAACGGAAGAATCAGGTATTGTATACATGACGAGAACGGCAGCATGGTTGGACCTGAAAGAGCGAAAATTGTCATTAATCCAAAAACAAAAAGACTGAGGATGCTGTTCAGAGATCCTGATTACAAGGAGTGGGTTGAACCTGAAAGTTTCTATTCTTTTTCATCAACCGTCTTTTACGAAAAGGAGCAAAATATTTACAGAGACAAAGAGGGTTTTACCGTGCAGGCCATAAAGGCATCTGTATGGCATGGTGTCCCTGCAATCGGCATAAAGGTAACAACCGACACGGAGACTTTGATCTTCAGTTCAGATACAGTTCACGACGCCGAATTATGGGTGCAACTCTATACTGAAAAGAAGATCCAAAAATTGAAGATGTCGAAAAAAGAATTCGAATCTGCATCAGTTATTTATGGAGACATCAACGATTATATCGAGAGGCAATGGAGTGAGGAAAGATATGTTGAGGCAATCAACACCTTTCATAATGCGGTCGTTGTCCATGATGTGGCGGGTAGAAAAAGCATTGTTCATACTGATTATGAAAAATTGAAGAGCTCTTTTTTGCGCAAGGACAAAACTATGCTGACTCACAGCCCTGATTTGATGACCTCTGAATGGGTATTATGTAATACAGGGAAGACCTACAAAATCGAAGGGCACGAGTTTTATGAGATGGTTGATGGAAGATTGCTCGCGATAGATGCTGATGTCTATCACAGGGACAGAGGAAGATACTTTGTAGGATACAAGAATAAGGAGGGCAAATATCTGGTTTGCGAAGAAGGCGGCCTTCTCAGTATTGCCCTCGACGGAGATTCAAGAACAGGAAGGACGCTTTATCGGGTAGACTTATATGAAGACATATCCGGCAAGTACTTCCCAACGCCACTTGCTGAAAACAGCATATTATATGAACGGAAAGACGGGAAGGTAGAACGCATAGAATTTAACGAAAATGGCAGCACGGGAGAAATAGTAACGGATTGCAGAGGCATCCATTTTAAGAGGCAAAAAGCACTGAAGCTGAAAAAGGAACGATGTTCGGTCTGAGGAAGCGAGCTTGAAGAGAGGTTTTCAAAAGTCAGGGGCGGCTTACGGAGTTGAACGCGGGTTATGAAGATAAAGATAATCGGCTGTTCAGGAGCTGAATTTCCGGGCCATAATTCTCCGAGTTTCCTGCTCGATGACGAAATTGCCTTCGATGCAGGCAGCATTACCGATAGCTTGACTGAAAAGGCACAGTTGATGATTAAGCATATCTTCATCACCCATGCCCATCTTGACCATATAAAGAGCATCCCTTTCCTTGCCGATAATATAATTGTTGGAAGCATGGTTCACAGGGTCACTATTATGAGCATTCCACCGGTCATAAAAACGATCAAAATGCATCTTTTCAACAGCACTATGTGGCCTGATTTTACCGTCATTCCACATCCCGATGATGCTGTATTAAAACTTGTAAAACTGAAATACAACAGTCCGGTTGAATTGAATGGCTATACGGTAACTCCCTTCAGGGTGAATCATGCCGTTCCTTCGGTAGGATATCTTGTCGAGGACCGGAAAAAGAGGCGGTTTTTTTATACCGGAGACACCGGGCCTACGGCCGGAACATGGCGAAAAATTGCTGGTACGGCAATTAACTGTCTTATCATCGATGTCTCGTTTCCCAATAGCATGGAATCATTGGCGATTCAGACGGGACATCTGACGCCGAACCTGCTGAAAGAGGAGCTTGCTAATTTCCGGCATCTTCCTGAGCAGATATGCATCACCCATCCAAAGCCGCAGCATTTAAAGACGATCAGAAGTGAGCTCAATAGACTTCATATCAAGAACCTTATAATATTGAGGGAAGGAGATATAATCAAGGTATAGGCCGTGCATATTTCGCGGAAAAATTCTAGACGGGGGAGAAATGGATCCTCATAAAGGCAATTCTTCGCAGCATGAATTGTACGACGGATCAAAGATAGCCGTACTCGGCGGCGGCCCGACTGGTTCGTTCTTCAGCATATTTGTTCTGAAAATGGCGAAGATGATGGGGAAGGAGCTGAACGTCACCATCTTTGAACCGAAGGATTTTACCAGGGACGGACCGGGCGGATGCAACCGGTGCGGAGGGATAATATCGGAACTGCTCCTGCAGACCCTCGCGGTAGAGGGGATAAACCTGCCGGATCGGGTAGTGCGCAAGGGGATAAACTCCTATAAGCTCCATACAAATTACGGAAGTGTTTCTATTTCAACCCCTGCTCTTGAAAAGACCATCGCAACTGTATACAGGGGTGGGGGCCCGAAGGGGATGGCCGGAGGTGAAAAGGAAAGCTTCGACAATTTCCTGCTTTCCCAGGCGGTAGAGGAAGGCGCGACCCATATGCCCTTGCGCATAGACCGCATTGAGTACAAAAACAAACCGGTGCTGTATTCACAAAATAAAGAGATTATGGACGCTGATCTTGTCGCGGGATGTTTTGGAGTGAACAGCACCACGGGAAAGATTTTTGAGGAAATGGGTATCGGCTACAGGAAACCGCCTACGATAACTGCCGCGATAGCTGAACTCAGGATGACCGAGGAAACAGTAGCTGAATATTTTGGCAATTCCATAAATCTTTTCCTGATTCCCGATAAGGGCATAAAGTTCGCGGCGATGATCCCCAAGGGGCAATATGTTACGCTCTGCATTCTTGGTGAAGCCATGAGCCCGTCAGTTGTGAAGGAGTTCCTCGAAAGACCTATAGTCAAAGCGGTATTGCCAGCTTCTTACAGCATGGAATGCAGCTGCCTGCCCCAAATGAACATTGGTGCGCCCCGCAAGCCTTTTGCTGACAGGGTTGTCATGTGCGGCGACGCGGGCTCGACGAGACTTTTCAAGGACGGTCTCGGCGCAGCCTATCTTATGGGAAAGGCGGCGGCCAAAGCAGCTGTTTTTCAGGGGGTTGGGGAGGCGGATTTCCGCCGGGAATACTACCCTGTGTACAAAAGCATCATTATTGACAATCTCTATGGTGCACTACTGTACGGCGTCATAGGGCAGTACCGGAGATGGAAATATCTGACAAAAGCGATGCTCGAAGTTGTCCGGAAAGAGCAGGGGGATCCAAATAATGCTGAGAAGATACTGAGCAATATTCTCTGGGACATGTTTACCGGGAACGAGCGTTACAAAAATGTTTTTTTAAAATCGGCCAAATTGAGGATGCATATCGATATGTGGGAAGGCCTCTTTAAGAGCCTTCTAAGGAGGAACAATGCTGAAAGGTGAGCTTGGCAAGAACTATTCCGAGGGTGACATTATCTTCAGGGAGGGAGAAAAAGGCGAGGTGATGTACGCTATTCAGTCCGGCAAGGTAAAAATTACAAAGGTCACCCCCTCGGGAGAAATTACGATCGCTACCCTGCAAGAGGGTGACATCTTCGGGGAGATGGCACTGTTTGACAGGTTGCCCCGCTCTGCGAACGCGGTGGCCGTTGGTGACGCACGTATCCTGAGCATCGACAAAAAAAAGCTTTTTACGACCATTAACCGGGACCCCACGCTCGTATTCAAAATACTTGAGTCCATGAGCCATCGGATTCGCAGTCTGAATGAGGAATTGTCGAAACTGAGGGACGCCAAGGCCAAGGTTGTGAGAGTATGTCCTGACATAAAAGTGACCTGCGGACTGGTACTCGATCAGGCAAAGAGTCTTG